>Ga0213822_1001545_pt1 | contig 12785 bp, 7 predicted proteins | sample MC6MC0908MG_FD_179872 | JGI IMG/M metagenome (GOLD analysis project Ga0213822, IMG submission 179872) | Enriched soil aggregate microbial communities from Iowa State University, Ames, United States - MC6-MC0908-MG | ecosystem: Environmental > Terrestrial > Soil > Unclassified | place: USA: Iowa...
TTTAGAGGGCGTCCATCATTCTGGCGAATGACCGTGCGAGCCTCCGGGCGCGAATCGCACTTTGGGATGAACCACCGGGTTAGCGGCATGACCTTGAAGGCTCTGGTCATCTGGGGTGCTGCCGAAGGCAGCGCTTTGAACCTTCGTTCTATCGGTCACCGCGGCTCGGGTCAATTGGTGAAGGGCACATGGAAATGCGCCAGATTCCTTCTCTGGTGTGCTTTGGAAGTCGGTGGCTGTCAGTGGCAAGGTGGCCGTTTGTCGCTTTTCTAGGGTTAGCCCGTGGGCATGTGGATGCGACGCCTCCCCATGCCCACGGGCTTAGCCGTAGAAGCCAGAATCGAGGCGAATTGGCGACTGTCGCCATCAGCTCAGACGACCAGGATGTAGGCGCTACGTGGTCTGTCGCCGTTGTCGCCGCCCCAACTGATTGGGATGCAATGCTTGTCGGCTACTTAAGCCGCGGTGGTGGTTGAGGAGTGGTGATCCGCGAACGATCTAAAAATTTGCGGAGACAGTCTTTTGTCCGAATAGTTCCATTTCAGCGCTCCCCGACCTTTACGCACGAAAATCAGGTGGTTATTGTGATCGCAGTCACACACAGCGACCTACGAAGTTGTGTACGGAGGGGCACAAAGCCGCTTCTCTGAGCGCTTATTTGAGCTGGCGCGGCCGCGCCTCTTAGGGATTCAGCATGGACAAGAAGTCGCTCTCATTACGAGACATCTGCCGAAAACTTATCTCACCAGCCATCTCCTGTCAGCGATGGGGCATGGGCAAGCAGGTGTGTGAGAAATTCGGCCTGATAAAAGGCAGCATCGTTGCGCGCCGCAACTCGCGCCTGAGCCTCATGGGGGCGATGACATTGAGCATTCATCACTCTTTTCATCCGCGTAATAACACATTACTTGTCAGCCAAGGCTGATCAACTAACGCCAATCCGCGGCTAACCCAACGCCTCGCTCAGCCAGGCATTGCCAGCAACATAAACCACTGGCCAATGTGCTCGTTGAGAAGGCTGCCTATTCACTGCTAACGCTGATCCTTCGGACCGATATCATGGAATTCTTGAATCACCTGCTGCCCAACTTTTCTTTGCTGAAGAGCGGCAGTACCGAGGCGTTGGGTGTCGTGTTCTGGTTGATCATGGCGGCACTTTTCTCCTACTCGCTCTACTCCTTGTTTCGCAGCGGGCTGAGCTTCAATGCGCGCATGCAGGCGCTGAACACTCTGATCGTTGGGCAGAGTCGTGAAAACCTGGCCTTGAATCGGCGAGAGACCTTGCAGAAAGCGACTGGCCTCAAGGTCAAGCGCATCGGCGCGCTGTGGCATGAGTTTGACGACAGCTTAGTGAGTTCAAGTGACCACAAGCAGTTGTTCAACACCCTTGATGCTGAGCATTTCTTCAATGCGCGCACCTTGGCTCCGGGCCTGAGCGGAAGTCGGTTTTTCGGTTCGCTGCCTGGCTTATTGGTTGGGTTGGGCGTTCTGGCCACCTTCGTGGGCCTTACAATCGGCCTCTCCAAACTGAAGCTAGACAGCAGCGGGGGAGTGGATCAGCTGCGGGTGGGCATCTCCGTAATGATCCAGGGCGCGGCGGTTGCCTTCATGGCATCGGTATGGGGTGTTGGATTCAGCCTTGTGTTGAACTTGATCGAGAAGGTCACTGAACGCTGGGCATTGGGCCGAATACATGACCTGCAGCACCAGATCGACGCGTTATATCCACTTATTCCTGCCGAGCAGTCCCTGGTCCATATCGCCGATTACAGCCGTGAGAGTAAGGAAGCCCTCCAAGAGTTGCACGAACGTATCGGCGATCGCTTGCAGGAAAGCCTTGCAGGTATGAATGAGGCGATGCAAGCGGCACTCACCGATGCGCTAAACAACATCATGGCCCCTGCCATTCAGACGCTCGTCAGCACCACCAGTCAGCAATCTACTCAGGTCCTTGAGCAACTGGTAAGCAACTTCACGCAAGGGCTGACATCGGCAGGGCGTGAGCAAGGTAATCTGATGCAGCAGGCTGCTGCGGATGTGAATACCGCCGTAAGTGGTATGTCGAACCAGCTGAACCAGCTTTTCCAGAGTTTGAGCGATCAGCAGGGGCGCCAACTGGAAGTCGCCCGCCAGCAAAGTGGAGAGTTCCAGGCCCAGTTGCAACAGCTTTCCACTTCGGCAGACCAGCGCCAGCATCAATTGGAGGCGCGCTTCAGCGAGCTTATGAGTGGGTTGACGGGGCAACTGGATGGACAACTTGCGTCTGCTGAAAGACGGGATGTGGAGCGCCAATCACTGTTCGAGCGAACGCTGGCCAAGGCAGGTGAGAGCCAGTCTGCGCTGCTTGAGAAGTTCGCCGGCGCCAGTCGTGAACAGCTGCAAGCCATGGCTGAGGCTGGCAATGAGCGACACAGTAACCTGGAAGCCGTGTTCTCCCGATTGATGATGACGTTGAATACTCAGCTGGATTCGCAGATGGGCGCCGCAGAATCACGTGAGAAAGAGCGCGCTCAGCGTCACGAGCAGCAACAGGCCGCCTCGCTGGCGCAACAGCAGCAATTGATTGGTAGCCTGGGGCAAACCAGTCAGCAGCAAATCAACGCTATCGCTGAGGCTGCCTCTGCTCAGCAGCAGGCACTAGAAGTCACCGTCGGCAAAATGCTGAGTAACTTCAGTGAGCAGATGGCGGGTCATGACCAGCAAGCGGAAAACCGCGAGCAATCGCGCCAAAAGCTTTTCAACGAGCAGATGCAAAGCATGGCGGCTCAACAGCAGGCGCTGCTTGAGGGTATAGCCACGGCCGTTCAGGCGACTCAGCAACAGAGCCGGCAGATGAGCGAACAACATCTGCAACTGATGGGCCGCCTGCAGCAGGCCAGTGAGGCCGCAGCTGCCAGCAGCCGGCATATGGACAGCAGTGCCAATCAACTGGGTCTGCTTTCGACCAATGTTCGTCAGGCGGCTGACTTGCTCGGCCAGCGTTTGGAGAGCGTGACGCAGCGTATCGAGTCCGCAGGCGAGCAGAACGCTCAGCTGGCTGGCCATCTACAAGGCCAGGCCGCCGCTTTGTCGCAACTTCAGAGTGCCCTGTTGGAAAGTGCGCAGCGTTTTGAGCAGACTGCCGCTGAGGCGCGCAATGGATTTGGCGAGTTGAGGGGGCACCAGCAGGAATTTCTTACTGGCGTGCGGGGCGAGTTCACTGCTTTAGGTGAGGCTCTGCGTGAGCAGGTCCAGGGCATCGAGCAGCAGGCCGAACAATGGCTACGAACATACTCCAGTGAGGTGCGTGACCAGGTTCATGAGCGCATGGATCAATGGAACAAAGAGACCATGAGCTTCGCCAGTCAGATGCATGCAGCGGTACAGGCGATCAGCAACGTGGTCGATGAGCTGGAGGCCCGTTGATGCGCTGGCGTAAATCCCATGACGTGCCGATGGAGGATGAGGATCCGTACTGGAAGTCCTTCGTGGATATCATGTCGGCGCTTCTGGTGCTTTTTATCCTCGCCTCGGTTGTTCTTATTTTGCAGTTGATGGAGAAGAGCGCTGACTTCGATCAGCAGGTCGAACAACTGAAGAAGGCCGAAACGGTACGGCAGCAGATTCTCGATGAGGCAGTCGAAAAACTGAGGGAGCGGGGCATCAAGGTAGAGGTCAGTGAAAACCATACGGTGCTGCGCATTCCCAATGAACTGCTTGGTTTCGATACAGGCGCTTACGAGATCCAGCCGCGTTATCAGCAGACGGCACTGGAAATCGGTGAGGTCATCAATCAAGTGATCAGCAAGGACGACCGAATCAACTACCTTGACACCATTTTTATCGAAGGTCATACGGACAATCGTCCGTTTCCTGGCTTCATGGGTAAAGGTAACTGGGGGCTTTCGACATTCCGCGCAATTTCGCTCTGGCAATTCTGGAGCAATGAGATACCAGAGGCTGATCGCCTGAACCGGCTGAGCAACCAGGATGGCGAACCTCTGTTCTCAGTCAGTGGCTATGCGGAGACTCGACCTGTGAGCAAACAGCAGGATGGAGAAGATGACTATCGGCTGAACCGTCGCATTGACATCCGATTCACTATCCGCCGGCCGCAAAGTGCTGATTATGAGGCGGTCAAGACCTTGCTTGGAAACTCTAGCCAATGAATCTGCCGCCGATTGACAACCGCCCGGGTGAATGGCCGCCTACGGTCATTGAGGGTTGGGTGCGGCTGGTGGAAAAGGCCAATCGGATGAAGGCCAAAGTGGGAGGAAGCGACGCTTTTGAACGAATGCTGGCTCGATTTCGCGACATGGCTAGCAGCGGGCGCTTCGACGGCCTTAAAGAATTGCTTGGGCGTCGGTTGGGTGCGAGGGCGCTGACTTGGCTCTGGTTGCATGACGAGGTTGTGGGTTTCCGACTGTTCAACGCGCGAATGCTTGATGCATTGATCGAGCACCAGCAGCCTCGCCTTAGCCGGCTGACTCTGATCCAACTGCTGCAGTTGTACTTCCGCTATTTCGATCGCTTGGACGAGCGGGACAAACAAGCGGAAAGCAGCTTGCGCGGTCGATTGGAGCTTCACCTGCTGGACCAGCTTCAGCGAATGCCGGCGCCACGCCAGGTATTCGGCGTAGATCCGCTCGTCAACCTGAATCGGGAAGGTGAGTGGCTGCTGACGCTCGATGGCCCGACGGCGCTGGTGAAGTCAGTACGTAGTAAGGGGGGCGAGCTGGGAGAAGCGTTTGAAGCCCTTGGTCTAAGTGGCTTTGATGTTGGGCGTTATGGCGATATTTGTCGCGCACACTACTATCTTGATGTGTTAAGCCAGTTGCCTCCGGGGGAATGGGATGATGTGCTCGACGAGCTACTCAAACCCTCGGTGAGCAAGGCTCCTTACGAGGGCGAGAAGCGAATCGGTCATGCCGCGCTAGAGATAATGATCGACCGAGCGGGGGACGATCCTGGTGACGCTTGGCAGAACTTCTTCCTCACTCTGGCCGGCGACCCGCGAATTGCCAGTTCAGCACCGAACTTCCGGGAGTGGTGGAAGCCACTAGGCGATGAGCGTATTGCCAAGGTCTGTGGCTGGCTGTCCAAGGAGGACTTGCGTTTATTCCTGCAGGCAGTCGAGCAGTACGGGGTGGAGTCGGGAAAAGAAGATCTCAAGCGAATGTTCCCGGCGCGAAAATTGTTTTTGGAAGGTCTGTTCAGGCTCGGATTGATCCGACACACGAGGTTGATGCTCGGTCGTAGTGCCAAAGCCTCGGTTAAGCGCATTCTCGGAGGAGACGTAAAGACCAGCTTTGCCAGCATGGACTCCGTGATGAATGACAAGGCTGTGATCTATCTGGACTGCGGCGACTTTCATCTGGTCGAGGGCTCTCACAGCTTCAAGATCTGGGTGTATCTCGCCCAACCTGGGGATTGGATCAAGTCATACGAACGCAATCAGTTTTCGCACTCCGATTTGACCATTTCGTTGCCAGGGCAGTACAGGGCCGCCTACCCGAATCTTCCCTACGAGTCGGTAACCCACAACGGCTCCTGGCAACGCAAGGTATTCGACTTCTTGGCGGCTAACGGTATTGCACTGGATATCGAGAAGCTGCTGAGTCGAGCTGAGTACAAGTCGTATTTGATTAGGTACGGTATGCCGGTAGTGGGACTTAAGACCGCGCGAACTGAGCCTCTTGCCCAGCACGGCGTGCGTTCTGATTCGGCCCCTGCCGCCGAGCCAGCAACGCGTGCGGCGCTATTGGCGCGACGTTTAGTGGCGTCCCGCGTTGTGTCAGAGGTCGCTGATGCAGACGCTGCCATAGGGCAGCTCGGAGTCTTTGAGCTGCAGGTGCTCTGGTATTTCAAGGAAAACCCTGGGGACAAAGTTCGATACGCGGCGAATGTGCTGGGGGTTGATGCACGTGAAATTAATCGAGTGCTCTATGGGCCCTTGAAGAGCTTTTGCGAGCAAGGCAGTGGCTTCAGTTGGTCGTTGAAGGAAGAAATTTCTTCTGTACTGGATCGCCAGGCCACAGAGAAGTGAGATGACTATGGGACTAGCTGACATCTTCAAAAGCCTGCTGGGAGAGGGGCGAGCAACTCTGAGTACTCAGCAGGGATTCGTTCATGCAGCGGACTCGGATGGTGTGAACTTCTATCTGGATAAGACAGCGCATGGCGCATTGCTGGAGGGAAAAGGTAACTCCCTGCAGAAGGTCCAGATGATCGTTCTGCGCATGCTGCAGGAGCAGGGTTTATCTGAGCCGCTCGCCAATGGATTCCATGTCGCTGCCGAAGACGTTGCAGGCATGGACGAGGAGCAGGCAGAAATTCTCCGGCTGCCTCGACGTTTCAATATGAACTTCACCAGCAAAATCAGTGGTAGGACGGGGAATAGCGGTTTCCATGTCGATCTGGCAGTTTTATCCGGTGCCACCGAGGCACCTTTCACACGTAAGGGACCGCTGCTTTTTCTCACCTCAACAGAGTCCTATCGCCTAACCCCGGCTGAGCTGATGGGCTTGATGGCTTGGGAACGTCACCAGAATCTGCTTCCCCAGCAGCGTGGGGAGGCAGCCAATCTGCGTATGATGGCTGAGCTGCAGACTGCGGCTCGGAGCGGCATGCGTGTCGACCTCAGCCATTTCGACAGGCTTGATGTGGTGGTGCCAGAGAACATCGGTGTGATTGCCACCCGCTTGCCCGATGGAAGCCTGATGCTCAGCCCTAGCTTGGGAGATGGTTCTACACCGGACCAATTGGAGAAGCGCTGGTCGCAATTGGACATCGGGGCCGATGGCGGCGTTTTGCGAATCGACAATCGCGTGGTGCTTCTTGATCCGCAGAAAATGGCAGCGATCAGGGAGGTGCTGGGCAGCAAGCGAATTCCAGCTGAAAAAGCGGCCGAGTTCATCGCTACTCCTAGTGCGTTTCTGGATGCCGCCCTAGTCAATCTCGATGTTGGGTTTTCAGTACGTGTCGCCGGGATTGGCAAGCTCCAGCATATGGAGTTTGGTGACCTAGACAATCGGAAGAATGACTGGTTTGCGCTTGATTCACGGCCGGCGCCCGCAGAAATTATTCCGACCCTGGTGCAGTCCGAGGAGGACTTGGCGCGTTTCCACGCAGCTTACAAGGCTGCAAAGGAACAGGGCGCGAACAGCATGAGTTTCGGGGGAGAGGTCATTGATATCTCCGACCCTGTGCGTATTGATGCGCAGCTCGACAAAGTCGTGAGTGGTCTGGGAGACCTAAAACCTGACGTAACTGCTGGTGTGGAGCCTTCGGAGGGGCCAAAGGAGCGAGTCAGTGTGCTGTTGCGCGATGCCGACAAGATCAACAGTGCTTTGCTGAGCAAGGCAAGTGAAGCCAAGCCAGAGTATGAGCCAGATTGGGGCGCTTATGCGCGCCAACCGTTCCCGCATCAGCGCGAGGGTATCGAATGGATGCTGGGGCTGTTGGAGTCGGCAGTTCGAGATGATCATGGTGATCTCTACCGACTTCAGGGTGGGTTATTGGCCGACGACATGGGCCTTGGCAAAACCTACATGTCATTGGTGGCGGTAGGTGAATACCTTGTCCGCCAGAAAGTTGCGGGGCGTGCACAGAAGCCCGTTCTGGTCGTGGCTCCCTTGAGTCTCCTTGAGAACTGGGAGGATGAGGTCAGTCAAACCTTCAAGGGCATTCCATTCCGAGACATCGTGATGCTGCAGGCGGGAAGAGATTTAAGTCGCTTCAGGGTCAAGGGCTCCGAGCGGGAATCGGCACAGTTGGCCTCTCTCATTGATGAAGATGGAGCAATGGCCGACGATGCCATTCGTTACGCTCTTACTATCGGCCCGGAGTCTGGAGTAAATCGTCTGGACATGGATCGCCGTTTGGTACTGACCACCTACCAGACACTAAGGGATTATCAGTTTTCATTGTGCAGAATTGACTGGGGATTGGTGATCTTTGACGAGGCGCAGAACATCAAGAACCCCAATGCAGCGCAGACGCGAGCGGCAAAAGGACTGAAGGCGGATTTCAAACTGCTGGCCACTGGTACACCAGTCGAGAACAGTCTGGGGGATTTCTGGTGCCTAATGGATACCGCACAGCCGGGCATCCTTGGAGGATGGAGCCAGTTCCGCGATAGCTGGATCAAACCCATCCTTTCCGCAGCAGATGATGAAAAGGATGAGGTAAGGCGGAAGATTGGCGCGGGGCTACGCGAAGCTGTTGGCAGGTTCATGCTCCGTCGCATCAAGGAAGATCAGCTTAAGGGGCTTCCCAGCAAGACCATCCATAGCGGTGTGGAGCAGCCGAAGGGCGGCCAACTGCTACACGCGGCTCATCTTTCCGTTTGTATGAAGGGTGCTCAACTGCAGGCATACGATGCAGTACTCAATGATTTTCGTGCCCGACGTGCGACCGAGGACATGCGAGGTACTGCACTGGCGGCGTTGGCACAGTTGCGAGAGATCTCTCTGCACCCTCGCCTTCGCGAAGAAGCAAAACTGATGGCAAACAGTGCCAGCGAGGCACGTGCGAACATGGCGCAGTCGGGCAAGTTGGCAGTGCTTTTGGAGTTACTTGATCGTATCCGAGAGAATGAAGAAAAGGTCATTTTGTTCATGGTCACCAAGCGGCTCCAGAGAATCCTGAAGCTCTGGCTTGATCAGATCTATGGACTGGATGTAGCAATCATCAACGGTGATACGGCGGCAGTTGCAAAGAAATCTGACGAGCTGACTCGCAAGAAATTGATCGGTGTCTTCGAATCCAAGCCTGGATTCAACGTGATGATCATGTCACCAGTAGCTGCTGGGGTTGGATTGACAGTGGTAGGTGCCAACCACGTTGTACACTTGGAGCGTCACTGGAACCCTGCAAAGGAAGCTCAGGCATCTGACCGGGTTTATCGAATTGGTCAAAAGAAAGACGTGCACATTCATCTTCCTGCTGTACGACACCCACAATATGACTCGTTCGATGTTCATCTGGATCGCCTCCTTCGAGGCAAATTGATGCTAAAGGATGCGGTCGTGACGCCTGAAGCGGTTAGCGAGAGTGAGATGATTCAATCCATGGGGCTTTGAATCTGCTATCAAGTGGCCGATCGCTGATCGCTCAAGTGTTTGATGTGAAAAACAGGTCGAGACTACCGCAAGTCGGTAAGAACATCTGCTTGGTGTGCAGGCAAAAAGGCAATACCCACAAGCGTAGGCCTGGTGACTTGGGGAAATCAAATACAGCTAGGGGCTGGCTGAAGGCTTCTGTTTTGGGATAGATCAGGACCACATCGCCGTTTCCGTCGAGGTAGCTCTGGCCGTAAGCTTGCAGCTGGTAGAAGTCATCTTGATCTAGCCCGTACTTTTCCTTGCCGTTGGCTTTCTTGGCATCAACCAACTTCCACTTGGTATCGAGTACTAAGCGGTTGGTCTTGAGCGACTGTACCAGCATATCAGGCTTGAGCTGAAACCAGTCCTGCTCCTTATGGCGGACGAGTCTGAGGCTGCGAGTCTGTAGGCGAAGGCTGAGGGTTGAGCAAAGTTGTCGGCTAAGGTGCTTAGCTACAAAGGCCTCAAAAACTACTTCCATTGGGAAAAGCAGTGATGGTGCCTGGTGCGATCCCGTCCCGGTGAGTGGTGTCTCGTCCTGAAGAATCAACCGCGCCCAGGCCAATGCCGTATCGTAATGTGCCATGCCGCGATCTGGTCGAGACTGCGCAAGATCCGCGCCGATATCTTCAGATGCCGGAATGCCGGTGAACACGAAGCATAATTCCCGTGCCAGTTGCTGGTTTTGCTGAGAGGCAGTCCACTTCAATGCACGCCTGAGTGCAGCGTGTAGTAGGCGATTTTCGGGCCGGTTGAAAGAATACTCATCGTACGCAGTATAAAAACGGTCGCGACGGCATAGATTGTTGCGCAGGTGCTGGACCATGTGCAGCTTTCCTCGCAGGGCAAACAGGTTACCCTGCTCCGCTACGTAATCGCTGCGGAGTCCTCGCTTGACGGTGTGATCCACCGCCCGTAAGAATTCACCAATGAACACCTCTAGTAGAGGCATGTGGCGGGCGAGCAATTGGGCGCTGCTGGTTTGTATGTGGCGGAAACAGCCAAGACAGCGCAGCATCTCGATTAATAGATGCCGTGCCTCTTCTTCGCCATTCGTCTTGCCTAGCTTGGGCAGCACTTCAATCTGGAAGCCGTTAGGACAGCGAATGACGCCAACAAAGCTTTTCACTTGAATGGCCTTGCGGCCGTGCCGATGAGTAAGGCGTAGCCAGGTCCGCTCACCTGCCTCGGTGCTGCGTAATGCCTGTGTCTCCAGCCAGGTAAAAACTTCGGCAGAAACCTTGCGCTGCCCGACCATATCGGTCGAGCAGGGCGAGGAAGCCGTCAGAGTGTCAAACTCGAAAATCGATATGCCCACCATTTCCGTACCTATTAATTAAATCGAGGCTTGGTAAATGCCGAGATAAGCGGCGGGTTCAGCATATGCTGCGACCTGCGCTTGGTAACGACGTTTGGTGGAGTAGCTATCAAGGCCATGATCGTTCCCGAATAGGGTGCTCAGATCCTGTTCGTGCGAATCGCTTTCTATAATGAACTGGGCCGTATCAGGTTTCTGGTTATCACCGAGCACTAGTCGAATCTTGCGCCAGTCTTCAAAGAAGTATTCCTCCAGCAAGGGGACGATACGCTTCTGAAAAATCTCAGCCAACTTGGCGAAGCGGGCCGCCCCGTCAGCCACATTGGTCAGTGAGGTGAAATAGGCATGACCAATACAGTGGTCGCGGTCGTAAAGCGCCTCAATGCGCTCGTTGATGCGCTCCAGCATCAACCGCACATCGATGGTGGTGGTGCCTGTTGTGACCCGTAGTCCAGCCAAAGGGGCGCTGTGTGGATCGCTGGGATCTTTTTCGGCCCGAGTGTCAGGCAGTAACGGCACGAAATCGAAGCGGCGCCGCAGGGCGGTATCAAGCAAGGCTAGCGAGCGATCAGCTGTGTTCATTGTACCAATGATGTCAACGTTTGCAGGTACGGAAAATGGCTTTCCGGAGTACGCAAGGACTACTTCGGTAGGAGGTGGGGTGCCGTCAAGCTGGTCGCGTTTATCCGCTTCAATCAGCGTGATCAGCTCACCAAATATCTTGCTGATATTGCCTCGGTTGATTTCATCAATGACCATCGCGAAGCGCTTGTCCGGAGTTTTGCGTGCGCGACGGCAGAGCTCCTTGAAAGCCCCGTCCTTGATCCTGTATGCCACCTGGCTTGCTTCGGCATCGTCCTCTTTAGCTTCGTCGGCCAAGACCGGCCGCAACCCCTCAACAAATTCTTCGTAACCGTAGGATTGGTGGAAGGTAACGAAGCTATAGCGCTGGACGGAGTCGTTAGCTTCTGGGCCTTGCTTGATTTTGTCGACAAGTGCAAAGAGATCCGAACATGCTTCCTGCCAATCCCCCGCAAACTGCCAAACCGAGTTGGCCGACTTTTCAAAAACAGCCGATCCAAGGCGGAGCTTCGTGTTGACCGTTGTCGACTCAAGAATTGTGTGGTGTTGAAGAGTTCCCCAGAGGGTTTGCTTAATGCCGCTGCTGCGCCCTTTAGCATCTGCAATGGCTTGGATAAACGGATGCTCAGCTAACTCAGGTACTTTGGCTTTGCCACCCAAGTCATACAGTGCAGCGGCTGCGCCTTCCCACCAAGTCAGCGCAGCAATATTTTCAGCAATAATCTGGCTGCGCCATTCCTCTGTGCTAATAGAGGCTATCTGCTCTTGGTAGTCGCGCTTTAGCAACTTCATCAGCGTGTAGGTTTTTCCTGTACCAGGTGGCCCGTAGTAGAGACGGTTGGTACAGGCCGCGACAGGTTTATTGGCCACATGTTGTACCTGAGGGGTAGGGGGCAATGCCATTGTGATGGGGTGGTTGACATCTTCGATGGGCTCGCCAGCCAATGCTGCCAGTACGGCCAGATCTGTGCCAAAGAAGGGCTTGAGCAAAGCAGTTTCGAACTCAGGTAGGTCGTGAGCAGGCACTCGCTTGAAGGTTGAGCGATAGTTTGGTGTCCAGCCTTTCTGGCCTCCCTGATAACCACCAGTTTTGATGCCCTGCTTCAACACCCTGTAGCGGCGCTGTAGCCAACCATCCCCTTTCAAGCTCGGTGCGGGGGCAGAGATGAACTGTCCGACCAGGTGAAGCCGCTCATTGCCGTGGCACAAGTAGAACAAGCTGCCGACCGGAGCCTCTTGGAAGCTTTCGCCCTGCCCCTTGGCAGTATCACTGTGCATCACCCCCAATTCGCTCTGCAGGTATTGCTTGCGCTCCTCTGGGGGGAAATCGTCTAACCCGTGCGATAGCTTCCAGATCGCTAGGTTTTTCTGGCTCCATGCCTCCCATATCTGTCGCCCGAACTCTAGGATGCCCAGACCTTTGGGGCGTTTTCCGAGCGTTGCTGTCTGCAATATGCTCATGCCCTGGCTTACATTGCTGCCGACGAATACCGCCAGTGGTGCCCGCTTGAAAATATCTACGATCACGGGGGCCTGACGGTCCTGGTAATGAAAGGCGATTTTCCACTTGAACGCCTCGCCCAACAGACCGAAGGACTCAATAGCCCCTAGATCCCCCTTGGCGGCCCAGGCGGCTACTTGTGCCACGTAGCTGCGGATTTTCTCGAAGGCAGCCGCTGCCGATGTGCCTAGCGATGAGTACCAACCGTGCGATTCGGAATAGGAAAGCTTGGCGTCTGAGCTCTTGCCTTCAGTATCTTTGCGCGAGAACACGCCGAACTTGAACGCCGAGCCGCCCCAAA
>Ga0213822_1001547_pt1 | contig 12778 bp, 9 predicted proteins | sample MC6MC0908MG_FD_179872 | JGI IMG/M metagenome (GOLD analysis project Ga0213822, IMG submission 179872) | Enriched soil aggregate microbial communities from Iowa State University, Ames, United States - MC6-MC0908-MG | ecosystem: Environmental > Terrestrial > Soil > Unclassified | place: USA: Iowa...
GGTCAACCTTCTGGAGCAGCTGCCATGAACAAGAACACCCAGGGCAAGCCCTCCGGTAAACCCGTCCGCCGCGATGGCATCGATCCGGTGCTGCGCTCGCGCGCGCGCCGTCGTGCCGTGCAGGCCATCTATGCCTGGCAGATCTCCGGTGGCAACGGCCAGTCGCTGATCGCCCAGTTCGCCCATGAGCAGGCCCGCGAAATCGCCGACCTGGCGTACTTCGAAGCACTGGTGCATGGCGTGCTCGACAACCGTCGCGACATCGACGAAGCCTTCGGCCCGTACCTGGACCGTGGCATCGACGAAGTGGACGCAATCGAACGCGCCGTGCTGCGCCTGGCCGGTTACGAACTGCGTTACCGCCTGGACGTGCCGTATCGCGTGGTGATCAACGAAGCCATCGAATCGGCCAAGCGCTTTGGTTCCGAACATGGCCACACCTACGTCAACGGCGTGCTGGATCGTGCCGCCGTGGAATGGCGCAAGGTCGAATCGGGTCACTGACCCACCTGTGGTAATGCCGGCCGCTGGCCGGCAACTGCAGGGATTCTGAGGTTGCCGGCCAGCGGCCGGCACTACCGCCCACCGCGCACGGCGCGGCACGTACAAACGCGGGAGCGCCCCATGTCCCTGGCCGAATTCGCCCTCATCGACCGCATCCGCGCCCGCACCGTCGAGCGCGACGACATCGTGCTCGGCATCGGCGACGACGCTGCGCTGCTGCAGCCGCGCCCGAACGAGCAACTGGTGGTCACCGCCGACACGCTCAACAGCGGCGTGCATTTCCCGACCGAAACTCCGGCGTTCGACATCGGCTGGAAGACGCTGGCCGTCAACCTGTCCGACCTCGCCGCGATGGGCGCGCGCCCGGCCTGGTGCACGCTGGCGCTGTCGCTGCCCGAGGCCAGCGAAGACTGGATCGATGCCTTCGCCGATGGCTTCTTCGCACTGGCCGACCAGCACGACATCGCCCTGATCGGCGGTGACACTACGCGTGGCCCGCTCTCGCTGTCGGTGACCGCGATGGGCCAGGTCTCCCGCGGCCAGGCGCTGCGTCGTGATCGCGCACAGATTGGCGATGACATCTGGGTCAGCGGCACCCTCGGCGATGCTGCCGGTGCGCTGCGCCTGTGGCAGCAGGGCGCATTGAACGTCACTGCAGCCACGCTGCTGGCCGACTACGAAACCCTGCGCCTGCGCCTGCTGCGTCCCACCCCGCGCGTCACCCTGGGCCTGCGCCTGCGTGCATTCGCGCATGCCGCCGTGGACATTTCCGATGGCCTGCTGGCCGACCTGGGCCACATCGCCGCACGCAGCGGCGTACGCGCCGAAGTCGACGCCGATGCATTGCCGATGTCGTCGGCACTGCGCGAACTGCTCGGTCGTGACGGCGCCCGTGATTGCGCGCTGCACGGCGGCGACGACTACGAACTGTGCTTCACCGCCGCCGCCGACCAGCGCGACGCGCTGCACTACGTGGCCGAATCGCTGGACGTGCCGATCACCCGCATCGGCCGCATCATGGAAGGACAGGGCGTGCACACCGAAGGCCACGACGGCCCGAGCGGATACGAACATTTCGCCTGACACACGAGAACGCCGGGCATGGCCCGGCGCTACCGTGCTGCTCTGGTAGGTGCCAACCTTGGTTGGCACGCCGTCTCGTCCTGCATATGGCCTTGCGGCCATGCCAACCAAGGTTGGCAGCTACCAAGGGCAGGGCCGGCGCGTGCAGCAGCCCTGCTCACGCCACCCGCAACTGCACATCCACATACTCGGCCAGCCCACGGCAGGCCAGCAGCAGCCCTTCGCGCACGTCATCGCCCACCTGCTGGTCGGCATCGCCGTCCACGCGTACGCGCTCGATGGCGTGCAGCAGTTCCAGCAGCAAGGTCAGCCCGGCATTGGCGCGGTCGATGCGTGCCATCGCGAAGCCAAAGCATTGCTTGCGTCCCTTGTCCGGCCACGGCTGGCCATCGGCGGCGTCCACGTGGCGGATGCGCTGCAGGCAGCCGAGCAGGGTGATGCCTTCGTCGGCGTGGGCGCGCATCGTGCTGCCCAATGTGGTTTCCAGTGCTTTGGCCAGATCATCCGGCAGGCGTTCGACGGCGTCGCCGAGTGTGGCGAACAGATAGGGATAGAGCGAAGAAGTCATGGCGGCGTCCTTGAGTGTGAAGCAAGGGGCCGCCCTCGCGCTGGGCGAGGGCGGCGGACGGTGCGTGGTTGCAATACCGGTGGCAAAAGCGCGAAACGCCGGCGGGCACGAGGCCCCCACGCACCGCCCGCCATAGGGCACGGACGGATTGCCTGCCGACGCCGCCCAACAAGGAAAGAGCGACGCCGACAGGCAAGCGTAAACAACGCCTTTGCCAAACGGGATTGCAAGCCCGTGCCACCCGTTGTCGGTGGCGCGCCATGATGTGCACGCAGATGCTGCTATACCAATCAGAAAAGTTTCAATTTCGAAAACATTGCAGACGTATATCGAACGCGCTGCGCGAAGCCGGAGCACGCCTGCGCGTGCCAGTTGCGACATCTGTTGTGGCGCCGAGCGCATGCTCGGCGCTACAGAAAGCAGAAAGCAGAACGGCGCCGGATCTCTCCGGCGCCGTTCGTGTTTACATCACCACTTGTAAGCCACGCTCAGGTTCGCCGTCGCTTCGCGGTAGTCACTGTCACCACGCATCACCCCGAACCCGCCCCAGGCACTGAAGCCGGAACGGAATTCCACGCGCGCACCCGCGCTCAGTTCATAGCGGTTGCGCGGGATGCCGGCCTTCAGCACTTCGTCGTCGAAGGCTATGCCATTACCAGCACCATCGCGGTACCAGTTGGCCGCCAGATACGGGCTGACCGAGGCACCCACCGCCGAGTGGCCTTCACCCTGCAGGCGCAGGCCAGCACGACCGGATAGGCCACTGTTGCCCGCTGCACGCACCACAGTGCCGTTGGTTTCGGTATGCACGTCGGTCTTTGCATCGGTGTACACCAGCTGCAGTTCCGGCTGCAGGCTCAGCGCCGTGCTGCCGATCTGTCCGATGTTGAAGCGGTAACCGGCTTCCAGTGACGACTGCCAGATATCCGAGTCGTAACGCTCCCCGGCCAGGCCTTCACCCTGCACGCGGTTGCGGAACTGGCCGCGCTGCACGCTGGCATCCACGTACATGGCGTCGTTTGCCCAGTTGCCATACACGCCCAGCGCGCCACCTTCCACCTTGCCGCGTGCGCTGTAGCCGGTCAGGTCCGAACGCGAGGTAGCGCTGCTGCGTGCAGCGGTACCCATCACGCCCACGCGACCACGACCGTTGTCGAACACGCCCACGTCCGCACCCAGCTGCAGGCGCGAGCGATCCACGCGCAGGTCGAGCTGATCATCCACCGCACCGAGCTTGCTCTGCGTAGCGTCAACACGGGCCCAGCCGCGCACGCCGTCGGTGGCGGCGGTGCTGCCACCCTGGCGGTCGCGCCAGCCGTGGCGCAGCAGCTGGTCCAGCGCGAACTGGTTGGCCAGGTACGCGCCTGCTTCCGGACGCAGCACCGGCGGCGGCGGATCAATCGGATCCACCGGGTCCACCGGATCGATCGGCGTGCACTCGGGCAGGGTGGGATCGACCACGCACGGGTCCGGGCCGGCACCGCTCTGCGAGCGCAGGTACCAGTTACCGTTGGCGTCCTTTACCAGGAAGTACTCGTACTGCCCGCCCACGGCGCGGCCGACCAGGTCGAACTGCGCGTTCGACGCACCACCGATGTCGATCAGCTCGATGCCGCGGTCGGTCTTGGCGCCAGCGCCGCCGGCATTGAGCACACGCACGTTCGCCTGGCCATTGGCGTCGCCGTTGATGATCAGCTTGTCGGTGGCCGAGCTGTCATCGCCCAGGTGGGTGTTGAACAGCAGGGTGCCGCCCGAGCCATCGAAGCTGTCGACGGTAAGGGTATTGAAGGTGCTGGCATTGCCCAGTGCCACGGTGCCGGTGCTGCCCAGCGCGAGGTGGCCGACGTTGCTGTCACCGGTCATCAGCCAGGTGCTGTCGCCGTCGATCTCGGCACGGGTGACATTGATGAAACGGCCGTCGATCTGCGCCTTGTTGCGCAGGGCGACATTCAGCCAGCCATTGGTGACGGACACCGGATCGAAGCTGACGTTGCCGATGAGGCGCGCGTCGTCCACCGCAACGTTGACATCGGTGCGCGCACTGACAATGCCGCCCTCGCGGGCAACCAGCACAAGGTTTCCATCCCCGGCAATCAGATGCGCGCCGTTTGCCACGGTGATGTCGTAAGTATTGTCGGACCCCGGCCTTACCTGGATGGCTGCACCGCGGCCCGATTGCAGGGTCGAGTTGTTGACTTCTAGCCTGAGTAGCCCATCGCTGCGCTCGCCCGACAACATTGCGCCTACGTTGGAGGCGACGACACGGGAAGCATTGATGATGTCCATCTGGCCTGACATCAAGCGGACACCCAGGCCACGGAGATATGGTCGGTCCGAAACTATGTCGTCGTCAACCTGGATGAGCGTGCCATCGATCCTTGCATGAGGTGAGCTTACCAGCGCACCTTCCTGGCCTGGGTTGAGGTCGACGCCCACCAATTTGCCAGTGGCTGTGCCGTTGCTGCTGTTGACCAGCACAACGCTGTTTTCAAGCAACAACGATGGGCTGGCACCAAGCACCGCAATCTGGCCATTGATCCGTGAATTGCGTGCGCTCAGCGATGCCTGGCGTGTGAGCCGGATCGCATCCGGTTGAGTGCCGACGCTGGTGACTTGGGCGCCCTCGAGTATCACCCGGGAAGTATCGCTTGCTTGGATACGTTGGGTCTGCCCGCCGTTGACCGTCAACTGCGAGCCATTGATGAGACTCCAGGCTTCTGCCGGGTCAGCTGCGCCCACCTCGGCGGCCTGGTCATCCAGATCGCCTGCCAGTACAGCGCCGACGGGGAGCGAAACCAGGGCCAGCAGCAGGCTGCTGAACAACCGGTGCGGCGTCGGCGGTCGAGGCGAGGAAACGACGGAGCTGAGCTTCATGGGGGATCCTTGTGGCGGGAATGTGGGAGGCACGCTGCACCACGTAGGCATTCGGATCGGCTCCCGTGTCAGGCGGCTTTGCTTGAGTGGCCGTGATGGGGGCTGGATGCGAAGGAACGCGTCTCCTTTGGCCGCAGTCTGTGTACGCAGGCGCGGCCGTCCCATGCAAAAAGTTGTAAAGCACACTGAGCACCGGTAGCGCCTTCAGCTTTCAGTCAGCACTGCGACAGCCCTTCGCAGGTGGATTGCAAGTGATTCGATGGAGGTAGTGAAGGGAGATGACGACCATGGTGCCTCCTTTCAGGAGCGACCCCATGCACACGCCCACCCCACGCCACCATGCGCTGCCAGCCGCCCTCGCCATTGCGCTGTTTGCAAGCATTCCCGCCTCGGCCCAGCAGATCGTGGCCGACGGCGATGACCAGATGCCCCCCGAGGGCGACTACCGCACCACCGAGCCGGTGCTGCCGGGCGATCCGTCGGGTCATGCTTTCTACGCAATCAACGGCGGCCGCATTCTTCCGACAGGGCCGGTCAATCTCTCTACTGAAGGACGCGGAGCCCACGCCGCATACGCCGAAGGCACCGGCAGCCTGATCTCGTTGCAGGGCGCATCGGTGAGCACCACCGGCATCTCCGCAGCGGGCGCGTCAGTTGCCGCGGGCGCCCGGCTGGAGGCCGCCGACGTAGTGATCGAGACACGCGGCAACAGCGCCCACGGGGTACAGGTGCAGGGCGCAGATGCCATGCTGAGAAACGTGCAGGTCCGCAGCAGTGGCGGCGATGCGCTGCGTTTGATGGGGGGCACGCTGCAGGTGCAGGGTGCCCATTTGCAGGTGAACCGCTACGGCACTCACGGTCTATATGTGGATGCGGGCACAGCAACGCTGGATGCAGTCCACATCGACATGGCCGGAGACGCCGGCAATGGCGTTTTCGCGACCGGCACGGCCGAGGTGATCCTGCAAAACGCGAGCATTGGACGCGTGGGCCATTCGGGTGTGGCCGCAACCGCGCATCGCGGCGCGCGCCTTGTGATGAAGGGTGTGGACATCGACATGCGCGGTGACGCCGCCGCCGGTCTGGCGATGGGAGGCAGCGTCGAAGTTTCCAACAGCCGCATCAGCGTGCAGGGTGCCCACGGTCGAGCTGTCGATCAGTCCGGTGGTGCACTGGACGTGTTGAGCAGCGAGCTGTCCGGCAATACGGGACTGAGGCTGATGGACAATGGCAGCGTGATCCTGCGCGACAGTAGTGTCCTCAGCGAGCTGGTCGCATTGGACATCAATGGTCGAGGCAACGTCGTGACAGTGGAGCGCAGCTCGCTCGCAGCGTCTGCCGGCACCGCCATCTGGATGCCGAACGATTCCAGTCTGGTACTGCGCGATTCTTCGGTGCAGGCGCAGGGAGACCGTGCTCTCGGCCTGGATGCACGAGGTGGCAGCACGCAGATATTCGGCACAACGCTGCGGACAAACGGCAGTTCCGCGCATGGCCTTTACGCACAGGGCGATGCGGGGCGACGCCCTGTCATCGAAGCGGTCGATACCCAGGTGCTGACAGAAGGTGATGGATCCGCCTCAGCTGTCGCGCGCGCGGGAGGGACCATTGTACTGAGTGACAGCGCTCTGCAGACCCTTGGGCGTTCCTCTCATGGTGTGATTGCCGGTGGTCCGGGGATGGTGGACCTGTTGAACACGCATGTTCGTACCGAAGGCGAAGGCGCGTGGGCGGCGGTCATCAATGACAACGGCCGCATGCGCATCGATGGTGGCTCGCTGGTCAGCGCGCAGCACGGTGGTGTGTGGCTGCGCAGCAGCCGTGACCCGGGCCTGACCCTGTCCAACGGCGCGCTGGTATCCGCTGGCAATGGCATCGGCCTGGCACTGGATGCGGCGGTGGCCGGGCGCTTCGACGTGGTGCTGGAGGAGCATTCGCAGTTGGTGGGCGACATCGTCATCACGCCCGAGGATGAGGACGCCGGGCTGGTGCCGCAGTCCGATGTGCACGTGCGCTTGGCTGGCGGTTCGCTGTGGCAGGGAGCGTCGGATCTGGTGCAGACCATGACGATCGAGGGCGCCAGCCAATGGACACTGGCCGCTGATGCCACCGTGGGCGAACTGCGCGTGCTCGACAGCGGGCTGGCGTTGTCCGACGGCAGCGGCCGCTTCAACTCGCTCACCGTAGACGGCGACCTGCACAGCGAAGGTGCGTCCTTCCTGTTCCAGGGCGCACTGGCGGGCGATGACAGCGCGATCGATCGCCTGCATGTGCGAGGGGATACCTCGGGTGATGCAAGCATCGTGGTCAACAACATCGGCGGTGTGGGTGCACCTACGGTGGATGGCATCCAGTTGATCGAAGTGGACGGTGCATCACTGGCGCGCTACGCGCTGGCCGGCCGTGCGGTGGGCGGCTCGTACGAGTACTTCTTGCTCCAGGGCGGGCTTGCCGATCCTTCCGATGGCAACTGGTACCTGCGTTCGCAGTGGTTCGATGTGTGCCAGGACGATCCGGCGGCGCCGGGTTGTGCGGTTGATCCAGGCCCGGGCCCTGGTGAGGGCGGGGACGGTGGCGAGGGCGTGGGGCCGGTGGACCCGATCCGGCCGCCGCCGGTGCTGCGCCCTGAGGCCGGCGCCTACCTGGCCAACCAGTCGGCCACCATCAGAATGTTCGCCCACCGCATGCATGATCGCACCGGCGCCTTAGGCAGCGAGCGCACTGCGTGGGCGCGCACAGGCCGCAGCAACGCAGATTTCACCGCCGTCGGTGGCCAGCTGTCGGTGGACGGCAACACCTCGGTGCTGCAGGTCGGCAGTGATCTGCTGCGTCGGGGCAGCGCCACCTTCGGGGTGATGCTGGGCAGCGGCCGCGCCGACAACCGGGTCGTTTCGGATCTGACCGGCTACACCGCTACCGGCCGCGTGCGTGGCACTGCGCTGGGGGTTTATGGCACCTGGTTGCAGGATGGCGAGGGCACTCACGGCGCCTATGTGGATGCGAACCTGCAGTACGGCCGTTTCGACAACCGGGTGCAGGGCATCGGCCTGGAGCCGGAGCACTATGATTCGCGCGTGGCCAGTGCGTCGCTGGAGACCGGCTACACCTTCAATGTGTGGCAGGGCGCCGCCAGTGCGCTGTATGTGCAGCCGCAGATGCAGCTGACGTATGCAGACTACCGCGCGGATCGTCAGGTGGAGACCAATGGCACGGTTATCGACCACGCCGATGCAGGCGGTTTGAGCGGCCGTTTGGGCGCGCGCGTGTTCGGCCATGGCACCGCAGCCGGCAACATCGTGCAGCCCTACCTGGGCGTGAACTGGCTGCGTGGCAGCGGCACCAGCGCGTTGCAGTTCAACGGTGACACGCTGGGCGCGGATGTGCCGCGCAACCGCTACGAGGTGCAGGCCGGTGCCGAGCTGAAGCTGGGCCAGCGCTGGAACGCTTGGGGCGGCCTGAGCATGCAGCGCGGTGACCACGGTTACCGCAACGTGGGCGGCCAAGTGGGCCTGCGCATGGCCTGGTAAGCAGTGCGGGTGGGGTCGGAGCCCAGTGGATCCGACCCCGTGCGGAGCACCGCTCGATCCTGCGAACGACACACCGCTGCAGAGTCTGCGCTCTATGCCGGCGGCAGCACCTTGCCCGGGTTGAGGATGCCATCCGGATCCAGCGCGGCCTTGATCGCGCGCATCGCCGCCAGCGTTTCCGCGCTGAACGCCTTTGCCATGAAATCACGCTTGGCCAGGCCGATGCCGTGTTCGCCCGACAGCGTGCCCCCCAGCGCCAGCGTCAGTTCGAAGATCTTCGGCAGCGCGGCATGCGCGCGTGCGTTCTCGTCGGCATCGTCCGGGTGGTAGAGGATGTTGACGTGCAGGTTGCCGTTGCCGGCATGGCCGAAGGTGACGATGGTCAGTGCGTACTCGCGCGCCAATGCCTGCACGCCAGTCACCAGATCGGGAATGCGCGATACCGGTACCACCACGTCTTCGTTGATCTTGCCCGGGGCGACGCTGCGCAGCGCGGGCGACAAGGCCTTGCGTGCGGCCCACAGCTGGTCGCGCGCGCGGCCTTCCATTGCCACGTCCAGTGCGATCATGCCGTCACCTTCGGCGGCGGTCGCCAATGCCTGCAGCAGGTAGGGCAGAGTGTCGTGGTCGCCATCGGCCTCGACCAGCAGCATCGCGCCAGCGTCGGGTACGTCGGCACCGTTGAGGCGCAGCAGCTCCAGGCTGCGTGCGTCCATGAATTCCAAGCGCGTGGGAACGACCGGCTGCGACATCAGCCGCGACACGGCAGCGGCGGCCGCGTCGGCATCGCGGTACAGCACGCGCAGCCCGGCCTGGCTGACCGGCAGCGGGGTCAGCTTCAGCGTGGCTTCCACGATCAGCGCCAGCGTGCCTTCACTGCCCACCAGCAGGTGAGTCAGGTCGTAGCCGGTGGCGTCCTTGGTGTAGGCACCGCCGCAACGGATCACGTCGCCGGTACCGGTCACCGCCACAAGGCCCAGCACGTTGTCGCGGCTGGTGCCGTACTTCACCGCGCGCGGGCCGCCGGCATTGCACGCCAGGTTGCCGCCGATGCTGCAGATCTCGGCGCTGGAAGGATCGGGTGCCCAGAACAGGCCGTGCGGTGCCAGTGCCTGCTGCAGCGTTCCGTTGAGCACGCCCGGCTGCACCACCGCGCAGCGGTCACCGGCGCGGATCTCGAGGATGCGGTCCATGCGGGTGAACGACAGCACGATGCTGCCGGGCACTGGCACGGCGGCGCCGGTGGTGCCGGTGCCCGCACCGCGTGCGACCAGGGCCACGCCATGCTCGCGGCAGGCACGCACCAGCGCCTGCACCTGTTCGATGTCGGCCGGAAGTGCCACCGCAGCCGGTCGCTGGCGACGCCAGGAATTGTCCTGCGCGTTGGCCTCCAGTGCGCCGTCATCCATGCGCCAGCCGTCCGCGCCCAGCAGGGCGGACAGTTCGGCAACCAATACGGAGGGCAGGGCAGTACTCATGACGGATCTCGTGGGGCAGCGGAGGCGGGGTGAATCAGTTTCCAGGCGATGACGGCGCCGGCCAGCGGCAGCCACACCCAGCGCAGTTCCGACAGCAGGGTGGCCACGCCGCGCGCGCTGAAGAACTGCGGGGCAAACGGTGAAACGCGGATCGGCCGCCACGGTGCGAAGAAGCGGTGTTCGCTCCACGGCCAGGCCAGGGCAACGCCGAGGCCGCCGGAGGTCATTGCATCCAGCAGCGGATGGCTGGCCGCGCACACGAAGACGAACACGGCCGCTTGCAAGGTAGATGCCAACCTTGGTTGGTATGGAGGCGCCGACCATGGCCGGCGGCTACCAAAGAACGCCAACACCGCTGCCAACGCCGCCAGCACGCAGGCAAACAGCAGCGAGTGGCTGGCACCGCGATGGCCGAACGCATCGGCGTAGGGAATGTGCAGGGCAAAAGCGAGTACATCGGCGTCGGGCAGCATCGCCGCGATTACGCCGGCGGCCAGCAGACGCGGAGAAATACGGCCGCGATCAGCAGCGCACCACAGCGCCAGCGGCACGGCGGCATGGGTGATGATGGAAGGCATCAGCAGTCATCCAACCGGAACGCATCGCGCAGCCAGTGCAGCTGCGGCGGCTCGCCCGTGGCTTCAACCACATCGAAGCGGCAGGGCGCATTGGCCATGGCGGGATGTTCCTGCAGGTACAGCTGCGCAGCGTGGATCAAACGCCGGCATTTGCGCGGGTCGACCGAGGCCGCACCGCCACCGAAGTCCTGCCGCGCGCGGTAGCGCACTTCCACGAACACCACGGTGCCGGCGTCATCCATCACCAGGTCCAGCTCACCGCCGCGATAACGCACGTTGCGTGCGCGCGGCCGCAACCCGGCCTGCTGCAGATGCTGCTCGGCGGCGGCTTCCACCGCCGAGCCACGTTGCAGGTGCTCAGCGACCACCGGCGATCGGCATCGGCCGGCCACCGCTGAAGGTCGACCATGCCGGCTGGCGCAGGATGTTGCCGTTGCTGTCCAGGTACAGCGTGCCGGTGGCGCCGTCCAGGCCGCCTTCGGTGGCCAGCTTGTCCAGGTAGGCACTGATCTTCCACGCATCGGCGCCAAAGGCGAACAGGCGGCTGGCGGCGCCGCGCGCGCTGGGCAGGGTCTGCGCAACCTGGGCAGCGGACGGCACGCCGGACACGCTGCGCACGTTCCAGGCTTCGTTCGGGTAGATGATGCCGTCCAGTGCCACGTCTTCTTCGACCTTGCCGCTGCCGGTGGTCAGCTGCGAGGTACCCACGCGGGTGGCGCCACCGGCACCGGCCAGCGCCAGCTGCGGGGCCAGCAGGCGGGCCTGCGGTGCACGTACGGCCAGGAACACGGCATCGACCGCGCCGGCGTTGCGCACCTGCGCGCTGACATCCCCCACGGTTTCGCTGATCGCGATGGTGGCGGCGACGCTGCCGCCGCGCTGGGCAAAGCGCTGTGCGAACGCTGCGGCGGCGCGGCGGCCGGTGTCGTCGCTGCTGTTGATCACCAGCGCCTTGCTGCGCTCGCGGCCACGCATGTATTCGGCGGCGACGATGCCGTCGTCCTCCGGTGCCAGGGAGAAACCGGCGCTGCCGGCGGGCGGTGCATCCTTGCCGCGGTTCAGGCCGAGCACCGGCACCGGCAGCTGCTGGCGGCCGTACACGGCATCCACCTCGTCGCGGCCGAGCGGACCGACCACGAAGTCGGCGCCGGACGCCACGGCCTTGTCATACGCGGCCAGCGCACCGGCCGGGGTACCGGCGGTATCGAAGAAGTTGACCTCCGGACGGCGGCGCGTTTCGCCGTAGTACGCGCTGAGCAGGCCATCGCGCACCGGCTGTGCGGCGGTGGCCAGGCGGCCGCTGAGCGGCAGCAGCACGGCCAGCTTGGCCGGCGGACGGTAGCCATCGCTCATCGCCGGCGGGCGCTTGCTGGTGTCGAACTGAGCAGCGCCATCGCGATCGAACGGGCGCGGCAGCGGCAGGCCACGGGCGATCAGTGCACGGCCTGCAAAGTTGTACAGCGGGTCATTGGCCGGCAAGGCGGCGGCGCGGCTGCGCAGGGTGGCATCGTCGAGGGTGCCGAGCAGGCCGGAGATGGCGGCCTGGTTTTCGCTGCGCGCGGTGCCGGTCAGGCCGGCATGCGCACGGGCGCGTTCGGTGGCGGCGCCAAAGGCATCGCCGGTGGCCTGCAGGGCACTGGCGCGGGCCAGCGACCAGCGCGTGCGCAGGCTCGGGTGCACGTTGTCGGCATGATCCTTCAGCAGGGCCAGTGCCTGCGCCGGCTGCTTGTCGGCCAGCGCCAGCTCGGCGCTGGCCAGCTGGTAACGCTGCAGGCTGGCGCCGGTCAGCTGGCGGGCGGTCACCTGGCCCAGCAGGCTGCGCGCGCGTGCGCTGTCGCCGGCCAGGTGCCAGGCCCAGGCCGCATCGGCCAGTGCGTTGCTGCGGGCGCCGCCACGCAGGGTCGCGGCCAGCGCTTCCAGTTGCAGGGCGGCGTCGCGCGGCTTGCCTTGTTCAATCAGCGCCAGCGCCTGGCTCTGGGCCGGCGATTCGGGCGTGCTGACGAGGCTGGTGGTGGCACAACCGGCCAGCAGCATCAACGACAGCGACAGGGCAGAGATGCGTGCGGCGGGCTTGTTCATGATCGGGTCCATGCGATGAGGGCAGCGGCCTTGGCCAGGTACACGCTAGGATTCTACCCTTGCCCCGTGAGTACCGCTGAAATGAGT
>Ga0213822_1001551_pt1 | contig 12731 bp, 10 predicted proteins | sample MC6MC0908MG_FD_179872 | JGI IMG/M metagenome (GOLD analysis project Ga0213822, IMG submission 179872) | Enriched soil aggregate microbial communities from Iowa State University, Ames, United States - MC6-MC0908-MG | ecosystem: Environmental > Terrestrial > Soil > Unclassified | place: USA: Iowa...
GAAATCACTTTAAATAGCGCTATCGAATCCACTCATATCGCACGTAAAGGAGAAGAAGCCATCAATGAAGCGATTATGCATCTAAGTGATGTTACGAAAACAGTGTCTTATGCAACAGATTCTATCCAAAAATTAGGCAAGCGCTCTGAAGAAATTGGTGGTATTATTACCGTTATCACTGGCATCGCAGAACAAACGAATCTGTTAGCACTCAATGCGGCCATCGAGGCAGCACGAGCAGGTGATCAAGGGAAAGGTTTTGCTGTCGTTGCATCAGAGGTTCGTCAATTAGCTGAACAGTCAAGTTTAGCAGCTGGACAAATTACTAATCTTATTAATGATATCCAAGCGGAAACATCTGTGACCGTACGAACAATGGAAAGTAATTTACTAGCTGTCGAGGAGCAAGTAACGATCATCAATAAAAGCGGAAGTGCCTTAAAAGAAATCGTGGAGAAGGTTGTCGAAACTGAAGAAGGTGTCGAACAAATGAAAGTGGCATTTACACATGTTAACGACAACTCCCTAGATGTGCAACAAGCCATTCAAGATATTTCTCGCATCATCGAGGACGCTGCAGCAGCTACAGAAGAGATTGCGGCAACCTCAGAGGAGCAATATGCGACTGTTGCCGAAATTACACAAAGCTCAGATGAGTTATCATCAATTGCTGATAAATTACAAAATGAAGTGAATAAATTTAAGTTTGAATAAATCCCCAAACAAGAAAAGAAAAATGGAGGCGCTATAGGATGAATCAGAAGAAAATTGCAATGAATATTGACACAAAGGCTGATTATATTGTGATTGCGTTTACAGGCGATTTAGAATACGGGATGATTGAAGAAATAAAGTCAGAGCTGCAAACACTTAGCTTAGACACAAAACACGGATACATTATCGATATGCAAAGAGTAACAAATATTGATAGTACTGGATTCGGGATGATCGTTAATTTTGCTAAGAAGGTGTCTGTAAAAGATAAGAAAATCGCCATTATTGTCGTCGATGATTTCATTCGCAACTTATTCGCTATTTCACAGGTTGATAAAGTATTCCCTATTGCCGAAAGTGAAGAACAAGCAAGGAAGATTATTAAAGAAGATTGGCTAGGTGAGCTATCACTTAACGATTATTAATCTCTATAATCATAATAAAAGGTGTATTCCTATTAGACGGAATACACCTTTTTATGTTGTTAAAAAAGAAGATGTCAACGGTAGAAATAGTAACTTTGCAAGGCGAGAGGTTGATTTCCGTTCCGCCAGCGTCCTTTCCAGGGGGGCGTCCGATGAGCCGCTAAATCCCATAGGAGTGACGCTATCAACCATTCTCCAAAGTGTCTTTACCTCATAGTAGCATAGTGATCAAATCACATATTATCTGGATTCTTAGAGGGGATAGGCTCTTATTTTCAATGCGGTGAAGTGCTGAGTGACAACACCTCTTCATAAAGAGTAATGAACTCCTTTACTTTATTTGAAAACCTTTGCTAAATTTTTGGGTTGGTGTGGAAGGCTTCTTGACTCCCGTGGGATAGCGAGACAGGTGAGCCCCTACACGTAGGAAGCTGCTGGCACTCGCCTAAAGGAAAGCAAGTAGCCTTGCAACAGAAATCCATTTCTACACCTTTCTATTGGCTGTTTTGTTTTTAACACTAAGAGAAGGTATTTTCTTATGGCGGAATATACCTTTTCTTTAATATTGCAGTAGCATATTAACAAACACAACTAGAATGATAATCGGTACAACAACTAGCATTAACATACGATATGTCGAATAATAGCCTTGTCCCATTTGACTACCCGTTAGCAATTCTCTCTTCACAAATTCTTTATCCACTACATAGGCAATAAAAATAGCAATGAATAAATTCCCTAGCGGAAGCATGATATTCGACACTAAAAAATCGGTTGCATCAAAGATACTTTTCTCAAAAATCATTATATCCGATAAAACACTCGAAGAAAGTGCTGCTGGAATAGCTGCAATAAATACGACTATACCAAGTAAAAGCGTCCACATCGGACGGGATTTCTGACTATGCTCCATAAATGCCGCGACGATAATCTCATATAAACTAAATGATGACGTTAATGTAGCAAATAAAAATAGCAATAAAAACATGGCTAAAAACACTTCACCAAATGGCATTTGACTAAATGCTGTTGGTAGCACCATAAATAGCAAGCCTGGACCCGCTGCTGGCTCTAAATCAAAGGCGAACACAACAGGGAAAATCGCTAGACCTGCTAAAAATGAAACAAGCACGGTTAACAGCACTACAGAACCCGCTGAATTCGGAAGACTGACATCTTTTTTTAGATAGGAGCTATATGTAACTAGACAAGAAAAGCCTACTGCTAACCCAAAGAACGATTGCCCTAGGGCTTCTAATAATGCCTTACCCGTAATATTCGAGAAATCAGGCCATAAGAAGAATTTTACCCCTTCCATTGCCCCATCTAATGTAACTGCACGCACAACAAGGACAATGAACATTATGAAAAGTAACGGCATCATCCATTTATTGGCCTTTTCAATCCCATTTTGTACACCTAATGAAATCACAAGTACGTTGGCTAATGTAAACAACACTAGACCAACTAGCGTAATCCAAGGCGTGCCTATAATTTTTCCAAATAATTCAGTTGGATCTACTGCTGGATCAATTACCGCGCCAGCTACACCTAGCCCGCTATAAATAAAGATCCAACCTCCAACTACGCTATAAAAAGTTAATAATAAAAAACAGCCTAGCACGCCCATTCGACCAATCCAAGCCCAGCCTGGCTTAGTTGGAGCAATTTTTTTATACGCTGTTACAGCCTCGGATTGTGTACCACGTCCTAAAACATACTCGGACAATAACATCGGTAGTCCTATTAACAAGGTAAATAACACAAAGATAAGGAAAAATGCTCCTCCACCACTTTGTCCTGTTACATAGGGAAGTTTCCAAATTGCCCCTAGTCCGATCGCCGCACCAGCTGATGCTAAAATAAAACCTAATTTACTAGACCATTGTCCTTTTTTTCCACTCATCTCTTCAAACTCCTCAAACATTCTAAACTCTTCTCTATTTTACATGAAAATATAGCTTTCGACTAGGTTATAATTATAAAGTACTAGTTAGCTTTTTTACCCCATTACTTTTTTCTATATTTATCCGTTAGTTTTGCCTTTCTATTCTTCACACCTTTCCCTATCCATCATTCCTTCCAACAAAAAACCTCAGGTATGTTCACCCGAGGTTAGTAAAAATTATTTTGTTATATAGATAGAACGCTGGCGGTCGATCCACTTGCGCATAGTTGTAAATAAAAACGCCATAATAGCCGTTAATAAAATACCTTTCACAATGTTAAATGGTAAAATCCCAGCGATAATCATTTTATAAAGTGAGTCACCTACAACAGGTTCCATTCCTAAGAAGTATGTGTACATCGGTAAAAATACTGCGTAGTTTAAAATACTCATCCCTACTGCCATTACGACTGTTCCTGTCGCTAAACCTCCAACAAGACCAGCAATTGTTTTAAAGCGATTAAAAATAAGGCTTACAGGCAAAATAAATAAAATACCTGTTGCAAAGTTGGCAATATGACCTACTGGCACACCTGTTGGCGTTCCAGAGAAAATCCAATCCAATACATTTTTAAATAATTCTACTAAAATACCAGCTACAGGCCCCATTGTGATGGCTGCTATTAATGCAGGCATATCACTAAAGTCGACTTCCAAGAATGCTGGGAATGGTGGAATTGGGAAATTAAAAAGCATTAATAAAAACGAAATACTGCTCAGCATGCCAATCGTAATAAACGATTGAAGTTTAACATTTTTCTTCATAGAAAACTCTCTCCTCTTTGCTGATTCAATCTCGCAAGAAGAAAGGTGACGATCTTTCAATTGTTAGCACGAAAAAACCCTTATGCATAAAGAGCACAAGGGAGAAAGGCATGACGAATAGGCGTCAATTTAAACTATTTTTGAGCACTGTTTAAAAAGCCATACAAAAAAAGCGCTCGGTCATAGTTTATTTCATAACAATGAATGACGATCGTACCTCCATCTTCTCCCATCCAGACTTTAACTGTCGGCCTCGGAATCACACCAAGTCAGCCATGCAAATAAATTTGCACAGGTCGCGGGCTGAAGAGCGAAGCATAAACCATTCGAGTTAATGGAAACATTAACGGTTCACCACTCTATTACCGCCGGTCGGGATTTTCACCCTGCCCCGAAGATGAATCATATTATTTTATACTACAACCTTACTATAATTAATTATTAAGAAAAAGTAAATAGTTCTGCTTAAAAAATTCCGATTAGATTTGTAAGTATTGTAAAAATGGAGCATTCCATGTTACAGGAATGCTCCATTTTTTGATTTTGACTAAGGCATATATTGTTTATTTGGCCCCACAGGCTTTGGCAAATACGTTTTTAAATCGAATCCTTCCCAGCTTTCTTGGACCACATTATCCAAGCGTAATTGTTGGTCAAAGCTAGCAGCAGTTAACATCATAGCTTCAATTAATTGGGTAGCGCGAATTGGCTCCATCGATGCTAAATCTAAGGGAATATCGAATGTTACGACTACACCTTCGGCTTCCTCTTTCACGGTATATGTTACGTTTTCAGGAACGACTGTTACATAAACATCATCATTTTTGTTTTTCATTAGTGTAAGCGCCTCTGTAACATTAGCAAATGTTTGACGGAAATCTGGTGACAGATATTCTGCCCCACTACCATCTTGGTATAAATAATAATTAAAATGCTTGGCGTTTGTTAATGACATAGCTTGACTTGGCTCACCCTCCTGAGAAAACTCATAAGGTGTGCCATCTTCATTTTGAATCTCAACTTCCGTATATTCAGAATCCGAGAAGGTATCCTCTAAAGTCCCTTTGTACTCATTAACGGTAGCTGATGCAACATCATAGTCATTGTCCTTTGGTAATACGTGGACAAGCTTGTCTTCCTTCTCCTTCAGTTCACCTTTAAAAGGATGATAATCCGTAAACCCTTTGGCTTCTTCATCTATTTGAGGAGCATATTTTTCATACATCTGTAGGGTAGAAGGCTTTTCTGTTCCAAAATCAGTTGCTACACGCTCATTTGGTATCACATATGTCATTGGAACACTTTCTGCATCGCGTCCTGCCAAACCAATACGGAAAACGACAGCATCTTTCACATCTTCCTCATAGACAGACGACCGTAAAGATAACATACGCTCATGCTCCGATACAATACTGGATTGAAGTGCCTCATCCTGGGTAGCTGCCTCTTTAGCAGAACGATCTTCCTGTAACGTAGAGTAATTAGCAGTTTCTGGCGTACTAGCTAGATCTTTTTGGCTAGCGTCATTATTCATGAACATGAAGCCAACGAGTACCGTTATCGCGAAAACTGCTGCTACACTCGTAAAAATCGGCATTTTTCGGAACTTAAATCGTGATGGTCGTTCATCTTGAATCAAAGATTTACTTGCTTGTTGTGCTTCTTCATTCTCTATAGGTTGTTGTATCGCTTCTTGTAGGTGACTATTATCCTGCAAGCGAGCATCTGCCATTAACCGATTTAATATTTCTTCTTTTGAACGGCGGTCAGAAAGCTTAGGGGCATTGTTCAAGACATGTTCAAGCTGTTCATCATCAAATGGCTTATGTGTCATTGCCGTTTCGCCTCCTGTTCTCTAATCGGCTGTAGCTGTTGCCTTAAAAATTTAATGGCTCGATGCTGGGTCGTTTTTACCTTAGCTTCTGTCCAATCTAGTATTTGCGCTGTTTCTGCAATCGATAAATCTTGAAAATAGCGCATAATAATGACCATTTTTTGGTCGCCTGTACAGTTTTCAAGTGCTGATTCTACCTGCATAAATTCATCACTGGCCTGTAGCATATCTTCCGGTGATGGCGTGGTTGAATGGAGCTGTTCCGTTTCCCAGTCAAAGAAATCATGTGAATGCTTTTGACGTACAGCTTGCTTTCTAAAATGATCAATTGCTACATTTTTAGCAATAGCAAATAGCCAAGTTTTCTCACTACTATTGCCTGCAAATTGATCGTATGAGCGCAACACTCGTACATAAACTTCATGTGCTAAATCTTCGGCAAGTGTACGGTTTTTTACTAAATATATTAAAAACTGAAACACGTCTTGGTGATATGCATCGTATAGTCGATGGAACACGGAGTCATTCAAAGCACTCCACCCCCGTTCTATAATATTTGTCGTCTTACATTCATAGAAGTTACAGCCAATTAATAGCAATACTTGTTATTAATCGAACGGTAAATAAAACGTGAAGGTCGTACCCTCTTTCAACACACTGTCTACCATAATATTACCTGAGTGTGCCTTCACAATATTTCTAGCAATGGCTAAGCCGAGACCAGTTCCACCCTTGGAACGAGTACGTGCTTTATCTGCTTTATAAAAACGTTCAAAGACATAGGGTAAGTCCTCTTGAGGAATGCCATGTCCTGTATCTTGAACAGATATTTTAGCAAATGTCGGCTCCTGCTCTACTTTTACAGTCACAGACCCTTCATCTGTATGTCTCAGGGCATTGTCAACTAAATTTGTAAGCACTTGTTCAATGCGATCCTCATCTATATTAATCATGGCCTCGTCATTAAATTCACTCTCAAACAGCAGACGAACGTGCTTTTCTTTTGCTACCTGTGCAAATTTTTGTGTAATACGTTCGAAAGTAGAATTAATTGGTAATTCATCTTTATAAAGCGTCATATGCCCTGATTCCATACGTGCCAAATCTAATAAATCTGTCACAAGGCGACCCATTCGCTTCGATTCATCATAAATAATTTTGGTAATCTCATTTCGCTCTTCCTGATCCTGAATAAAATCGTCATCCATTAATGCTTCTGAGTAACCTTGAAGCATGGCAATCGGTGTCCGAAGCTCATGAGAGACATTCGCAATAAAATCCGATCTTAGTTTTTCTAAGCGATGCTGTTCAGTCATATCACGAATAACAGCGACAGCACCACGTATCATTTCCCCACTATAAAGAGGACTAATGGTAAATGTATAATAGCTGCCATCCATTTCAATTTCCTCTTCTAGTTTATCCTCAAACATCAGCACATGATCAAGCATATGATACAGCTCTGGCGGAATAGGTTTTGCACTTTGTGAGCCTTTGTTGACAAACCACTTTTGCATTAGACGTTCAGCTGGTGGATTACTTAATAATATTGTACGATCCCGATTAAACGTAATCACTGCATCTGTCATAGATGTCAAAATATTAGAAAGCTGTTCGTTTTCTTGATTGATAACCTCTAAATTATGCTTTAATTGACGGCCCATTTGGTTGAAGGCAACGGCAAGCTGACCAATTTCGTCATTTTGGGTAGTAGGCATTTTCGCTTCAAAATTCCCTTTTGCAATTTCAAAAGCTAATTCACGCATTTTTCTTAATGGCGAAGTTATACGTGAAGAAAGGAAGAATGCGAAGAATGTCGTCAGCACAAATGCTATGAAGGCTGCTAAAAAGACAATTTTCGTAGTTTCCTTAGACGTTTTATGTAGCGCATCTGGGCTTTGGTAGATGAAGACAGCTCCATGTACTGCATTTTCAACATTTAGGGGAAAACCAAGTACGACATAAGATTCCATCTTTTCTTGATCAGTTGAAGAAGGCATCATCATTTCTTTAATAATCGGCTCATCTGATTGAAACACTTCATGAAAAGATTTATTGGCTAATATAGTATCTTGTATTTCTTTTTTGTTGACACCCTCTTGCATCGCAAAGGACACTTCAACATGACTGATAGCGATCAATGCATTGGTCCCTGTAGGTAAAATATCTTTTAATAATTCAGAGGTAGATTCGGCTGTTTCATTGTCATCTACTATACTAGCTACCGTTGCTGCTGTTTGTCGCAATGAAATTTCTGCTTGCTGCATATGGTAATTTTGAAGAAATTCAAGCATTAATACCGTGAAAACAAATAATACAAATGAAACGAGAAGCAATATGGTTACCCATAGCTTCCCGACAACACTATTCCATATTCTATTCATTGACAACCTCAAATTTGTATCCAACGCCCCAAACCGTCACAATCATTTTAGCAGCGTTTTCAGAAACTCGGTTGAGCTTTTCACGTAAACGTTTTACATGTGTGTCTACTGTGCGTAAATCACCAAAGAAGTCATAATGCCATACCTCTTTTAGTAGTTGTTCACGGTCAAATACTTTGTCTGGCGATTTCGCTAAAAAGTACAGCAATTCATACTCTTTCGGTGTTAAATTAACCTCAATGCCTTCTGCAGTCACACGATGTGCATCATGGTCAATCATTAAGTGTTGGAACACCACTAAATCTTTTGAAGAAGATGCATTAGTCGTTGGTGAGAAAGCCTGTGAACGACGTAAAATAGCCTTCACACGTAACACAACCTCACGAGGACTAAATGGTTTTACGATATAGTCATCTGCACCAAGCTCAAAGCCTTGTACACGGTTCGCTTCTTCGCCTTTGGCAGTTAATAAAATAATTGGTGTTGCTGCGCGCTCTCGAATTTCTGCACACACTTCTAGCCCATCTTTTTCAGGCATCATAATATCAAGTAAAATACAGTGATACTCTTTTTCTAAAGATTTCTCGATCGCTTGTTCTCCATTTTCGGCCTCGTCAACAAGGTATCCTTCTCGCTCAAGATACATTTTTAATAAGCGGCGAATACGATCCTCGTCATCTACTACTAATACTGAAATATTTTCTGACACTTTCACGATCCCTCTCTTCCATCTTTCTCTAACTTCTATTGTACATGGTGTGACACATATTGAAAAGAAAAGAAAGCCTCTTCGCTACAGCGAAAAGGCTTGTTGCTTCACAGGTTACGCGTAGGAGTGTAAACCTGCAAGAATTAAGTTAACAGCAATTAGGTTGAATAAAATAATCCCAAAACCAATTAGTGCTAACCAAGCAGATTTTCGACCTTCCCAGCCTTTTGATAGACGTAAATGCAGGAATGCTGCATAGAATAACCATGTAATAAGAGCCCATACTTCTTTTGGATCCCAACCCCAGAAACGACTCCAAGCAATTTGTGCCCAAATCATCGCAAAGATTAAAGCACCAAGGGAGAATACAGGGAAACCAATCAGCACTGAACGATAACCAATTTCATCAAGTAATTGTAAATTGACACGTTTAACAAGTGGTTGGAAAATGGCACTAATTCGACGACGAGCAATTAAACGAATTAATAAATACAACACAGATCCTACCAATAATGACCAAACAACGGTTGTTAATTTTTTAGCATTAATTAACGCTGGCATTTCTACTAATGGCGACATGCCATGTTCTTCTATCACTTCATATTCATTCATACCGAATACTGGAGGTAAATTGTAAATAATTTTACGAGTAGTTCCTTCTTTATCCACATAATTATAACTAGACTCATAATCCATAGCACTAAATGTAGATGTTACCGCGACAAATCCAACAACTACTACAAGACAGTACATGACAGCTTCTAACCAAAAACGTTGTTTAGAGGGCTTTGTTAAATCTACTACTTTTAATAAGTAAATAAGTCCTGCCACAGCACTAATGGCTAAAATAGATTGCCCTAATGCTGCTGTAATAACGTGAATTGTTAACCAATGACTTTGTAATGAAGGCACTAATGGACTTACTTCTTTCGGGAACATTGCTGCATAAGCAATAATCAAAAGCGCAACAGGCAGTGCCACTAATCCAAGTGCAGTCAAACGATAAATAAAATAAATTAGGATAAACGCGCCGACAATGAACATACCAAAGGCAGTTGTAAATTCGAACATATTACTTACTGGCGCATGTCCTGTATAAATCCAACGCGTAATAAAATAGCCAAGCTGTGATAGGAAACCAATAATAGTAACCACAATGGCAAGCTTGCCCCATTTGCCAGTATTTTTACCAGTAGCATTACCTTGCTTAATTGAACCACCAAATAATAATGTCGCAACTAGATAAGCAATAAACGCTACAAATAGTAAGTTTCCACTTAAGTCAATCAAACTCATAAGGTGTTGTCACCTTCCTTTTCTTTAATGCCACCATTAGTGGACTCTTCGCCAGCCTCATCTTTCTCTAACTGATCTTTATACGGAGGCAATGCAGCAAATGTTGTAACAGCATCTAAATCCTTTTTCATGCTGAACATATTTTTGTTGACATGGGCAGCCATTAACACACGGCCGTCTGGTTCCACTTGAAGCCATAAACGACGATGATTCCAGTAAGAGCCAATGGCAACACCGATCATAAAGATGACCCCACCAACAAACAGAATAGGGATGGTACTATCTTTTCGCACCGTAATACCTGACATATCACGCATCTCTGCACTAGCAAATTTCATTCTGTATTTATTTTCACCCAGTGGTTCTAAAGGAGGCTGCATAATTTCAACAAAGCTTACTTCTCCTTCAGGAGTTTCTGGTGTAGTCATTTTAAATAAAAATGCAGGATTATTTGGAATAGACGTTTTAGTCTGAGGTTCTCCATTTTCAAATCCATCAAAATCAGGTGTATAGACAAGAATTTGAACGGATGAACCATTCCCTAAATCATATTCTTTTTTAGGATTTGTTAAATCAATCTCTACCTTACCTAATGATTTCTCTGTCGTCTTATTAATTAATTCAAAATTCATCTGTTTTAATTCATTTAGACGATAATCCATCTGGTAAAGAGCAAAGCCATCTTCTTTCAAAGGATGGTTTACACGAATAGAATAGTCTTTTACTTTTTCTAGATTTTCCGTATCCCCAGGCAATGCGTCTTCAGGTTGCTTGTAAAGTGTAATATCGGTCTGGAAGTTTTTAGCCACTACATTCACACCCTGTTTAACTTGCTCACCTTGAGGTGTATTATCATGTGTTTCTAAAATAAAGTCACGGTTTTCAATGAAATAGCCTTCCATTCCAGTGATAGCTCGTGTTTCACCTTCACGCACCCATATCGATTCATCAACATAGAAGCCTGGAACTAGACGTAGCATGACCCCACCTAAAAAAATGATGAGACCTACATGGTTTATGTACGGACCGTAACGAGAAAAGCGTCCTTTTTCAGCTAAGAGAGCGCTACCATCTCGACGAACAGAATACTTCATCTCAGTCATTTTTTGAGCCACTTTATCAAGCGTTTCCTCCGCACTTGCTGACACTTGTCCTTCTGCAACAATGCGCTGACGCTTCATAAAGCTTTCATGTCTTTTAACACGTTGATTCTTTAATGATTTATAAAGTGGAATGCCTCGGTCAAGACTTGCCACTATAATTGAAACTGCTAGCATACCAACTAAAATCTGGAACCACCATGAGCTATATAAATCCGAAAGCCCCAACGTATAATAGATTTTACCGAATGTACCATATACGTCTGCGTAATAAGCCCCCTTCTCCATATCAGAAGCTTTTACGTAAAACTCTTGCGGTAATAATGTTCCGACTGAAGCAGCAATTAATGTGATAATAATTAAGGATATACCAACTTTAACACTTGAGAAGAAATTCCATATTTTATCAACAAATGATTTGTTATATGTTTTGGAGCGAATGGCCATACCATCATAGCGCATATCAACAACTTTATTTTGTTTTTCTTCTTCGGTTAAAGGACGACCACATTTTTCACAAAGCTTCGTGCCGTATGGATTACTATGACCACAAGCACAAATGATTTTTTCCATCGTCATTTACTCCTTATTTGGCTTCACTAATTCCATGTACGAAGCAATATCTTTCTCCGTCATTTCACCTGTAATAATTTTGGCCACTTTGCCTTCTGGATCAATTAACACTGTTGCAGGTAATTGTCCTACATTATAAGCAGTCATAACACTTTTTGTTTTGTCGATAACTACTGGAAATGACAACCCATATCGATCGACAAAATTCTGTACTTCAAAATCTGTTTGAGCAATATTGACAGCTAATGTTTGTACACCGTGATCTTTAAATTCTTGATACTGATTGTCCATTGCAGGCATTTCCTTCTCACAAGGCTTACACCAAGTTCCCCAGAAATTTAAAAATACCCCTTGCCCTTTATAATCCGACAATTTATGTTTTTCACCGTTTAAATCTACTAACGTGAAGTCAGGTGCTTCAGAGCCTACTGCTACTAACTCTACTTTTTCCTTTGTTGCTGTTCCATATACTGTGTACCCGATTGCCAACGCTAACACAGCTAAAATGACAGTTCGCAGTACAAGACGTTTTTTCTTTTTCTCCAAGTTAATAAACCCCCTATCAATTACGGCTTGCGTTGCTTTTACATATTGAAGAAACAAATAGAACTTTTTCATTCTCTATACGTCTATAAATATGTAAAAGCTTCTTTCACATTGACGTCAACAATACCGGATTAAATGTGTTACAGCTTTTTTGAACAAACTGCTACTAGGTGTACTATTCTCACCTATTATAGCAAAATGATACAAAAACACTTAGCTATTAATTATGAATGATTTATGAACGATTTCACCACAAAGAAAGTGTAAACATCCAAATACCTCTATTGGTATCCACACTTTCTTCTGGCAAAATTGCATTAATCAAGCTTTCCTGTTTCTGCTAACACACGTAGTTGCTTTACTTCATGCTTTGATAATTCACGATATTCTCCTGGAGCAAGACCAAATAAATCTAAAAAAGCAAAGCGTTCGCGTTT
>Ga0213822_1001555_pt1 | contig 12707 bp, 9 predicted proteins | sample MC6MC0908MG_FD_179872 | JGI IMG/M metagenome (GOLD analysis project Ga0213822, IMG submission 179872) | Enriched soil aggregate microbial communities from Iowa State University, Ames, United States - MC6-MC0908-MG | ecosystem: Environmental > Terrestrial > Soil > Unclassified | place: USA: Iowa...
CCCAACGGCGTGACCGGCAATGATGACCTCGGCACGATGTCGGCCTGGTACCTGTTCAGTGCGATCGGCGTGTACCCGGCGGTGCCGGGCAGCGGCGAGTTCCTCCTGCATACGCCGCGCTTTGCCAAGGTCGAGGTCGAGCTGGGCAATGGCCGCACCCTGCGAATCGAGGCACCTGGCGCCGATGGCCGCCGCCTGCAGTACGTGCAGGGCGTGCAGGTCGACGGCCAGGCACATGCCCCGGTATGGCTGGGTTGGAGCCAGCTGCAGCAGGGCCCGAAGCTGCGCTTCGCGCTCGACGGGCGGGCGCCGACCGAGGGCTGGGGCACCGCGGTCAAGGACCTGCCGGTGTCCTGGTGCGCGGCACCGGGCAGCCAGCTGCACTGAGCCGGGCTGTGCCGTTCGAGGCAACCCAGCGAACGGCACGGCACGACAGGGCCGCGATCCATTAGGCTTGAGCATCCATCGGAGTGCGGGAAGACGATGAACGACAACAGCGACAGTTCCAGCAAGCGTTCCGGCAAGGCGGTGACGGTGACCGACATCGCCCGTGCCATCGGCGTTTCGCGCGCGACCGTGTCGCTGGTGCTGCGCGGCAGTCCGCTGGTCAACGTCGATACCCGCGCCCGGGTCGAGGCTGAGCTTCGCCGCCAGCGTTACGTCTACAACCGCGCTGCAGCGAACCTGCGGCGGCGCACGTCTTCCAGCATCGCCCTGGTCATCAACGATCTGTCCAACCCGTTCTTCGCCGAATTCGCCTCCGGTGTGGACGAGGCACTGGGCGGACGCGGCTACGTGACCCTGCTCGGCAGTACAGGCGAGTCGCCCGAGCGGCAGCAGGCGGTGCTGTCGACGCTGATGGAACACACGCCTGCGGGCCTGATCCTGTCGCCGGCCGAGGGCAGCGATGCCACGCTGCTGCGGCAGGTACTGGGCGCCAACGCCAACGTACTGCTGTTCAACCGCGAACTGGAAGGCGCCGACTGGGACTTCCTGACCCTGGACAACCAGCATGGCGCCTACCTGGCCACCCGTCACCTGATCGAGCGCGGCCATCGCCAGATCGCATTCTTCGGTGGCCACGCGGCATCGAGTTCCTGCCACCAGCGTCGCGCCGGTTTCCAGCAGGCACTGGCCGAAGCCGGGCTGGCATTGCCGCCGGGCTGGATGATCGAATCTGCACCCAACCGCCTGGAAGCGGCCGCGCGCACCGATGAACTGTTCGTCGACGGCCATCGGCCGAGCGCAGCGGTCTGCTACAACGACACCGTCGCGCTGGGCCTGATGCTGGGCCTGAACTCGCGCGGCATCCGTCCCGGCGGTGACTTCGCGGTAACCGGCTTCGACGATATTTCCGAAGCGTCGGTTGCCGTGCCGCCGTTGACCACACTGACGGCCGACCCGCGCGAACGCGGGCGGCAGGCGGCATCCCTGCTGCTGCAGCGGCTGGAGGAACCGGATGCGCCACCACGGCGCACGGTCGCCCCGGTACAGTTGCGCATCCGCGAAAGCAGCGCCGCACGTCCGAATTGAATTGATGCTTCGCACCTGAACTGATTGCACCCTTCCACGCACCAACGACCTTTCGCGCATCGAGGCGCGTACCGCATGCCGATCTCCGCAACGCCCCGCCCATCAGGTTCCCCGGGCAACCAGCCTGCCGTCACCAACGGCAAGGCGCTGGCCGTGGTCACCACCATCTTCTTCATGTGGGGCTTCCTGACCTGCCTCAACGACATCCTGATTCCGCATCTGAAGGCGGTGTTCGAGCTGAACTACGCCAAGGCAATGCTGGTGCAGTTCACTTTCTTCGGCACCTACTTCCTGATGTCGCTGCCGGCAGGGCGGCTGGTTGCAGCGCTGGGTTACAAGAAGGGGATCGTCGCCGGCCTGGTGATCGCCGGCATCGGTGCGCTGGGCTTCTGGCCGGCCGCTGAGCTGCGCGTCTATGGCGCCTTCCTCGGTGCATTGTTCGTGCTGGCCACCGGCATCACCGTGCTGCAGGTGGCGGCCAACCCGTATGTCGCGCTGCTTGGTCCGGAGCAGACCAGTTCCAGCCGCCTGACCCTGGCGCAGGCGCTGAACTCGCTGGGTACGGCCATCGCGCCGATCTTCGGCGGCATGCTGATCCTGTCCAACACGGCCATGAGCGGCGAGCAGATCGCCGCGCTGCCGGCCGCCGAGCAGCTCGCCTACCGTACCGCCGAGGCACACGCAGTGCAGGGCCCCTACGTCGGCCTGGCCGTGGCGCTGGTGCTACTGGCCCTGTTCGTGTTCCTGTTCCGCCTGCCGGCGTTGAACGACACCACCGAGCAGGCTGACCAGGGGCATCAGCACAGCTATCTGGATGCGCTGCGCAAGCGCCACCTGCTGCTGGGCGTGCTCGGCATCTTCTTCTACGTCGGTGCCGAAGTGTCGATCGGCAGCTTCCTGGTCAACTACCTGTCGATGCCCACCATCGGCGGTTTCAGTGAGCAGGAAGCCACCCACTATGTGTCGGCCTACTGGACGATGGCGATGATCGGTCGCTTCGCCGGTTCGGCGCTGCTGGCGCGCTTCTCGCCGAGCCGCCTGCTGGCGATCTTCGCGCTGGTCAACGTGGGCCTGCTGACGCTGACCATGATGACCTCCGGCAATGTCGCGCTGTACTCGGTGGTGGCGATCGGCCTGTTCAATTCGATCATGTTCCCGACCATCTTCGCGCTCAGCATTGAGCGCCTGGGCCCGCTGACCAGCAAGGGTTCGAGCCTGCTGATCATGGCCATCGTCGGTGGCGCGGTGGTGCCATACCTGCAGGGCGTCCTGGCTGACCACATCGGTGTGCAGGCCAGCTTCATCCTGCCGCTGCTGTGCTACGGCTACATCATTTTCTATGGACTGGTCGGCGCCCGCGCGCCGGCTGCCGGCACGCAGGGAGGCTGAGTCGAAAATGGGTTCCATCGTCTGCTTCGGCGAAATTTTGATCGATCTACTAGCGCAGCCGCCGGCCTCGGCCGATACCCCGCGCGCGTTCCTGCAGTACGCCGGAGGTGCACCGGCCAACGTCGCGGTGGCCGCCGCGCGGCTGGGCGCGAAGACCCAGTTCGTTGGCATGCTCGGCCGCGACATGTTCGGCGACTTCCTGGCGGAGAGCCTGAGCGAACACGGCGTCGGCACCGACTACATCGTGCGTACCGACGCGGCCAAAACCGCGCTGGCCTTCGTTGCACTGGACGCGGGCGGCGAACGCAGCTTCAGCTTCTACCGTCCGCCTGCCGCCGACCTGCTGTTCCGTGACAGCGATTTCCACGCGGGCTGCTTCGATGGCGCGCAGTGCTTCCATGTGTGTTCCAACAGCCTGACTGAAGCGGACATCGCCGAAGCGACGTTCGCCGGCATGGACCGCGCGCGCGCGGCCGGCGCGGTGGTCAGCCTGGATCTCAACCTGCGTCCGGCGCTGTGGCCGGCCGATGTCGACCCGACACCGCGCCTGTGGCAGGCGCTGGAGCGCGCCGACCTGGTCAAGCTGTCGCGCGAGGAACTGGACTACCTGGCCGCCCCGCTGGGCGATGACGGCGAGACGCTGGTGCTGCGCCGCCTGCTGGCCGCGCAGGCACGCTGGGTGATCATCACCGACGGCGCCGCCACGCTGCATTGGTATACCCGTGAAACGCAGGGCAAGGTCAGCAGTTTCCGCGTCGCCACCGTGGACACCACCGCTGCCGGTGATGCCTTCGTCGGCGGCGTGCTGGTTGGCCTGCTGGAGCGGGGTGGGGCAGGTGCGGGCTTTGCCGCGTTCTGCCAGGACCCGCAGGCGATCGCCGCCACGCTGCGCTTCGGCGCCGCCGTTGGCGCACTGGCGGTGACCCGCAAGGGCGCGTTCGCTGCAATGCCCTCGTTCGATGAAGTGCAGCAGCTGCTGCAGCTACAGGATCTCCCCGCATGAGCACCTCGCCCGATTTCCGTTCCCCCGCGTTCCTGCGCGCCCACATCGCCGACACGATGGCGTTCTACCATCCGCGCTGCATCGACCCGAAGGGCGGCTTCTTCCATTACTTCCGTGACGACGGCAGCATCTACGATGCCAGCCATCGTCATCTGGTGAGCAGCACCCGCTTCGTCTTCAACTACGCCATGGCCTACCGCGAATTCGGCAACGCCGAGTATCGCGACGCGGTCGAGCACGGCGTGCGCTACCTGCGCGAGGTTCACCGCAACCCGGCCACCGGCGGCTACGCCTGGACCCTGCGCGATGGTGTGGTGGAGGACGACATGAACCACTGCTACGGCGTGGCCTTCGTGCTGCTCGCCTACAGCTGTGCGTTGAAGGCAGGCATCGAAGAAGCCCGCACGTGGATGGACGAAACCTGGCAGCTGCTGCAGGCGCGCTTCTGGGAAGCCGAGCACGGCCTGTACAGGGACGAGGCCGACGGCCAGTGGAACTTCACCGGCTACCGCGGCCAGAACGCCAACATGCACATGTGCGAGGCGATGCTGGCCGCGTTCGAGGCCAGTGGCGAGCAGCGCTATGTCGAGCGCGCGCTGCAGCTGGCCGACAACATGACCCGCCGCCAGGCGGCAAAGGCCGGCGGTCTGGTCTGGGAACACTACGACGTCAACTGGAACATCGACTGGGACTACAACCTGGACGATCCCAAGCACCTGTTCCGGCCGTGGGGCTTCCAGCCGGGGCACCAGACCGAGTGGGCCAAGCTGCTGCTGATCCTGGACCGTCACGTGCAGGCCGACTGGCTGGTGCCGACCGCGCAGCATCTGTTCGATGTGGCCGTGGAGCGCAGCTGGGACGAGGTGCGCGGCGGCCTGTACTACGGCTTCGCCCCGGAGTCGCGCCGGCAGCCGGGCATGGACGGCGCGCCGATCGGCGGCGACAGTTTCGTCTGCGACGACGACAAGTATTTCTGGGTGCAGGCCGAGACCTTGGCCACCGCCGCGCTGATGGCCGCACGCACCGGCGATGACCGCTATTGGCAGTGGTACGACCGTATCTGGGCATACTCGTGGGAGCACTTCGTCGACCATCGATACGGCGCATGGTTCCGCATCCTCGACGCCGACAACCGCAAGTACAGCGATGAGAAGAGCCCGGCCGGCAAGGTGGATTACCACACCATGGGTGCGTGCTACGAAGTGCTGAACGTCGTGCGTTGAGGTCTGCCGCGCTGCGCGCTCGCCGGACGTGGTCCGGCGCTACCGTGGCGTGTGGCATTGGTAGCGCCGGGTCATGCCCGGCGGAAAAACAGGAGTATCACGTGCATCGCATTTCCAACGCTGTCCGTCTGCTGCTGTTGATGATCGCCCTTGGCGCCTTCCCGGCAGGCGCCGCACCGCTGCAGGCGCAATGGGAGTTCCGGCTGCTGCCCGGCGACGCGCAGGGCGCAGCCCATCCTGGCCTGCAGCAGTGGCGCGCGGCCACGGTGCCAGGCAGCGTGCACACCGATCTGCTGGCGCATGAGCTGATCCGCGATCCCTACGTCGGTGCGCCCGAAGCCGAGCTGCAGTGGATCGGTCTGGCCGACTGGGAGTACCGCGCCCGTTTCGATGTGGACGCTGCCAGCTTGGCCAAGGACCATGCCGAGCTGCGCTTCGACGGCCTGGACACCTATGCCGAGGTGACGCTCAACGGCAAGCCGCTGCTGCGCGCCGACAATGCCCACCGCACCTGGCATGCCCGCGTCGAAGGTCGCCTGCGTGCGAAGGGCAATGAGCTGCAGATCGTGTTCCGTTCGCCGATCCGCACACTGCTGCCCGGCGTGCAGGCCATGCCGCACAGGATTGCCGGCAACTATCCTTCGCCCTACGGTGATGAACCCAAGGACGCGATGGTTGGCAACTTCGCGCGCAAGCCGGCGTACCACTTCGGGTGGGACTGGGGCCCGCGCTACGTGACTGCCGGCGTCTGGCGGGGCGTTGACCTGCAGGCATGGGATGCGCATCGGTTGACCGACCTGGCCGTACGCACTGATGCGCTTGATGCAGAAAACGCAAAGCTGGCGGTAGTGCTGCAGGTGGAACAGGATGCGGTCGCCGCTCCGATTGCGGTGGACGTTGAAGTGCGGGATCCTGACGGCCGCAGCGTCGCGCGGGTGCAGCGCACGGTCGAACTGAAGCCCGGCCGGAACAGCGTGGAGGTGCCGGTTGAACTGGCCAAGCCGCGACGCTGGTGGCCGGTCGGCCATGGTGCGCAGGACCGCTACACCGTGCAGGCGCGCCTGGACGGCAGTGCCGATCCGGTGCTGGCACGCGAACAGCGCATTGGCCTGCGCACCATCGAACTGCGCCGCGAGCAGGACGACAAGGGAGGGCAGGGCTTCGCCTTTGTCATCAACGGGGTGCCGATCTTCGCCAAGGGCGCGAACGTGATCCCCTTCGACGCCTTCCCCGCGCGCGTTGATGCTGCGCGCCTGCGCCAGGTACTGGTCGCCGCGCGCGATGCCAACATGAACATGCTGCGCAACTGGGGCGGCGGCTACTACGAGGACGATGCGTTCTTCGACGTCGCCGACGAACTGGGCCTGCTGGTCTGGCAGGACTTCATGTTCGGCGGTGGCATGCAGCCGGGTTACGACCCGGCATTCCGCGCCAGCGTGGTGGCCGAGGCGCGCGACAACGTGCGCCGGCTGCGCCACCATCCCAGCATCGTGCTGTGGTGTGGCAACAACGAAGAAGAAACGGCGTGGAAGGATTGGGGCCACGGCCGTGACCTGAAGTCCGCCGATCCGGCGTTCGCGGCGAAGGTCTGGCAGGGCTACGTTGACCTGTTCGGCAACGACCTGCGCCAGGTGGTGAGCGAAGATGGGTTGGGCGTGCCGTACTGGTCCAGTTCGCCCAGCAACGACCTGGACGAGAAGGCCAACGACTCCACCCGTGGCGACAAGCATTACTGGCAGGTGTGGGGCAATCCGGCATTGCCGGTGCAGGCGTATCTGCGGGAGACCCCGCGCTTCATGTCCGAGTACGGCCTGCAGGCCTGGCCAGCGGTGGCGACGGTGGACCAGATCGCCACCCGTGCCGAACAGCGAATCGACAGCCCGGTGATCCGTGCGCACCAGAAGTTCATGGCCGGCGAGGGCAATACACGCCTGCTGCACTACATCGAGCTGGGCTACGGCACGCCGAAGGACTTCGAGGACTTCGTCTACCTGAGCCAGGTGATGCAGGCCGATGGCATCGCCCTGGCGGCGCTGCACCATCGCGCTTCGCGACCCTACACGATGGGCTCGCTGTACTGGCAGCTCAACGATGTCTGGCCGGGAGCATCGTGGTCGAGCGTGGACTACTTCGGTCGCTGGAAGGCGCTGCACTATGCCGCGCGGCGCTTCTTCGCGCCGGTTACGGTGGCCGCACTGCGCGATGAAGGCAGTACGCGCGTGCGCCTGATCAACGATGGTGCCGCACTGGATGCACGTTGGCGCCTGCGGGTGATGGACGTTGAGGGCAAGGTGCTGCGCCGTCGCGAGCAGGCGGTGACCCTGGCCGCCGCCGGGGTGACCGATATCGGCACCTACGCGGATGCCGAGCTGCTGGCCGGCGCCGATCCGGCGCGGACGGTGGCGGTGTTCGAACTGCTGCAGGATGGCAAGGTGACGGCGCGGCAGGTGGTCGGCTTCGTTGAAGCCAAGGACCAGGCGCTGCCACGCCAGCAGTTGACGTCAACGCTGGCGATCGACGGTGACCACTATCGCCTGCGGCTGCACAGCGCTGCTCTGGTGCGCGCGGCCTGGATCGATTTCGGCGCGCTCGACGTGCAGGTGGAAGACAACCTGCTGGACCTGCTGCCGGGCGAAACCCGCGACATCGCCGTGCGTGGCCCGGTGGATCTGGCTGCGCTGCGCGAGGCGTTGAAGGTGAAGACCCTCAACGATCGTTGAGCAGCGCCGTCTACCCGCCTTGGTAGGTGCCAACCTTGGTTGGCACGCTTCTGGCGCGGGGCCCCAATCGCCAACCAAGGTTGGCCTCTACCGGAGCCGGTGCCCGGTAGCGCCGGGCCATGCTCGGCGGGCGCAGCGGGGCGGCGCTTTACAGCTGGATCTGCTGGAAGTTCTCGACGCGATCATGGCCGTTGGCGGCGTCGCCGATGCGCGGCATCGGGTAGTCGTCCAGGCGATCGATCAGGCGTGTCTGCAGGCCGGCTTCGCGGGCGGCGTCCAGTTCCTCGACCACGTCGGACAGGAACAGGATCTGGCCAGCGGGAACGCCGATGGCCTGCACGATATGGCGGTAGCTGTCGGCCTCGCGCTTGCCGCCCACTTCGGTATCGAACCAGCCCGACACCAGCGGACTGAGATCACCCGCGTCGCTGAAGCCGAAGAACAGCTTCTGCGCCGGTACCGATCCGGAGGAGTACACATACAGCGGCAGGCCCGACGCGTGCCAACCCTTCAACACCGGCGCTACCTCCGGGTAGAAGTGCGCGGTGTAGTCGCCACGACGGTAGCCCGCGTCCCAGATCAGCCCCTGCAGGGCCTTCAGCGCGGTGTGCTTGCGGTCCTGGTCGATCCAGCCCTGCAGTGTCTCGGCTACCAGGCTGTCCTGGCAGGCGCCGCCGATCTCGGTGGCAACCGCGTCCAGCCAGCGACGCACCTCCGGCTGCTGTCCATGTTCGGCGACGAAGCCGGGCAGCGCCTGGCGTGCGTACGGGAACAGCACGTTCTTGACGAACGAGATGCTGCTGGTGGTGCCTTCGATGTCGGTCAGGATGACGCGGGGCTGCATTGATCAGGACGCCTGGGTCGGAATGTAACGGGGGAATTTCTGCGCGATGTCTGTGCCGGTGAAGTGACCGACCCAGCCATCCGGCTCCGTGAAGAAGCGGATCGCCACGAAGCTGGGCTCATCGCCCATGTCGAACCAGTGGGTGGTGCCGTCGGGCACGGCAATCAGGTCGTCCTTCACGCACTCGATCTCGTAGACCTTGTCGCCCACGTGCAGGGTGAACAGGCCCGAGCCGGCGACGAAGAAGCGTACTTCGTCTTCCTTGTGGAAGTGTTCGTCGAGGAATTTCTTCCTCAGCTCGGCGCGGTTCGGGTTGTCGGGGGCGATCGAGGCCACGTCCACGCTCTTGAAGCCGCGTTCGGCAACCAGGCGGTCGATGTCGGCGCGGTAGGCGGCGAACACTTCGTCCTGGCTTGCGCCCGGGGCGACCGGCGCGGTGGCCTGCCAGCGTTCAAAGGTGACGCCGATCTTCTGCAGTTCGGCAGCGATGATCGCGCCGTCCTGGGTGTCCAGCAGCGGCGATTCGGGGCGGGTGTCGTCGTAGATGCGCAGTCGGCTCATGGCGGCAGCTTGAACGTCTCGGGGAAGGACAGGGTAGCAGGGTGGCATTGATGGCCTGATTCCAGAACGGCATCTGGCCGTGCCGGAAACTTCAGCGGCGCAGCTTGCGCAGCTCCAGCTCGCAGTGCAGCAGGAATTCGAACGCTTCCATGTGCCGCCGTGCCTCGGCCATGTCGCGGCCCCAGGCGTACAGGCCGTGGCCGTCGATCAGGTAGCCCCAGAGGGTCTGCGTGTCGAGCAGGGCGTCGACCTGGGCCGACAGCACGTCCATGTCCTGGGTGTTGGCAAACACCGGGATGTCGATGGCCATCTCGTGGGTGCTGTTGCCCGCGAAGGCCTTCAGCAGTTCGTAGCCTTCCACCCGGATATGGCCCTGCGGTGCATACAGGCGCGAGGCGATGGTCTGCACCGGCGAATGGGTATGCAGCACGCAGCCGATCTCCGGGAAGCGGCGATACAGCTGGGTATGCAGCAGGGTTTCGGCGGACGGGCGCAGCGGGCGGCCGACGGCCTTGCCATCGAAGTCCACGACCATGATGTCGTCTTCGATCAGACGGCCCTTGTCCTTGCCGGAGACGGTGATCGCGGCGTGGCGGTCATCCAGGCGGTGGGAAAAGTTGCTGCTGGTGGCCGGGGTCCAGCCGGCCTGGGCCAGTTCGCGGACGTTGTCGATCAGCAGCTGGGCCAGTTCGCTCAGGCGCGCGGTGTCGTAGGGGAAGGTGGGGGTGTTCATGGGGGCGATTTTACTGGATTCGGCCAACGGCTGAGCCCCTCGTGGCTGGTCGCGTAGAGCGGTTCATGGGGTGGGCGGGTCGGGTGGGCCGTGCAGGGGACGCCGCAAGTACGTCCCTGTAAGCTCGATGGCGCCATCCATGGCGCCAACGCCCCTGCACGGCCCACCCGACCCGCCCCTGACAGGTTCCTGCGGGCGGCCAGCCACGGAGTGGAGAAGGAAAAGCGAAAGCGGGTCGCTTCGCTGCGCGTGCTCGGAGCGGAGCATGGCGCCGCTCTACAGTAGATTCGTCCCCGAATATTCATTTCCCGGAACGCTTCATCCACGCATGGCGTGGATCTACTGGACGCGCCAGGACGCTGTCGGGGCGGGGAGGGGTGAGATTGCGGGGGCGTGAGCCGCATGGATGCGGCGATCGAGCTTACAGGGACGTACTTGCAGCGTCCCCCGCAATCTCACCCCTCCCCGCCAAACCCTCAGACCCGCTGTTGCTGTTGCCGTTGCCCCAGCGGGTGCAGGGCCGCAGGCCCTGCAATGCAGAAAACCTTACTTCCCGCGCAGGCGGCTGTGCCTGAACCCGTAGAAGAAGTAGATCACGAAGCCGACGAACGTCCACACGCCCATCAGCATCCAGTTGTGCAACGTCATCGCCGACAACAGCGCCAGGCAGCTGATCACGCCCAGGCTGCAGACCAGCCATGCACCCGGAATGCGGAACGGGCGCGGCAGGTCGGGCTGCGTGCGGCGCAGGATCAGTACGCCGGCGCAGACCGCCGCGAAGGCGATCAGCGTGCCCATCGAGGTCAGCTCGCCGAGGATGTCCAGCGGGAACAGCGCCGCCAGCAGGGCGATGCCGATGCCGGTGATGACGGTGTTGATATGTGGCGTGCGGTACTTCGGGTGGATCTTGGTGAACACCGGCGGCAACAGGCCGTCGCGGCCCATGATCATGAAGATGCGCGGCTGGCCGATGATCATCACCAGCACCACCGACGACAGGCCGATCAACGCACCGATTTCCACCACCACCCGCAACCAGCCCAGCTGCGGGTGCGCGGCCACGGCGGTCACCACCGGCTCATCGGTGCCCAGCAGTTGGTAAGGCACCAGGCCGGTCATGACTGCAGCCATCGCGATGTACAGCACCGTGCAGATCACCAGCGACAGCATCATGCCGATCGGCATGTCGCGCTGCGGCTTGTGTGATTCCTGCGCGGCCACCGATACCGCTTCGAAGCCGATGTAGGCGAAGAACACCATCGCCGCGCCGCGCAGCACGCCTTCCATGCCGTACTTGCCGGGGCCTTCGTTGGCCGGGATGAACGGGGTCCAGTTGCTGGTGTCCACGTACTTCCAGCCAACCACGATCACCAGCACGATCAGCCCGGTCTTGAGGATGACCATGGCCATGTTCATCGCCGAGGATTTGCTGATGCCGACGTAGCACAGCCAGGTCAACAGCAGCACCAGGATCGCGGCGGGAATGTTGGCGATGGCGCCGGTGGGCCGCAGCTGCGCATCCAAGGGGGCGCTGACCAGCGCCGCCGGTAGATGGATGTCGAAATGGCTGAGCAGGCTGAGGAAATACCCGGTCCAGCTGACCGCCACGGCCGAGGCGGAGACGCCGTACTCGAGCACCAGCATCCAGCCGATGAACCAGGCCGAGAGCTCGCCGAAGGTGGCGTAGGTATAGGTGTAGGCGCTGCCGGATACCGGCACCATCGCCGCGAACTCGGCATAGGCCAGGGCGCAGAAGGCGCAGCAGATCGCGGCCAGCACGAACGAGAGCATGATGGCCGGGCCGGCGTGGTTGGCGGCGGCCTGGCCGGTGATGACGAAGATGCCGCCGCCGATCACGGCGCCGATGCCGAGTGCGGTCAGGCCCCAGGGCCCGAGGTGGCGACGCAGGCTCAGGCCGTTGGCGTCTTCATGGGCGGCATGCGGATGCTTGGTGGCCCACAGTTGCTTGAACATGTGTGGTGGTCTTGTGCGATGCGCCCGGTGAGCGGGCGCGGGCGGAAATGCTTGCGGATATCGACGGGCCGGCGCAGGGGCCGGCCCGTCGGAAGGATCAGGGCGACTTGGCCAGCTTGCTGTGGCGCATGCCGTAGCCGAAGTAGATCAGCAGGCCCAGCACGGTCCAGCCTACGAACAGGTGCCAATGCACCACGAACGCCTGCCAGAACAGGAACAGGCACGACAGCGCGCCCAGCGGGCAGATCACCCACACCAGCGGCACGCGGAACGGACGGTGCAGCTCCGGGCGGGTGTAGCGCAGGATCAGCACGCCGATGCAGACCGTGGCGAAGGCCAGCAGGGTACCCATGGAAACCAGTTCGCCCAGCACGTTCAGCGGCACCAGGCCGGCCAGCGACGCGGCGATGACGCCGACCACGATCGTGGCCCAGTACGGCGTGCGGAAGCGCTTGTGGACCTTGCCGAACACTTTCGGCAGCAGGCCATCGCGCGAGATGGTGTAGGCGATGCGGGTCTGGCCCATCATCATCACCAGCACCACCGAGGACAGGCCGGCGATCGCGCCGATTTCCACCGCGGTCTTCAGCCAGGACAGGCTCGGGTAGGCTTCCAGCGCGGTGGCCACCGGCTTGTCGGTGCCCAGCAGGTGGTAGGGCAGCATGCCGGTCAGCACCGCGCAGACGATGATGTAGACGATGGTGCACACCGCCAGCGAGCCGAGCAG
>Ga0213822_1001559_pt1 | contig 12654 bp, 18 predicted proteins | sample MC6MC0908MG_FD_179872 | JGI IMG/M metagenome (GOLD analysis project Ga0213822, IMG submission 179872) | Enriched soil aggregate microbial communities from Iowa State University, Ames, United States - MC6-MC0908-MG | ecosystem: Environmental > Terrestrial > Soil > Unclassified | place: USA: Iowa...
GCGCGCCCAGCGACCAGTCCGACTGCTGCTCGTCGACCCGGAGGTAGTACTGCTCCTGCATGGCCAGTCGCTGATCCAGCGCATTTTGTAGGGCTGCATTTTCCTTCTGGTACAAGCTCTCGCTGATGCGCCCCTCGTTGCGCTGCTGCAGCAGGTTGTCCATTTGCTGCTGGTACTGCTGCTCGATGCTGAACCGCTCTTGCAGGCGCTGCTGGGCCTGATCGCCTAAACCTGCGCCGGCTAGGCTATTGCTGAGGCCTACCGACGATCGCTGCAGCTGACTGTTCAGGTTGGCTTCGAAGGCTGCAAGCTTCTGCGCTTCTTCGGTGGCCACCTTGCGCAGCTGCATCTCCCGCTCAAGGGCCGCGTTGCGCTTCAACTGCGCAGTGATCAGATCCTGATTTGCGAGGAGCGACTTCTGGTCGGCGGTCAGGACCTTCTTGTCCTTGATGTCGGCCAGTTGTTGCTCCCATTTCACGAGCGCCTGACCGGCCTCGCCTAGCTTCTGCACTTCACCCACTTGGGCGCCGATCAGGCCGTTCTGCTGCTGGAGCACCGAGTACTGCTGGCGAGCTTGGTCCAGAGCTTTGGTCCCCGCGTCTTCGCGGTAGACCGGCCCCTTCGGCCCTGGCTTGTCCTTGAACTGCTCGCGGGCAGCATCGCGCAATTGCTTCAGTTCTGCCTCGCTGTACACGCGACCACCGTCGCCGGCGGCTGACTTCTTGGCGAGCTCGTTGATTTCCTTCAGGCGGGCCGCCAGCTTGTCCTGGTTGCTTGCGGTCGTCCGCAATTGGCCGTTGAGCGTTTCCTGGGAAAGGATGGAATCGCGCTGCCGTTGGCGGTAATTTTCCTGGGCCTGGTCGATAGATTGCTGAGTCCTCAGCTGATCTCCCAAAGCTTTTACTCGACTTTCAAGGATTTCCCGCTCAGCTTTCAGCTCGGCGCTAGCGGCGACTATCTTGTTTTCGCCAGCGCGCTTTTCAAGTGTGGCTAGGCCTGACTGCGCTTCAGCCAACTGCTGAGCGATGCCTTCAGTTCGCCCGAAGTTAACTGCAGCGTCTCCAGCCGCCTTCGTTGCGCCCCAAACGCCGCGCCAGGCCTTCTCAATCCACCCAAGATTCTCAACGATTTCTTTCGATCTCGTGTCAATGGTCTGGGCATAGGTATCGGTCAGCAGCCTGGCTGCACCGACAGTATCGCCTTGGTCCTTGAGGGCCTGGATCTGAGCGTAAGTGCTTGCCGTTAGAAAATTATATTGGTCGTTCAGCTCACGGGCTGCCGCCACCGGATCCTTTCCAATCTTGACGAACTCTGCGATGGTTTCCTCTACGGCGCGACCTGTTGCATCTTTCATCTGCAAGGCAGCAGTTGTGACGACGCCGAAGCTTTCGCCAGCGATCTTTCCGTTGCTTGCCACCTGTGCAAGTGCATCCGCTGCTGCGCCGGTTGTGCCCACGGTAGTGCTGATCTGTCGCGCAAGGTCAGCCATCGCCCCGACATTGCTGCCTGCAGCGTTTCCGCTAAGCAATAGAGCCTTACGAAACTCGTCCGCTTCTTGCGAGCCTTTGTAGTAGGCAATGCCCAAGCCAGCTGCCGCCGCGCCTGCGACAGTGAATGGGTTGACCAAACCAACAGCGTAACCGCCCAGCGCTCGCATCGCTGGTCCGATCCCGCCGAACATATCTTTCAGCTGTCCGCCCTGCTGGAGAAGAACGGTAAACGGGTTCACCCCGCCTTGCAGGGAGACTACGATATCGGTGAACTGAGCAGGCACACCGCGCAGGGCCGCAGTATAGGCCTTAGTCGACATACCGGCCGCCTGCGCCTGTCTGGCGTACCTGTCCATGGACTGTTCTGCCGAGTGAGTGCTTGCCGCGAGGTCCTTGATGGACACGCCGGAGCTTTTTGCCTGGAGGCCAACGCTGCCTGTAGCGGCCTCAGCGCGCTCTCCTGCTTTCGTCAGTTTATCGAGATCGTCTGCAGCCGAGACTGCTTCACCGGACTCAACTTTGATGCCGAGAACGGCAATATCACCCTGGCTCATACGTTTCTCCAGACAATAAAAAACCCGCCGAAGCGGGTTGTTTTTTCTTACGAGGTCTAACCCTCGTCTTTGGCCTTACACAGGGCGCGGTCCAACGATGTTTCCCCCTCACCTTCGAGGGAGACGGTTTGGCCGCCACCATCTTTCCAGATCACGGTGTAACGCTTGAAGCCGACGTAGCCGCCCATGGCGTTCTTCGAGTTCACTTCGCCACACACCCAACCATCTTTCTTGCTCCGCTCATTCCTGAACTGCGCAGACGACGGGTCAGTGAGTTGCTCGGCAACCGCCTCGCGCGCCCGGTCGATATCGCTCTTCCCGCACCCTGCCAGGACCATCCCGGCCAGCGCCACCAATGCCAAACGCTTCATGCGCGCCCTCCTTGTTGATGAGGGCAATCTACCACCGTCGGCAGGAAGCGCCAAAACCCCGCGTTTGCGGGGTTCGAATGAAGGCGGGGCTACAGAGCTGATCTGCGAGAAAGCGCCATCGCACGCGATTTGAGGTTGGCCAGGCCGGCCTCCATGAAGCGGAACATGTCCATATGCGATACAGGGATGTCACCAGGGGTTGCTACCATCCCAGCCATCAGCTCATGCTGGGACATGACGTAGGCATCGTCGGGGACCTCTTCGATGCTCTGCTCGCCTTTGTGGTCGAACGAGACCAGATAGCGCTTCTGTGGAGCTCCGACGATCTGGACCTGATCACGCTTAGGCAGGAGCTCGCCTTCAAAAACGTAGGCCGCGACGAAGTTGCAGGCGTTTGGCAACTCCTCAGCCGGGATAAGAGCGGTTTTCTGGACGTTGAACCGGGTGCGAAGGCGACTCTTCATCGTGTGTTTGAAGCTTCGACGAAGCGCGACAGGCAGAGCAGCTGCCTTCTGGTCGATAACGCGATCCAGAACCACTTCACCGCTGCTGCCGATAACCGCGCCGACAAGGTCACCTACCAGAACATCCGACTTGAAGATCAGCTGTTCAGCCATGGCGTTGAAGGCGTGAATGTAGCCTTCTTTGATGGCTGCGGCCTTGGCGCCGGTGAATCCCATCACCAGGAACACGAAGCCATCCTTGGTCATTTCAACGGCTTCGTATTGGTTGCCTCGGTGCTCGAATTGAACCCGCGAAAAGTTGCGGGTTAAAAATTGAGCAGAGCACTCGAGCGCATCCAGCTTCTGCATCACATGGTGATGCTGCTTCCCGAAAGCATTTGCGACTTGCTGGCTTGTGGTGAAGGCTCGGCCGTCCCGAGCCTCCACGAATTTGCGCATGTCAACCACTATGCTATTATCGCCCATGACGTTGTTTTCCTGATCGATGACTGCGTTGATCTCCGAAGCCTCAGTGTTCCCGCACTGGGGCTTCTTCGTTTTCAAGCTGTGGCCTGATTTGCTTTCTGAAGCGCTCTCCACCTCAACCCCTCCTCAATTAGCAGTCCAATCTCAGCATTAAGGCTGCGCCGGTTTGCGTGCGCCTCACTCCTGGCCCTGTCTTTCAACTCATCACCGATGCGCAAGCTGTACGGCGCATTTTGATGTCGGTCTTTCATGGTTGCCTCCTTTGCCTTCGTGGACTCATATTAACTCACGGCAACAGTGAGTCAAGTGGACTCGTTGAGTTATGTGGATTCTTTTCTCATACTCCGCGAAAATCCACCGGAGACAATCCATGTCAGATCGCCATACGATCAGCCCATATCCGATCAGGATGCCTCCGGAGCTGCGCGCACTTCTCGAATCGAGCGCCAATCATGGGGCGCGATCCCTACATGCTGAGATCATTGCGCGGCTGTGGTCGACCTTTCGGAAGAACGACGTAGCTCGCCAGAATCTGGGGCTTCCGTTCGCCGAAGAGGTAGACGATCGCCTGGCGCGGGAGCAGAAGACTTCTGGCGTCGACAAGTCAAAGCTGATCGAGAGCAGCCTGTTAGGCGCTGGTGTAACCCGTGAGGAGTTACTTGACGCCGTGTCGAGCGCTATAGAGAGCGCTCTGTCCGGCCTGGGTGCCTTCCCGCCCGCACCCGACAACGCAAAGCCCAAGCCGAATACCGGGCCGAAGCCCCGCAAGCGCTTTCCCAAAGAGGACTAGATCCGGCCACGCTCAGATCATTCTTTAACCGACGAATTTCAGTTGGTTAAAAATCGAACAGACTTAGGGTAGTGCCAGTGTCTATACCCAAGCCCGGCCAGGCGCCACCCATTCAAGGAGATCCAATGCACAAGGTAATGCTTGCCGTCCGCGTGATTCAGCGTGGTGAAGTCATCCGCGGCTACTACCGCAACCTAGAGTTGCCATTCGTCCCTGCCGAGGGAATGCGGTTCGAGCAAGGCACAAGCACCACGATGTGGGAAACCGTCTCGGGACAACAGATTGACCCTCAAGTTGAGCGTGTTGCGTACGACCTCGACGAGGACCTGATCGTCTGCCTTTTCACAGTTGATCAGCCACTAGCCGCATCGTTCTGGGAGAACGCAGCAGAGGTCGGGCCGGGCCAGGTATGCGGTGTGCTGCATTACTTCCGTCACATGCCGATCCCGAAGTAACCAAATTCAAGCGTTACTGGTTTCTCATTTGGCCTGCACTCAAACTTATCCGCTTTAGGTTTATTTATGACACTAGTGCTTGCGATGTACGACTACGACACCGAATGGAGCTTTGACGATGAGCCTGCCAAGTTGGAGGGCAAGCCTAGCGGCATATTAACAATTGCCGACAGCGTAATTACGGCAGTTGGCAAACCAACAACAAAACTAGTGACATCTTTCCGCAAGACATATGAGTTAGAAATAAGAGTATATGAACCCAACTTCAATAATGACGGCTCCTTGCGAAACTATCTGTACGTCCAATCCAAACACAATTGCCTCCTATCTATAGCAGGAAGCACGCTAGTAGCCCAGCACGTACTCAACATTGTAACAACCCACTTAGGGAATCTACATTACACATACGACTTCAAAAAAAGAGAGCACCAAATCATAAGAAACTGCCAGCCTAATCCATTGGCAAAGGGAAGGTATTCAGATTGGGACCCCGCTGAATCCGCTGGCTTGCTAAGTGCCGACTATATAAATGAAACAGTCATTCACTCGATCAGACACATTATTGACGCGACTGCTGTAGACCGTGCGGGAGACATCAGCCAGATAGGCACAAATTTCCTTCTGAGCTTTCAATGCCCAAAAAATAATGCTTTCTACATCTACCAGTATGATTTGTCGGTTGCGAGCAGTGGCGAGCTAGAGATAAAAAGCAAGAAAATCGCCCGCGATGACATTGGCATAATCGGAATGTCAAAAGAGTTCTACGAAGACGCTAAAAACACTTATTTAGATTGCCTTCAGAGAAACGAAAAGCCCAAGAGTCGAATGATAGAATTCATGAAGGCGGCCATAGATAAAGTTCAGATGACAAGTTATGAAATTGACTACCCTGTCATAGTCAAACGCACTGACGGAAGGAAAATCACAAAGGAACTTATCGCCACCCCTACAACTAACCTGTAACTTGGCTTGCAAATCAGATAACTCAGAGCGCCATAAAGCCATTGCCGGAGCCCTACGTGACCGCCCCCACCCTCACCTTCAAATGCCTCGAAGTCACCAAGCGAGACGACGGGTTGATTCGGCATTACCACCTAGAAGTGACTGAGACTCGAAGCGACAGAGTCGTGACGATCCGGATCGAGCCCAGGCACCTTGCTTCACTCAGAAGCATAAAAAGAATCCTACTTGAGCGCTGCATGTTCTATTCGGCCACGAGAGAGATGCACAATCAAATGCTTCTTGAGCTGCATCCTCCTACTCCAGTGTCTATATAACGCTCGGCCAAGCACGAGGTGCATCAGGAGCTCAACCGAAACAGAGGGCAATCCGTATGCAGGTCACATGCTCAAAATTCGAAGCAGCCTCACGCCAGCTGGATGAAGCTATAGGCCTGCTCCTGGCCGATCATGACCCGCTTGCGGTTCGCACCCTTACCGCAGCTGCATTCGGCCTATTTGCCGATCTCGTTGAACATTCGAAGCCGGACGAGTCGTGGCGGTCGCACCTCATACAAGATTCCGGCCTGGATAAAAAACAGGCACTGGCAGTGATAAACAATGCCCAGAATTTCTTAAAGCACGCGGACCGAGACCCGCAGGCACTGCTCTCTTTCGACGAAAGCGAGAACGACGAGTTGATTTTCCTGGCCACGCTGGAATGCGGCGAACTGGCCGCCCCTTTGACAACGGCTATGAAGGCGTTTCAGGTTTGGTACCTAGCTCTCAACCCGGGCAGGCTCGGCGCCGATCATGCCTTTTCGCTGAGCGCGAGCACGGCATTTCGGGATCTCCCCACCAAATCCCGCAAAGAGCAACTCGTTGGCGGATGGGATTTCCTCCAGCACATGCTTGAGAAGTACGGCAGAGGGTCATACCAGCCTCGAAACACTCAGCTGTAGCGGCAGCCCGCGCCAGCCGCAAAAGCCCAGCGTGGGGCTGGGCTCGTCTCTACCCCCTCTGGGACGGCCGCTTTCACTTAACGACCGCCCGCTTTGCAAGGTGCTCAAGGTATGCCTGAATGTGGGTTTCGACCTGAGCTGGGGAATCGTCCTCTCTACCCTCCATCTCAGCTGCCGCTTTCTTAGCAATTGCAACCCAACCCTGGCAAAGGCCAATAAATTTTTCGCATCGCACCGTGAAACCAAAAAGAAAATCCTCTGGAGCTACTAAACGACGCCCTCCGCGAATATTTGCCTTGGTTAAACGCCAGTAGTTATGGGCGATTAAATTCCTATCACTCACTAACCTGTTGAGGTCTTCACCATCGATAAGCAGCCGCGCGCCAAACTCCTTCACAATAGCGCCTAATGTCTCCCTGGTTTTCCGACCGTCCCCCCGGAGAAACTCTTCAGGATTCAAGCCCTTGAATTTCCCATTTTTTTCTTTCAGGTGTGAAGCCATTCCGTACAGGACAAACTCAAGCTTTTGCGCAGCGAGCATCGCCCCACCAAGAAGCATCATTTCATCGGCTAGAGCGAGCTTTCCGATACGAATCCCCTCTAAGCCTACATGACTGCTCATACCTCCTCCCCTTGCAGTGTGCGTGGATTTCCCCAACAGGTACAGGGAGGATATCTCTTAGCCTGTCCACCCATCCACCCTGGAAGAAAAGCCAGTAACGGGCTCTCTGTGCGGCGTAGTAGCGTTGTGCCTCGCTACGAACCGTCCCGATCCACCCCGCGAGCCGAAAGCTAAGCGCGCAAACAAGGAGCAACATGACAGCGTATTCAATGCCGGAAGGGATGAAGCACGTACAGGTTAAATTCATGGATGACGATGGCGTTGTCAGCAATCGTCGGCCAGGCCGACCTGTCGTTGAAGTCGTTTTGCGCTATGACCCTAACCATCAAAAGGGCCCTTTTGCACCGACGACCTACGTTGCTCGTTACGCTCTACTCGACACCGGAGCGGACAACAACTATGGAACTGAGGAAACGATCGCCAACGCTCATTGCCCGCAGATCGGAACCTCCACAACCCATGGCAGCACCTCTTCAATTGACAGTACCCACCACCGGTGCCACCTCTACTTTCCAGAGGCTGCAGTGCAGTTGGAGACTGACATTTTCTCAGCCCCTTTACGGAACAGCCCTGCGACAGAACACCTCATCGTAGGCATGCTGACGATAGAATGCGGAATCCTGATTATGGATTTTAAGAGAGATATTTATCGCCTTTACTTGGGCTAGCTACCCGCCGGGTGGAAAGCGCTTTTAGGGGGACGGCATCTGCCGTGCAGATCGAACAGGTCAATCCAACAAATAGCAACTCACGCGGATCACACGGTCCGTCTTGTCGCAACGGGACGACTTCGCTGTCGTCCCAATTCCAAGGTACCGGTGGCTTAACGGCAGCTACTTCAGCTCTTGGGTCTATCCTCGTTTCGAGCCGACATACCGCCACAGAATCAGCTTTCAGGCAGACCATGCCCTCTCCTCCATGCGGCCAGGCCGCGTCAGTCGTTGCCCTACTCCGCGGCCTCGGCCATCACGGCCAGGGCCTCGTTTTCCATAGCCCGGAGGTCATTGAAGGCCTCGGACATCTCGCGGCGCTTCAGGCCGATCATTTTGGCCGTGCCTGGAATGGCGGCGTAGTCCAGGCCAGACGGCCCGCCCGGGCCAAGACGCCACTGAGTGCCCAGCGCTTCGAATAGGCAGAAAGCGGGCCATGCATCCGGCCAGACCTCCACATCTTCGACCTCGATATCGTCCAGCGTGAGGCCGAGGAATGCCAGCTGCTCGGCGGACGGGCCTTGCTCATATAAGGCCCGCGCCGCCGCCTTCAGTTTCCCAGGCGGGCCGGGTTGTAGGCGGCCTGATAGGCGTCGATTACCGCCTTCGGCGCACCAGTGCACGTACGCACCAGGTCGGCGATGGCCTCGGCGCTGAACTCGTCTTCCAGATCCCAGCCGGTGACGATCTCACCCAGTTGCTCGGCCTGCAGGGCGATCTCGTCAGCGGTGACCTCTTCCCAGGTTGCCCCGCTGTCCTTGGCCTTTTCTGCCAAGACATCGCGTGCCTTGTTCCAGCGGTCGAACATGCCGGCCAGGGTGACGCGGTCCATGTAGCGGAACTGGAACTCCACTGGGGCCGGCTCGGCGCCAATGCGCGGAACCTGCACCACGGCGGTGAACGTCGGGTTCTGCGCGATCTTGATCTTTGGCATGATGGCTCCTTAGACCGCCAGGTAACGCAGGGGGCGACCGGACAGGCCGACGCTGATGGTGCGGGTCATGATGTTGTTCCGCTCCATGGTCGGGGTGGTGGTGATGCTGACATAGCCTGGGTAGAGGATCTGATCGCCATTGCGCAGCTTCAGGCGCACCACGGTCAGCTCCTTGGACTCGTCGAACCCTTCGACGGCACCGACGTAGGCTGCGGCCGGCTGGTCCTCGACCACAATGGCCAGGCTCAGCGGGTTGCGGTTGGTTGGGAACTGGCGGTCGTCATCGTCTTCGAGATAGCCGACAGTGGCGAACTGCTGCTCACCGCCCGACGGGGTGAAGCCGGTGACCTTGGAGATCTGGACCCAGTCGGTGACGGGGCTTACGGAACCCAGGCCCGCGCCCGGGGTGTAGATCTCGGCATTCGAGGTGCTGATGCTGCCCAGGCCGAAGCTATCGGACAGCGGGTTCACTACACGTGCCGCGCGGTCGGTGAGCTTGGCCCAGCCGGAGTCGATCAGTACCACGTCTTGTGCCGTCAGGCTGTGACCGACAGCGCTCAGCACTGGCGGCGCGGCGTTGGTGATTGCGGTGAAGGGGACGGCGGCCCCCAGGGTCGCGGCGATCTCGACGATAGCGCCGTTCGGCAGCGGAAAGCGTGCGGCCATGGTGTGGTTCCTCTTGAAAGCCCGCCGGGCGGCGGTTGGTTACGCCCCAGCGGGCGATTGGTCCGCGACACCGCGGTAGGTGAAGCTGGCCGAGACCGTGTAAGTCGCCGACTCGGTGATGGTTGAGCCCTGGTCTACCGGCTCGGTGACAAGGCCCTCGAAGCCGTTGCGGCTGAGCGCCGAGTCCACGCGGAAGAGGCTCGAGAGCTCTTCGACCAGGGTCTCGGCGGCAGCTAGCGGCTGTCCCGCCGGGCAAACGATGCTCACTTGGTAGACCCCGGTGTATTCGTAGGCCTCGCCGCCCAGGTAGCGGCAAGTTGTCCCCGCTGGCAGCTGAAACGCCTGCAGATAGGTTTCGTCCGGCCCGGCCTCAAAGCCCTGTTCGAAGTTGGCGACCCGGATCGGGCGCGCCGTGGCCCAAGCCATCAGCTTGATCTCGATGGCCTGGCGGGCTCGTGCATGGCTCATACGCTGTTGTTCCTGATGGCTTCGTCGACGATGCGTTGGAGGTTGGCCAGGGTCACCCTGACCATGCCGGCGGGCGCCTGCGTTGAATGTCCGTACTCGAGCGGAATAGCGTAAGGCAGGTTGTTCACGATGTACGCCGTCTGGCCGATGGTCAGCGCCTGCACTTGGGTGATGAGCGCGGTAATGGCCTCGCTGCCGGACGGGTCTATGCGGTCGAGCTCTTCGGTCGCCGGAGAATCGATGGAGAACTGCCAGTTACCCCGGAACCTGCCGCCGACATAGCCCTGGCCAGCGACAAGGCCATTGGTGGCGAAATTCTGCACCCGCTCGGTCTTGGTCAGGGGCTTGGCGTACTTCACGCCCTTGCGCAGCCTGCCGGCCTTGGTGAAGTTGTCCTGGTTCAGGTTGATCAGGGAGTTGCGAACCGCGACCTTGAAGTCGTAGTCATCTGCGGCCTGGTTGGCCTTGGCCCGGTGCGCGACGTTGGCCGCCCACAGCTCGGGGTTTCCCACAGGCGACATGCGAATAACGCTGCTGCCTATCTCGATCACGATCTCGCGGAAGGTCGCGTCCAGGGCTTGCTCCGCCTGCTCGGCGAATGCCCGGATAGCCTCAGCGAAGCCGCCCTGTTGCCCGCCGTACCGCTGGGCCATGTGTGAACCGCGCGCCATATCACTTCCTCAGCTGGACAGTCCAAGTCGCCTGGGCTGGGTCCTCGGAAACGTTGAGCACGCGGTAGCCGCTCACCTGGTCGCCGATCTTGGGCGTCGCCGGGGCATCGGTGACGGCGCCGGCCTGCCCCTCGAAAAGCTCGTTCTGGATCACCAGCAGCTTCACGTCCTCGGTCTGGATACGGGTACCGTCGATCTCCTTGGCCAGGTAGCTGCCGAACACGCCGCGGCCGGCGTACTGAATGGTCGAGGCTGGCACCGTGCCGCCGATCCCGGGGTCGTAACCGCCCTTCACCCCGCGGGATCCAGCCACAGGTTTCAATGCGTCTGCCAGGCCATCAGGATCATCGAACGCTTCCGCCAGCTCGGCCTGGATTTCTTCTCGCATGCCCATTTCAAATAGACTCCAGCCAACCCCATGACAGAGATCGGACATGACAAAAAAAGCTGAATGCGAAGTGGCGATACGCCAACTCGTTCACACGTGGGCGGGAACCAAGGAGCAGCCGCCAGGCTGGCATCCGAGTTTCGGAGAGTTCAAAGACTGGCTTCGAGCCCAAGGTTATGGACACTACCTAGAGTTCAAGAGCGTGATGCCCGCGAACGATGTAGCTGAGAAGTGGTTTGATCAGGAGCTGAACCAGACCTGGCGAAACTGAAGGCAGTTACACCCGTTTCAGCATCACGGTGCCAGAGCGGCGGATCCATGGGGCGATGAGGTCGAGGGCAAAGTTCTCGCCAGCGGGACGGTCGACGGAGCCCGCGACATAGGTCTTGCTGGTCGAAGTGCCGGCCTGGGCCGATACCGTCTTGCTCTGCACCTCACGCTGGGTGTCCTTGTAAAGCTGGCCGGCCGCAGCCAGTTTGGCCACCTGCGCGCCGGCACTCACGATGGCGTCCGGCACCGGATCAGGCACCGGTCGCTTGATCTTGGCGGTGAGCCAGGCATTGGCCATGGCCACCGCAAGGACCGCATCACCGGTGCCGACCCAGTCCTGCCCGAGCCTCTGGTCAACATCAGCGACGGTGATGAAGTCAGTCATGGCTTACTCCTTCGACGGGATCAGCGCCTGCAGCTCGGGCTTGTTGAGAGCGGGATCGAAGGTGATGCCCTGGGCCGTCAGCCACTCTTTGAGCTCCGGGACCTTCATCTTGTGAGGATCGGTCTCGGGATCGCCGCCACCCTCCTCCTCAATCGCTTTGTCGATCTCCGCTTGACTGCTGACCGAGGCGTAGCCGTTCGGTGGGTAGGCCGACGCCTTGTAACCCTCTCCCACCCACTGAGCGACGGTAGGGCCATCCAGGCGCAGCCCTTCCTCGATCTCGCTCACGCTGATGCCATGGCGCTGGTAGGCCTCGCCGATGTGCGGGGCACTCCCCTGCACGGATACCGAGATAGCACCGTCGATCACGCCGAAGAACTGATCCAGACGGCGATAGCAGGTATCGCGCTCGCTGCCCGGGGTGTTGGTGTAGATGACTTTCATACTGATCTCCTGCGCAGGGCGCCAGGCAGGCGCCCTGCATCATGGGGTCAAGGGGTGGCGGTGCCGCTGATGACCGCGGCGAACGGAACCTGTTTGCGGTCGAACACGCGCTTCCAGTTAGCCGCGGCTGCGTACTGGGTGGCACTCGGGCTCAGGTTGCGGTTCTCGCTGCCCTGCCAGCTGAAGCCGGCCGGCTGGAGGATGTAGGTCTTGCGCTCCCACAGCACCTCGGCGCCGCCGCCGTTACCGCCATCCGGCTTGCGCTGCATCTCGACAGGCATGTGCGGGTCGCCCTCGCCATAGCCGAAGGCGCCTTGGCCGAAGAACAGCGACAGGTACTGACCCGGGGCGTAGATCAGGCCGTCATCCATGAACACCGGCTTGCCCAGGTAGGTGGCCAGGATGACCTTGCCCTGCGAGTCACGCAGGTACTCGATCATGTCCTGCTTCACCATCTGGTTCATCACGACTGAGTGCACACCGATCGCGGCGAACATGTCGGCGGCGTCACCAGCGGTGAAGGCAGCGTCTTGGAAGGCGTTTGCGCTGATGGATGCGCCCGCATCTTTCACCATGTCCCCGCCGTTGTTGGCGATGTTGGACGCAA
>Ga0213822_1001561_pt1 | contig 12636 bp, 19 predicted proteins | sample MC6MC0908MG_FD_179872 | JGI IMG/M metagenome (GOLD analysis project Ga0213822, IMG submission 179872) | Enriched soil aggregate microbial communities from Iowa State University, Ames, United States - MC6-MC0908-MG | ecosystem: Environmental > Terrestrial > Soil > Unclassified | place: USA: Iowa...
TGACCTTGAAACCGTTCTCCAGCAAAAACAGCGCAGAGGACAGGCCGGTGTAGCCAGCGCCGATCACGCAAACATCCGTCTCGACGTCATCCTGTAGAGCTGGGCGCGGAGGAACCGGGTTGGCCGACGCGGCGTAATAAGACTCTGGATACGGTGTGTTCGCCATTCTGGAACCTCTGTTTTATATTTTTTACGAATGCAGCGATCCTACCCGAGATAAAAATCGGCCGCCAGCCACCCCTTGAATCTTCGTCGTATTGGTGAAATTAAATATTTTGCATATTCATAGGGTTAGGTGAAAAAAAGGTATTGACACCCCTTTGGAATTCCGTAGAATGCCGCCTCACAGCAGGCACGTAGCTCAGTTGGTTAGAGCACCACCTTGACATGGTGGGGGTCGTTGGTTCGAGTCCAATCGCGCCTACCAAACAAAATCCGCTCTGCTGGGCGGTCTAGAGGGGTCACCGGAAACGGTGATCCCTTTTTGCTTTCTGCGATTTGCAAAACTTTTGCAAAACTTTTGCAAAAACCCCACTCACAGCGCCAGTTCGGCGCCCACCTCAACGTATTCGATCGTCTTGTCTCCATGCCCCTCCTGGTAGTGCTTGGTCATCTTCTCGTCCGCATGTCCCAGAAGCGCCTGGATGTATTCCTGCGGGAAATTCTGCTGCTCGTAAAGCCAGGCGCCTAAAGCGCGAATCTCGTGAAAAGTGGGTCGCTCTCCGACTGGGACATGGTCGTAGGCGTGCGCCGCGTCCCTGGCCTTGCTGAACTCCTTGGTCAGGTAGTCGGGCGTTACCGACGTCCAATGGTCCTTAGCGTCGATTTGCTCTCTCCGCCGTGCCTTGGGCTTGTAGTGGATCAAAAAGGGCGAAGCCAGGGGAGAGCGCAGGCACTCGCTGACTACCTCCCGAAGCGCTGCGCCCATCTTGATTTTGAGATGAACCGGTTTGTCGTACCCCTGGGTCTTTCCGGGCGAAACGGTGAGCGTGTTGTCCTCCATGTTGGCTGCTGATTTCAGCCACGTCACGATATCCTCGCGTCGCTGCAGGCTGGTCAGCGCCAGGCGGATTGCGCGCTTCAGCCAGGGTGGTGTCGTGGCGGCGTCTATGATGGACCTCAGCCCTTCCAGGGTGTGGCGCTGGCGTTTCTTTTCCGCCTCTTTCTTTACCAGTGTCAGCTCAGCGTTGTTCCGCTCGGCCAGGCCCTTGGCAACTGCGAACGCGAAGATCTGCACCCACAGACCTCTGTGCTTCGTGTAGGCGTTATTGCTGAACTGGTCGAGGTATTCGGCCATGGCCAGCACATCCATCTGCCCGATCAGTCGGTCGCCCAAATCCTGCCGGTACCGCTCAAGCTTGAACTTGATCTCTTCCAGCGTACGGGGGGCGTAGCCCTTTTCCAGCAACCATTCATCCGTGAAGCGCTGCACCAGATTGTCCACTGTCGGCAGTCGGTCGCCGGTGAGTAGGGTGAGCAGTGCGCCGTCATCGACGACCAGCGCGGCCAGCTTGAGATTGGCAGCCCGAGCCAGCTTGATGGCCTCTTCCAGTGGGCGATTGATGCTGGTCATCAAGCCCGTGATTGGGTTCCGATACCGCCAGTACTTCCCGTTCGGGTAGAGGTTCGGCGGCAGCTTCCTATTTTTCAGCGTGCGCGGCCGGGCAGCCATCAGCCTACCTCCATCATTTGTGCCAGCAGCGGGTCAGTCGAACCCATGACTGCTGCCTGCACGTCGACGAAATACATCCCGCCTTTGATCTCGCCTACCACTTCGCCTTCCTCGATCCATTTTTTCAACTGCTGCAGGCTCGGCTTTCCGCCGGCGTACCGTAGCTTCCTGTATTCGCCCGCCTCCATGAGGCGCGGCAACTTGACCGTAATCTGGGCCAGAACTTTTGCCATTGTGGTGCTCCATGCCGCGCGTGGCGGCAGAAGGTGGTGATCAGTTAGTCGGCGTGGCCATGAAGTCCATGCCGAGCTTCCAGGCGATGTAGCAGCGGGTCAGCGCCTCGGAAGGCGATCCGGAAAACCCTACATGCCCAAACTCTTTCGCCTCGAACTGCGCGCCATGGGCAAATAGGGTCAGTATTCCTGCCTCAGTCATCTCCTGGATTAGGATCCCTGCCTCACCGAGGTGCGAGTCGGGGCGAAACGGAAATGGCTCGCCGCCCGGGCCAGTGTCCCGGTACAGGCAAGGTCCAGAGGCGTAAAGCTTGATTTGCCGCCTCTCTTCAATTCCTTGGGCGCGGGCCGCCCACAGCGCCAGATCGGCGCCTCGTAGATCCTGGATAGATGATTTCTCACGCATAGTGATACCTCGCCCGCCGTTCACCGGCAGGCTGTAGGGGGATTGGGGTTAGGGGTTCTTGCGTTTTGGCGGGGAGGGCGGGAAGCTGAAGTAATGCCGCCGCTTGCCGGTGTAGCCGCATTCGCTGCATCCCGCTGAAGGTCCGCAGCTACAGCCACCTTCACAACCGCAACTGCAATCAGAGCAATCGAGAGTGCACCAGGCGTCTTGCTCAAACTCTCCCTCACGATAAATCGAGTAGTTGATGCGACTATCCAGGCGGAAGCCGATAATTTTCTCGGCCTCCTCATAGGTGGCCGGAACCGAGCGGAAACCAAACCGTGCTGCCGGGTCATCTACGAATCGAGTTACCTTCCTCATGGCCTGGGCCCTCGATACACCAGCCAGGCCATGTAGAGCAGGGGGAGGATCATGGCTTCAGCTCCTTTGGCACGCTGACCACTTCGCCCAGTTTTGCGGCGACAATGGCACGGCAGGCGGCGACCAGTGGCTGATAGCCGCCTTGTGCAAAGTCTTTGCCGCGAATGGTTACCCACGCTGCCCAGCAATCATCGCAGTGCTGTGGGCTATGTAAGTTGACATCGTGTTTCTGGATCAGTGGGCCGCCCTGGCTCCAGTCGGTGGATGGCATCCAGTTCCTGTAGCTCTTGTCATGAAACTCCGGGTGGCCTGGGCGCTCGATGGTGAACGGTGTAGCCAGAAGCACGCGATGCCCCGGCTTCTTGAAGTTGGCCATCACAACGATATCCAGGCCATCAGCAACGCCAGTCGCCCAGTCCAGAGCCTGGCCGGTCAGCTCGGCCGTTTGTACTTCAACAAGTTCGCTCATGACATCACCAATGCAGCAGATAGGATGAGAAGGCCCCACAGGATTGCGCTGAGGGCCAGGGCTTTGGGGATCATGGCTGAACCCTCTTGAATTCGACGACCCAGACCCAGGGGTTGGCGGCCCAACTGTCGGCGCCGTTGATCGAGGACCAAAGTCCGGCGAATGCCTTGGCAGCAGTCGTTTCGAGTGGCGATTTCCCATCGTCGGGGCCGACCATGTAGCCAGTGCAGATCGGCCAGCCGTCATCGGGTCGAAAATCGACACCGACGATTCCTTCGGCCAGCGCCTGGGCATCGCTGATGTCCTGCAGCCGTTCGACGCGCACTTCGGTGATCTCCAGCAGGATGCGGCTCACCCAGCGCGGCATGTGGATTGATGGTCTGGTTTTTCCTGGCGAGATCATCACGCAACCGGTCTGCCTGACGGCTTCATCCGCCGGGTAGCGGATCGGCTCGCCCTGGCTCAGTTCGCGAGGCGCGACCGAATCAAGTTGAGCGTCAGCTACCCACGCTTCGCGCACCCACAGCCGGTCGCCAGGCTTGCCGTAAGGGCATTTCGCGAACTCTTCCAGTTCCTTGGCGCACTCCGCTTCGGTCACTCCAAATACGCAGAATCCGTAGCGCGGATCTCGCTGGCCGATCGCACTCCAGCGGAGGCTCCCAACCGGCGGCGTACGGGTGTCCTCGACGGGGATCTGCCCACCTTTCACCGGCCGTCGCGTGACCGTCTTCCTGCCATCAAGAATGGCGCGCACCATCGGCGCTGAGAACAGGATCGGCCGTTCTTTCGGTTGTGGTGAGATGGACATCAGCACTCGCTCCAGTTCATGGATTGGATGTATTCGCACGGAATTACCAGGCGGTCGGCGGGCACGGTGCTTTCGGTCTTGGCGTCGCCGAAATACGCAATGGCGGCCTGGGCGCGCTCGATCGACAATTGGGCATGGCGCAGTTGCCAGGACTTGCGGGCTTTGTACGAGCGCAGCGCCAGAGCCTTGTCGGTGTAGGTAAATCGCCGGCCGTGCTCGCCGCCGTCCTTCAGTACGCGCTTCCGGTACTGCTTCAGCATCGACTCACGATGCGGGCCGCCGAAGAGGCTGTTGTGGAATTCCTCCACGATGTACCAGCACCGCTCGGTTTCACCGATAACCAGGTACTTTTTGCAGATGACTTCCAAGCCTTGTGGGTCCATTTCGTCGACATAGCGGTAATGGTCCGGGCCGAGTTTTTTCTTTTCCATGGGCGAGCTCGTCCTTGCCGCCATAGCAGCTGACTTTGGAGGGGTAAGAGTTAATGGCGCTTCTAGATTTTTAATGACATTTTCTGCTGTTTAGCTGACGCTTCGTCGGCTGAAACGCTGACAATCTATTAGGGGGCAACATGGATATTGCTGCGGCTTATCGACTGTGTTTCAGAACGCAGGCTTTAAAGCGAGGTTTGCGTTCTGTCCAAGAATGCCTTGAAAAACAGGCAGCATATGGTTGGCGAGTTGAGGAAGCCTCCATAGACGTTTTTCATAAAGTCGAGGGATATAGAGTCAGTACGCCAGATGTTATAGCTTTCTTTCCGAAACACTTGAATGTTCCGATAACGCATTCAGGGCTGATCGGAATGCGAGATGATTTTCTTTCGGTAGACATCGTTGTTCCGCCTTATTATCAAATGGGTATGCTGAGCAAACTAGCATTAGCAGTTCACCACGCTCCCACGATGGAGGAGAAGCTTAAGATCGCAGATGCTGGATTGATCGGAATGTTTGATTGTGAGTCGTTGGCAGCGCTTGTTGAAGGTGTATATCGTAAGAAAAGGACGATGAGTAAATATGCCGATCAAATAAGTGAGTCAATAAAAGCATATTTTTTAGGGCTTCATGGAGTGGCGATCACCGGCATAATTCCGTGTGTAGAAGGCATAATTAGGACGATGGGTAACGATATTGGCCTATCAGTTGGCGAAAAAGTGGATGCTCGCTCCCTACTCAGGGTTTTCAAGAAACTGAAGCAGCAAGAAGTTGATAGCGCTCTAGACGGCTATGGTTGGTACCCAGAACAGATGAATGTAACTTTTTTTGAGAGATTTCATGAGCGTATTCAAATGCTCGGTAATGTTGTTGTATTCATCGAAACTGCTCTCTATCAACATACGTCTTTATATACTCGTGAAACCCTTCTAAATAGGCATGGAATTTCGCATGGATTGTTCGAAGGCTACGCATCAGCAGCAAACTTCCTTCGGCTAATCAATCTTATTAACGCGTTGTCTGCAGCTGCTATATTAGTTGAAGGGCGTGGTAGTTTTTTTCATCCGCCTGTGACTGATGAATCGAAAAAGCTTGCATGGAATTATCGACGCTGCTGGCTTTTGAAATCTTCTGTTAGCTGATCTGTATCCTATAGCCTTGGCATGCCCGGGCGCTGGAGGGTGATGAGGGATCAGCTACAGTTCAGCGATCAGCCAATGGAGGTGGTCCATGGAATGCTTCATTTGCAAGTCAAAAGCTAACGAGGTGACGCCTTCCGGCGATTACAAGCAGCTCGCATGCCCAGAGTGTGGCGAGTACAAGATCAGCGGAACGGCCACCAAGGCAATCGAAAACAAACGCCTGATATTCGATATTCAGCGATCACGTGAATGGTTGAACTCATTCTTGGGTACTGGGCAGATACCCTTGATCGATGAAGGCAAGGCGTTAGGTCTTCAAAAGCTTTAGGCTGCTTCGGCTCGTTGTTCTGTAACGCGCCAAGGATCGTTGGCCCGTGCCAGTGCTGCCATCGGCGGCGGGCTGACACTGTTGCCGCACATGTGCACCTGCTGGGTCTTGGTGAACGGCTTGCCGTCGGCGCCGTGGCTGATCACGTAATCGGCGGGGAATCCCTGGGCCTTGTACAGCTCGGACGGCTTGAGCATTCGCAGGCAGATATCGACGATCACATAGGGCGTGCCCTTGACCATGACGGTGACCATCGCCAGGCGGTCCTTGGTGGTGATGGTCGGCGCCGGCGCATCGCAGGCGCTGATGTTCTCGGTTCCGTAGTAGCTGATAAGGAACGCGGCAACCCGCAGGGCACCGGCTTCGTGCTCCGGCGAAAGCTTGAGGGAGACCAACGAGCTTTTCCCGCCACCACCGGCCGTGATAGTTGGCGCTGGCTCATCCAGGCCCTGGCCCACGCTGGCGCCGAAAGCCCGTTCCATGAACGCACTGACCAGACCGTGGTGTTCGCCGCCGGCGCTGATGGTCCGCAGCGGGTCCTCCACGTCGCGGGCATCGCAGTTTCCGCGCAAGTGCACCAGGTTCGCCGTCACCAGCTGCTGCTGGCTGCCGGTGTTGGTCACCGTCGTCATCGGTTCGTCGATGCTCTTGGCGTCGGTGGTGTTGAAGCCTCCGTTTATCTGCGCCATGAACACCGTTGAGATGCCCATAGCGTGAGCGGCGCCGGCCGGGCGCTGATAGTTGCCGCCGCTAGTGATGGTGGGTAGCGGTTCGTCGAGCGCCTTGCCCGCATCGTTGAACCTGAACTTCACAAGGTGTGCAGCTGCAAGAGCGTGCTTTACGCCGCCGGCGACTACCGTGCCCAGCGGTTGATCCAAGCCTGGCACCCGCGGCTCTTGGCCAGGGCGTTCGCCGTACCCGGACTGAATCAAGGTCGGGCTGATCAGCGTCAGCTCGCCACGATTGGCGCAGGTCACCGTAGGAAGTGGCTCCAGGGGATCGTTGACCCGCACGCTGCCCTGATGCGTGGCCGGGGCAATGACCGGGCTGACCACGCTGAACGCGCCGCCTTTCGGGTATGAGGTGATGGTGCGCAGTGGCTCGCCGGCCGACTGCACCGTTTCCCCTGACCAGTTGGCGATCGGCACAATGAACGGCGACGGGTTGTCGATGACAAATTTCTTCATACCCTTTGCAACGCGGCGCAGCGTGGCCGGGGCTAGGTCCTTCTTGCGACCGAAGATACTTTTGCCCAAGTCGCTGAAGTCGATGCAGTCGGCGGCGGTCTTCCATTTCTGCTGGCCTTTGGCCGGGTTCTTCGCGTGGGTGGGCTCCGGCCACACGATCGGTTGACCGTCGCAGCGGGCGATCATGAACAGCCGCTCGCGGCTTGTGGGCGCGCCGAAGTCGCAGGCCTTGATGACTCGCCACTCCACCGCATAGCCCATGCCTTCAAGCAACTGTACGAAGCGGCGCCAGGTCCGGCCGCGGTGCTTCGGATCTGGCACCAGGAACTGCTGGCCCACGGGTACAACCTCGCCCGATGCCGCCACCTCGCCGCCGAGCTTCACAACTCGGCCCGTAGCCTTGTCTCGCTTGGCAATCAGCCGGCCCCATTGAAGGATCTGCTTTACGTTCTCAAGGCTGATCACCCGGGGCCGCTTCATGCCTGCCCATTTCAGGCCAATCCATGAGAGGTTGCGGATCTCGCGCTTGCGCGGCTGGCCGCCGGCGGCCTGGCTGTGGTGAGTGCAATCTGGCGACATGTGGAACCACCCAACGGCCTTGCCGCCACACTCTGTGTCCGGGTCACCGTCGAACACGTCCGTGGTGTAGTGCACCGCGCTTGGGTGATTCACAGTGTGCATGCTGATGGCCGCGGGGCTGTGGTTCTTTGCTACGGTCACCGCTCGGCCAAGGCCTATTTCCAGGCCGGTACCGGCGCCGCCACCACCGCAGAAAAAGTCGACCACGATCTCATCATCCTGAGGGTTGAAGCCGAGTCCGTATTGCGTTTTGAAATCGAAGGGGTGTTTCTTCTGTTGTGCGGACATAGGGGATCCTTGCCGGTATATTCGGCTTTAAAACGGAGGCTTGAGGGATGTCGTTTAAAGAACCAACGGATCAGGATTTACAGCGCAGCGTAAACGTCGCGTGGACTCTCATAACTTTGGCGGTACTCGGCCCGATTCTCTCGCTAGTCGCCCCGTATCCTGACTTGCCAGATTTGGATCTGGGTGGATGGTTCAGTCGAAGCGGCGCAGTCACTACGGTTTTCGCCCTGCTCGCCGAGGCCGTACTTGTTCGAGCGAGGCTTTCGATTACACCAGCAGGCTTCGGCTGGCACGGATTGAATGAGCATCGCCAAAAATTTATTCCCAAGTTCAACAGGTCTGATCTGGCGCTCTTCTGCCTGGTCATAGCCGGCACAATGATTTGGGCTTATGGCGACATACCGTTCAAGTTGATCGCTCGGCAATAATCCTCTCAAGCTACTGCCTCGCCGGTTGGCGTGATTCGAGTTTGTGGGCTATTGGTTGATGGCCCGGCATGGGGCCAGGCCAAGGAGAACTCTGATGGTCAAAGTTGTTGAGGTTGTGCTTGAACTTGAAGCATCCGGCTTTATAAATAGCGGCAATGTCACCCGCGGGCGCGTTGTTCGGGCGATACCAGGTGGAGAGTTATCGTGTCAGGTCGACGACGGTATAAAGGGGGTCGCTGAACCGGTAGGTGCTTTCGAATCGGTAGATGAGGCCCGTGCGGCATTATTGGAATACTGGTCGAAATGCGACAAAGCCCTCCAGTCTGGATTCTGGAAGCCCAAGTTCCCTAGCAACTGATTTCCAGTTAGGCGCCGCCCTCTGTGACCGGTGGTGGCAATTTGGTTTGGGTTGGGGTATTACTCGGTGGCCGGCACGGGGCCGGATCAAGGAGCGACAATGAAACTCACAGTGAACCAGATTGAAAACGCTAGCTTGGCTTGGATTTTTGATGTTTTCGTCCAGAAGGGCGCGATTAACGACCCAGGCCGTACCGAGTTCCATAAGTTGATTGTGGCTGAGCGCCCATCGTCGGTTAAGCCATCCCGTCTTGATGAAACGACCCTTCACATCGTTCTGGACGAGGTAGATGATGCGGTTCTGAGCGATATCAAGGAAAGACTTCTCAGTAACGTTTCGCTTGCAGAGGCGCACGACACGATTCGTCAAGGGAAGTGGTATCTAGCGACTATGGATATCTCTCCTGCTTAGCAGTCATAGCAATCTGTTCCAATGAGCGGCTGCGGCTATTAATTGCTTAATCAGACCCCACTTTGTACCTATCTGGTTGAGGATGGGGTATTGCGGGTGACCGGCATGGAGCCGGATCAAGGAGAAGGCTTTGAAGGCAGAGGTGTTTGTTAAAGAGTTTACACAGGAGGAGGTGCCCAGTTATCCGTGCCCATCATGTGGTCTGTCGCACCTATCAGTGAAAACCTTTGTTTCTGAAAACAATGGCGTCACTAAGAGAAATAGCGGTACTGATGCATGGGAGCCTGAGTACGATGAGTATGTCTTCAGCCTAATCTTGGAGTGCGGTCGCTGTCAGGAAACCGTACTTGTAAGCGGGGACGGTTACCTGGATGAAGAATATGACGTTGATGAGCACGAAAACTGGTCGCGATACTGGGTAGCGAAATATCGACCTAAATATTTCTTTCCTTCACTAAGGTTTATCGATTTTCCTGCAGCGACTCCGAAAGAAGTAAAGGAAAATATCGACGCTGCTTCGGCGCTTTTTTATGCGCACCCGACAGCATCTTGTAATACGCTGCGAATCGCCGCTGAGGATATCCTCACATCGTTGGGTGTCCCTGAGCCCGCTGCTGGCGAATTTATCAGTTTCGGGAACCGGATCAAGTTGTTACCTGAAGACTCGACGGAGCGTACATTACTGGACGCAATACGTTGGCTTGGAAATGATGGTAGTCACTCAAAGTCTTTGATTACTCACGCCGATGCTCAAGATGCTTTTGAGGTTATGAATCTGCTCGTTGAGGAGGTATACAGCGATCGTAAGAAAAAGATTCAAGAGTTAGCCAAAGTTATCAATCAGCACAAAGGCCCAGTAAGGTTACGCGGTTTTCGAGACTGAATGATTTTATCGGTAACTACCCGGCTTGATGATCTCGTCGCCGGGGTCGGCCGCTATTTCGGCAATGCTCTTCTCGTAAAATGCCCGGGACACCTTTTCTGGAATTTCATAAGGTGTCGTGACATTCCGCAGCATCCTTGCCTGCGTCTCGTAGTCGGCGCCGATCAGGTTCGTCAGAAGCCGCTGGTGAATGTCCTGCTGGTTGTCGATGCCGTGGGCTTTCATGACCCGTTTCAGATCCGGCTTGAACACGCCGGCGACCTCAACCGTGAACTTCTCGATACCCAGCGCCGCGGCTTTCGCCGCTGCCTTCTCGCGCTTTCGGCGCTGCTTGAGCGCTTCCGTCGTCGGCTGCTGTGTTTCGGTCATGGCCTTCTCCTTTAATTCCGCTGGCCGGCAGTGCCAACCGGGGCTGTCGTTTGCGTTGCTGGGTGCGAAAGCGTCTCACGCCGACACCTTTACCTGATGCCAGACCCCGGCGGCGTAGAACAGCTTCGCGGCCTGCGCCTCTTCGAGCGATTACTCCGCCGGGATGGCGATCCAACCAGACGCCACTAGGTGGTTGGGGTTGCAGCTTTCGCGCAGCTCCAGATAGTAATGCTCAATGGCATCCGTCAGGCGCTCGACCTTGTAAATGCCCTCGGGCGAGATCTCCACCGACTTGATGTACTCGGCGCCGCGCTCGTCTCGACACATGGCGCCGATGTAGATCGTCCAGCGGTAGGAGAAGTCGAAGATGGCATTGGCGATCGCCGAGCTTCGGATCTACCGACAACTCTTCCAGTTCGCCATGATCTGAGAGCCGCTTGGGTCGATGTTGACGACGGCGACATGGTTGGTTCTGAGCAGTGCCCGGCAGCTTCGTTCAGCCCGGGCGAAACCGTTGTTGGGCTTTCTTTTCGACTTCATAGCGAGTCCGCCATCTTGCGAAGCGCCCGGCGCTCGGTCAGGGTCAGCCGCCGAGGCTTTCGCTTGAGGACCGTTTCAGGGTCTATCCGAGTGGAGCGCGGCGGTGGTATGGGGTTACGCGGCGGGCTTTGCAATTCGGCGATCCGGCCGCCGGCCGCCAGGAACTGGGCAATCTTCTCGGAAATTGCGTCTGCCTGTGGTCGATGGTGCTCGACCAGGCTGAGGTTGTTGCTGATCATGCTGCTATCCCCAATACCTTGTTCATACGCTCGTCGAGGATTTCGTAAAAGGTCTTCACGCGTTCTGTGAGCTTGCGGATCAAGGCTTCATCGCGGTAGGCACGCTTGACGAACAAAGGCATGCCAGGCCAGTAGCAGATGAAGTCAATCCACTCGCGCTCCGACACCCACAGGCCGCCTTGGCACTGCGCAACATGTTCCTTCGGGATCTCTCCGCCCAGGATCACGTCAACCTGCAGCTTCGGCAGCTTAGTTTTGATTTCGGTCAGCCCGTTGTCGCCGACCAAGGCGTCAGGCGAATACCCGATGCCATGATTGAGGATGATCCCGACCTCTGTCGTCTCGACCTCTTCGCTGTCGCAGTACAGGCCGCGGGCGACCCCTTCCAGCTCATGGCCCCGTTCAGTGTGGCGGTTGCCAGTGAATGGGTCGGCAAGCTCACCGGTGATTCGTTCTCCGATCAGCGTATTCATGTAGGTGAAGGCGCCAGCACCGAAGCCGGCTTCTCCTTTTCCGTTCACCAGCAGGCAGTCCAGTTCGGAGCAAGTAACGATACCCAGGCGCAGTGCCAGCCACTCAGGGGTTCCCTGCGCTATATCAGTGATGATTTGCATGATTCACTCCTGAGGCCGGCTTGCAGCCTTACTGATCCGTGCTGACACTGCGTCGAATTCGGATTTGAAGACATTCGCTGCGCACCCATACTTCGCCTTGAAGGTGTCTTGCAGCACCTGGCTGCACTTCTTCAGCATGGCGTCGAGCTGGGCGGCCTGGTTGGCCGTGATGACTGGCTCGGGAGGCGGCGGTGCGTTTCCGTCGTTGTCTTCATTCACCGTGACCACGTTGAAAATATCCATGGTCAAGTACCGACGTCCGTAGCTATGGGTAGAGCCGTGGGCATGCACGCCGGTTTTGTTTGTTTTGCCAGCAATGCCGGCGGCGTCCAGCGGCAAATCCATCATGTAGCGCTTCGTGTGGCCCTGCTCATGCATCACGTCACAGACGATGCGGACGTGACCAGCAAGAGGCGAATCATCGGTGCCGAAGGACAGCGAAAAACCTTCGTCGGTATACTCGGGGCTGATCTGCTGGTCGATATCCTCGAGCTTTGCATAGGTGCTGTTGGTCTGAGCGTTGAATGCCTTCTTCGCAACCGGCTTGATTCGGCGCTGCGCCCGTACCATTGCTGCGTTGAATGCCGCTGACGCCTGCCGATCCACGAACCGCTCATGCATCTGCATCAAGCGCTCCATCTTGTCCACGTCTACGGTCGGGTCAGCGGCTGCGCGCTGAATCATCTGGATCATCATCGCCGACTCAGTGGCCGGCGCCACACCGGATGGCGTCTCAACCCGCTGGACGTCTTTTTGCCTTTCGGTAATGGCTGCTTGGCTCATGGGAACCTCAGTACGAAATGGAAATGGCGGGGATCTTGCGCTGGGCGATCAGGGTGATGGCCTGCTTCGCGCATTCCTCGGTCATGCCGCCGGCGATGAAGGCTTCCA
>Ga0213822_1001563_pt1 | contig 12626 bp, 10 predicted proteins | sample MC6MC0908MG_FD_179872 | JGI IMG/M metagenome (GOLD analysis project Ga0213822, IMG submission 179872) | Enriched soil aggregate microbial communities from Iowa State University, Ames, United States - MC6-MC0908-MG | ecosystem: Environmental > Terrestrial > Soil > Unclassified | place: USA: Iowa...
CTCCTGGAATAGCAAGTGCATCAAATTCATCTAATTGAATATCATTGACCGTTTTTTCGGGTGTGACAGTAAAATTCCATGTACAAGTTAATTTATTCCGAAGACCAACTGTCACGACCTCAGTAGAACCGTCTCCCTCCCATTTATTCCAACCTAGCACATCTGTAAATACACTAGCTTCTACTGCTTCAAATCCATCAGCCAACAATAATAAAATTTTTTTCATATCGTTAAATCTCCTCCTTATTCCCTTATTTTATAAAAGTAAAGACAACTCTTACATAAGTTTAAAAAGGATTTTAGGTTATTTATCTTTAATTTATTAAGAATTTAGGTTAGTCTATTTAATAAAAAAAGGTGGGAGAACATATGGATGAAATTGATAAAAAAATCGTTAGGATATTACAGTTAAATGCAAAAATTTCAATGAAGGAAATTGCAGAAGTTGTTCATTTATCCTCTCCGTCGGTAATTGAGCGTGTACGTAAACTAGAGGAGCAACAAATTATTGAAGGTTATCATGCACATGTCGCTCTAAAAAAAATGAACCGCCCAATTTGTGCAATTGTATTATTTGAATCTAAGGATTGTAAAGCATTAGCGAACTTTTGCTATAACCATCCAGATGTACTTGAGTGCTACAGAGTAGCAGGAGAAATAAGTTATATTGTCAAATTAGCAACGTATTCTGTGGAGAGTTTAGAACAATTTATTGATGATTCAATGCAATACGGTACACCCTCAACGAATATCGTGTTATCTTCTCATGAAAAAAAAATAATTGACCCTTTTACTTTAGTAGAAGAAGAATAAAAAACTAGCATTTTCTTCTTCTCTCTTATTGAAGTAAACTGCCCGTTAGTTTAAGTGAATTTCATCACAATCTTCACTATACAATTTAACTTTTAATTCAACAATCTGGCCCTTTTCATGAAGAAAGACACTTTCCTTATTTCAGAAAAGCGCCCTTTAACAGAAAACTCGATTTCAAGATAATCTTAAAAGACATTAATAACGTTCTTTCTCTATTGCCCCTGTTTTACGGAAGAGCATTTCAAAGACCTTATTGAAGAAATGCACCCGTTTGTAACATATGGTTAGAGTTTCTCATCTGATCAAGAATAAATACAGACCTAATTTATTTTTTCACCACAACCTTTTTCGATTTACCTAAATTCCCTGCCTTATCTTTTGCATAAACGAAAAGAGCTGTTCCCACTTTTTGTTTTTTATAAGGCCTGGTCACAGGGTTGCTGTCATAGACCGCAAAGTAGCAGATAAGTTTAGAGATGATAGGGAATACAGGAGCAAAGTGTGTGCTCCTTATGCTGTTTCTAGGGTCTGTTTCTGAATAGCTCTGTATATCTACAGGTCAGGTCACATCTGCTGAATCCGTAAAAAATCAAACACTTAAATTGTACCAAGGAGATACTCTTCTTATAGAAGAAAAAGGACAAACTATTTTAAATAAACCAGTCAGGTTTCCTTAATGAAGGTGAGTCGTGGGAGAGTGTGGAACTAGAGCGAACAGCAGATAACAAGTGGGTAGCCAAGATCAACAATCCGAAGAATGCTGAATCTGTATCATTACGAGCAGCTGCTTGGGATGATCTAGGCAACAAAATTTCTCAAGATGTCATTAAGGCTTATGGCTTGAGATAAGTTTAATGGGGCTGTCCGATAAGTCCCTAAAAATGTAAAGCAGCAAAAGGAAAACGAATAGTTTTTCTTTTGCTGCTTTTTTGTTTGTATTTGGACTAGGAAAGTAGCGTGGCGGATGCCTTCCCAAACTCGACATAAGCTTTGTCGAGACCCATAGGCGCCTAAAAAAATGGATGGTTCGATTTAACGGAGTTGCTTCCAAGTATCTTAATCATTATTTAGCTTGGTTCCGCTATTTGGATATGAAATCGTATGAAAAAACAACTTCCGACCTAAAAGAAATGCTTATTAGAGCTTATTTATATTCAATGAATAAAACCAATAAAACATTACGAGATATGCAATTTAATAATGCAATGTTAGCTGCATGTAACCGTCAAGTAGTTTTGAACAGTTTTTACTCATTATGTTTGAACACTTTCTGCTTCAAATATTTTCGTTCTGTTCTTGATTCTATAGCTCTCTCCATTTAAATGGATTACTTCTACCCGATGAAGCAGCCGATCAAGGATCGCCGTTGTTATTCCCTTGTCTCCCATTAATTCGCCCCATTGTTCGGGTCCCTTATTTGAAGTCAGTATAATTGAACTTCGTTCATACAGGTCATTTACCAGATGAAAGAACATATTTGCTTCGCGTTAGTCCATCGCCATATACATTAAGTGGTCAATGATTACCAAGTCTCAGCCTGCATGATGGCTTTTAATTGAAGCTGAGATTTTCTTAAGTATTCTTGTGTTTTCAAAAGGTTTATCAATTCTCCCATGGTATAAAAGGATACCTTGAATCCTTTCTGTATGGCCTCTAGTCCCAGTCCGATGGCAATATGTGTTTTTCCTATTCTGCACTCCTCCCTTTCTATCAACACACCTGTTATTGTTTCGGCTCAAGACCGACAAGACGCAGGAAGTATTCCAGCCCTTTCTTGCCAATTGTTTCTTTTGGCTGTTTATCAGCAGGTGCATCCGGTCCCTTCGTTAAGAAATTTTTCTCAACGAAGCGAATGTCTGTCTCGTTCACTACACCATCTTGATTGAGATCTTGCGGCACGATGGATGAATCCTTCGTACCGTATGCATCCACGACGCTCTGGATATCGAGGATATCAATCATTTTGTCGCCATTCACATCCCCTGCAATACTTCTTTGAGCACTTAGTCTAATATATTGCCCACGTAGCTCACCTTTTGCATCATGATATCCAGGAATGAACTTCTGCATCACTTTAAGATGCCCCGGAACTTCGAAAACAGCTGTATATACTTGATCGGAAGCTGGAATATCATTGATTGTGAAAGATGCATTTTTATTAATTGTTCCTTTATACTTTTTACCGCTTCTGGAAAGAGCGTAGACTTGCGCTCCTATTTTTGAATAATCCCCTTTCCCCAAAAATTCACTCCCTGGATTCCCTACCAAAAATGCTTCCGGCTTGATGGATCCCAGCAACTGTGTATGATTAGGAATTATTTTAAAATCTTCAGTGCCGTAAAAAGGAATGGAAGTGCCTGCTATTTGTCCCGATTTCTTATAAGACCCCTTCTTGACCTCAAATCCACGAATATCTTCGTAAACTTCATCATTCAATACTTTAATCGTTACATCGAGGAACGGCATATCTCCTTCCAGTCCTCTGAATGCATTTCCAGTAATGGAAGCACCGATTTTCACACTATTAAGGTATGGTCCTTCTGGTCCTACTTCCGTCACAACTGGCTCATGGAGTGATACCTGTAAGCCTTTTTCCTTTGCATATTGTTTTACTGCCTTGTTCAGCTTCACATTCGAAAACGAGAAGAAGCCTTTGTCGAATTCTACATTAAATTCTCCGGAGACAAGCTGTTTCACATTATTAAGGCTGAGTGTCATCGTAATATTATCGCCGACTTTCAACTCTTTCTTGTCATAACTGGTAGTCGTATATTCCGTCCCTTCTTTCATGAAGAAATACTTTTGGTAACCAACTGCCGTTGCAGTATCCCACGTTCTCAACCAAAATCTTAAAGGTTGTTTTGCAATATCACTCTCTTCAATTCCTACTTTTACATCTCCATTCGCTTGAACCGGGAAGTACCCAGCTATTCTTGTATCGTCACCTGCATAGTAAGCCATAGTGTTGGACGATTGATCGACGTCCACCCCTTTAGATTGTAATAGATTCACTGTCGCATCCTTAGCTGTTCCATGCAGCCACACTGCTTTTTGGCCATCTTCTACTGTAAACATAGAATCATTGATTTCGATTACACCCGATTTTATATCCATGGTCACTTCTGGTGCTACATTGTCCACGATAAGCGGATATTCAAAAACATATGATTTCCCATCCGCATCATGTGCAATCATTTCTAGTATATAGTCGCCATCTGGAAGCTTTATAGCAACATCACTGATTGGGTTGGATGAATCATTTGTAAACGGAAAGACTGTACCACTGAATACACCAGTAAAATAAGTTTCTACATCTACTAATAATCTACTCAAGTCCGCTGTTCCTCTGAACCCTACAGCTTTACCTGTTTTACTGTCTTTTACAAGCACATCCATGGTTTTCATTGGGCTATTCAACTTCATGATGCCATTGATAACTGAGTCATGATATTCCCAGAAAGGCGTCGTATTTGTCACGGATGGTCTAGTTGTTTTCAGATAAGCAAATCCCTTTTCCGTCACCATGACAGCAAATGGAATTTGATAGGTTTCGGTCGGATTGTTGGTATTAGTCACATGAATATACCCTTCATATCTTCCTTCCGCAGCGCTGGCTGGTATCGTTATTTTTGGCTGAAGCGCTTGTATTTGGCCGCCTCCCACTGTAATCGATGAAGGCACATCCACTGTAACACCGTTACTCACTGCATCTTGAATCCCTTTACGCTCACCGTGATACTCCACTTCTAGTGTAAAAGATTTTTCTTCCTGGCTGTTGTTTTGAACCGTCACTTTTTTACTTGCTTCAATGGGTTGATCATCTTTTTTATAATGTTTGCCGAATACAATGGAACCTGTTTCTTCATCAATTTCTACGACGTTTCCATTCTCGATATTTTGTGTCTTATCCCATACTTTGATGGATGTATCTGTATGAACCGCTTGATAGGCATCGATTCGTCCTGCGCCCACTTCGTATACAGAATTATTCCCTTTTAAATCATCCGAAGTATTCATGAGTGCCAATTTTACATCGAAAGGAGTATATTCAGGATGCTCCTGCAAAATCAATGCTGCTGTACCTGCTGTGTGAGGAGTAGCCATAGACGTACCCGATAAGCGTACATAGGCATTGCCGTAATTAATGCCATCTTGCGGATCATTGATATATTCCGGTGCAGTAGAGAATATTGACACACCTGGAGCGACTACATCCGGCTTAATATCATAATTTCCATTTACCGGCCCGCGTGAACTGAAATCTGCTAAATGATCGCCTTCCGTTTTTGTGTTGCCTAATGTTTCAAATGTGAAAGAGCCTTCGCCCAGCCCCTTTAACCGCCCACCATCTGCTTTTGACAGGCGGAAGGACGGAATTAAGCCGACGGCCTCACCTAAGTAGGCAGGTATTTGCCCGTCAACATTGTTATACACGATCACTGCTTTAGCCCCAGCGTTTTTAGCATTTTTTATTTTTTCATCAAACGTAATTTCCCCACGCTCAATCAATGCAATTTTCCCGCTGACATCTTTCCCTATAAAATCAGCTGTTTTACCAAGTCCCGTAAAAACAATTGGTAAGGATTTCCCTTGTAAATCTTCTAACTTATTAGAAAAATCTTTACCCAACAGCTGGATATTTTCAAATTTTTCGGAGGAAGCGCTTCCAATAAATGTAGGAATCGACATCGAAACATCGCTTGCTCCTACTGAAATGCCGAGAGCAGCCGTTCCTGGAGAACCGAGAGTTTTTTCGTCAGGTCCGGAGTTACCCGCGGCAACGACGGCCACCACGCCTGAAAGCATAGCATTATTTACCGCGACTGAATCGGCATATAACGGATCGTTGGTTCTGGCGCCGAGCGACATATTGATGACATCCATGCCATCTGCGATCGCTTTATCGATTCCTGCAATAATTCCCGCTGTATTTCCTCCACCCCAAGGGCCTAATACTCTATAAGCATATAAATCTACTTCAGGCGCAACTCCTTTTACAGCATAATCGACATTGTTTTTCTTTTGGGCTGCAATTGTCCCTGCGACATGTGTCCCGTGGTTTGTGTAATACACATAGCCTGGGGCCGATGGTTTACCAGCAGTGATCCAATCTTCATAAGTCGTTTCCATTGGATCAGCATCATTATCGATAAAATCATATCCGCCTTTATAAGCATCTTTTAAGTCTGGATGATTGTAGTCAACACCTGTATCAAGAACACCGACTTTTATTCCCTTACCTGTAATGTTCTCGGCATGAAGCTTGTCCACGCCAATTTGCGGAATACTGTCTGCCATTTTCGGATCGATGGCTTCTTTCGTTTTCACCGGCGGTTCCACTTTCACTTCGTAATCTTTAAAAATACGTTTTACTACTCCAGATTGCAGCAACTCCTGCACGGCCACGCCAGGCAGAGTCATCGCGACACCATTAATGGCGTTTGTATACTCTCTTGTGATGTTTACATCTTCTGCATTGTATTTGCTCACGTTTTTCTGTGATTTCAATGATTGCACATGCTCTTTAAAAGCTCTGTGAGATTCTTTAACTTTTTCATTCGCAGCAGATGAAGATAGTTTCTTTCCTTTCGCCGCTTGTTTCATCACTTCAATTTTCGCTGGCGCCTGTTCAAATTCCACGATGACTTTAACTAATTCCGGACTATTCACATTTAAATCCGGAGAAATCGTAAAGTTTGGTTTGGCATCCAATTGCTCTAATGCCTTTCTTTGTTCCGCAGACAGGCTCTTTAGAAGTTCTTCCGCATGATCCACTGGATTCAGCTCATACGGGCTTTTCGCCAATACGCTATATGGAGCGCCTTGAGATAGTAACATGCCAACAGCTAATGTCCCTGTAAGGATCTTCCTTATTTTTTTCCTCTTCATACCGTATCCCCTTGTCCAATATAATTGTTCATTTAAAAATGAATGAACGAAACTAGTAAACTATGTTTCAACAATTATCATCCCACATTTCTACTTTTCTGATAATAATACATAGGAAGTAAATTTTGCAGTTACTAGTTCTATATCAGTATAAAACAAAAGTACTATCCGCACCTTATTCAGGTGCAGGAAGTTCTTTAAGAAAATGGAACAAGCTGATTTCGAACAGCATAAATGACTGCCTGTGAACGGCTTTTCACATTCAGTTTTTTGAAGATCTTATTGATATGAATTTTAACGGTCTTGTCACTGATAAATAAGGCTTCAGCGATCTCTTTGTTGCTAAGACCTTTGACCAATTCAAACAGTATTTCTTTTTCTCGCTCTGTTAGCCTATTTTCATTTGATTCGGATTTCTTTTGCTGGTGATGATACGTGATCAGCTTTTTGGTCATGCGGGGATGAATAACCGAATCCCCTTGTGATACCATTCGAATCGCAGCTACCACTTGTTCAGATGACGAATCCTTCAATAAATAGCCATCTGCCCCCGCCCGAAGCGCTTCCATTAAACATTCATCATCTTCAAACATCGTCAATACAAGAACGCGGCAATTCGGATACTGACTTTTCACGAGTGACGTGACCTCAATGCCATTTTTTCCAGGGAGATTGATGTCCATCAAGATACAATCAGGTCGGTAGACCTCTACTTTCTTCAATACCTCATCCCCGGATACGGCCTCTCCTACAACTTGGATGTCGGATTCGAGATCCAATATGCTCCGAATCCCATCACGCAAAACCGTATGATCATCTACTAATAATACTTGAATCATGATACTCCTCCCTTGCTTCCGAATCTGGAATTAATAATGTAATTTCTGTACCTTTGCCTATGGAACTATCAATCTGAAGGGTAGCCCCAAGTTGTTCAGCTTGTTCATTCATATGCAAAATACCATAATGAGGCTCATGCTTGGTTTTAATCATGGATTCAAAAAGGGAAAAACCAATCCCATTGTCCTTCACTTTTAAAAGCACATGTTCACGTTGATAGCTTAGGAGAATGTCCACTTTGTCCGCTTGTGCATGCTTTACAATATTCTGCAAGCTTTCCTGTAAAGTATCGAAGATGACTCGTTCTTTTGTAAAACTGAGTGTTCGAGAACGGCCCCTTTCATGATATTTAATCGCTAGATCATACTCTTGTTTAATCGATTGAATTTTTTTGGCAATTGCTTGTTTTAGACCTAGCCTTTGGGTAGGATATGGCTTTAAAGCATATATCGAATATCGAACTTCCCCTAAACTATTCCGTAATTTTTTTATACTTTTGTCTACCACTTGCTCCATATTTCCTGATTGATCTGCGGCCTGCCTTAAAGCAGATTCCAACTGAAATATGACCCCGGCTAATACTTGTGCAATTCCATCGTGAATTTCCCGAGCAAGTCGATTTCTTTCTTCCAGAATCATTCTTTTTTCCTGCTCTGAGACGAGCGACCGTGTTTTAAGCAAGCTGCCCAATTGATTGGCAAACGTAGATAAGGACTGTATATCTTCGGGGATAAAACTCGCACCCCTGCTTTTGCCTGCAACAAACATCCCTACCAATTCATGATTTATTTTAAGAGGCAGATAGACAAGGGAACGAATGACATCTTCAAATACTTCATCTCCCGGAGCCATACCTGTTTTCCACTCAGTAACAACAAAGGTTTCGGATATTTCTTCAAATTTCAGATGGAGATCAGAAGAACTTGAACGATTGGAATGGACTTTTCCATCCTTTAGCAGAATCGTCCAGTTTCCTTCATCTTTTGTCCATAAAACATATGCCTGTATCCCCAAGAATCCGTTAAGTGATTGTTTCATCTGCTGTAAGTTTCCTGCAGACAGTCCATGACTTAACTCCGTCGTAATGGTAAAAAGGTTATATAATCGTTCTTTTTCAATCCGTATTTGCCGAATGAAGGAGCTGATAATGCAGATTGCTACAAGCGGGAAAAAGAAGAACAGAACGGTGATTCCATCCAACTCTCCGTGATATCGGTGTTTTAAAATATATATAAGGGAGGCGTAACTTAGGCAAAAACTTGCACTTAATAATAGTAGTAGATTTTTCTTATACCACTGTTCCAGTGAATATGGCTGAGGAAGAAGCATCATTAAAAAATCATATAAAAGGGTATTGATCAGGCAAAAAAATACAGTAAATAAAAGCAAGCCTATTAAATCTTCAGACAAAACTGGTAGGTTCATATCGTGAATAAAAAAAGAAATACATTTGCTGGAAAACCATTCTGCCAAAATGATGCTAAAAGCAAATTGGGTACAATTAAATAGTGTCCTTTGCATGGGCAAGCGGCGAAGGGTATGAGTTAATACCATTGCACATACGCAAAAAACAACTGTTAAATGTATGCCAAACTCCCAATTTATTGGATAAATAAGCGTAAGGCTGAGTGTAATTCCCCCTCTTCCAATCCGGATCGGAAAATACTCAGTAATCCCCATAAACACTGCAAACAGCAAAAGAGTTATGGGTTTAAAAGGTATTTCACTTTTAAATATGGAAAAGATAATAGCAATCGCACCAAGAAAAGAAATAGAATAAATATAAAAACTTGCTATTCGTTCCCTCCTGGTAATAGAGTCTATCTTTTTCAAAACGCCACCTTCCTTTAGTTAAAAGAATCTGTTATCCATTATTATCTAACAAAAAACCGGCACTGGCAAAATGGAAAAATACCACTAGCCAATCACCGGCTGTAAGCTCATCCTAAAATAGAGCTACTATATTAGTATAATGCCTATTTCTTTATTTGCCTGCTCATCAAATGTTATAATTTGTAAGTACCTTTTGTTTTAGATGTATAGTACAAACGATATAGACGAATCCCATTAAGCTTTATTTAGGAATCACGGGGACAGCTCATTATTATAGATTCGATTCTAAGCAACAGATAATCGGAGGATTCTAATAGATGAAATCTGAAAGTTTATCAAAACATTTTCATACATTATCTCAGCAAAGAGATCCAATCATGCTCAAAATACAATCATTGCCGCAAGAAAAACTATGGGATCGAAAAGAAGATGGAAAATGGTCGATTGGAGAGCATTTATATCACTTATATTTAATTCTAAGAATGCTTAAAGTCGCAACCAAATTCTCCTTCATACTTATTCCATATGCCAAAATAAAAAGAAACTCGCCATTTCCCACTGAAATCCATGATATATATACAGAATTTAAAGAAAAAAAAGGAAGAGGGATGAAAGCTCCTTGGATTTTAGTCCCCCCAAAAAGAATACGCCACTCTATGGATGGGAAAGAAATCGAGCGGCTGCTGTTGAACGAAACAAATGAAATGAAAGCATTAGTTAAAAATATGGAAGAAGATATTGCCGGACACATTGTGTTTTTAGATCCAATAGCTAATTATCCTAACTTAATTCAGGCCATTCAGCTTCTGGCAATACATGAAAAACACCATTTTAGAATTATTGAAGATAACTATTAAATGGTGTTTGAATCTAGTATAAAAATGTAAGATACCTATTATTACATATAGAATGATGTTTTATGCTCCAAAATTTTCAAATGACCTAAGTACCTTCTCTGTTCTTTACTATTGCTATTTAAGTACCATTATAAAATGTTGAAAACAGAATGGAAGCAAGGGAACTAGTCCCTTGCTTCCTTGATTTCAGTTTATCGGCAATATTTATCTCGTAAAGCAAGCGTATATCTAACCGATTGCTCTGTACCTTTTTCTTGATCTTCAATCATTTGTTCTAACAGTTCTTCTGGAGGATAATAGTAATCCAATGGTTTAATGACATTTAAATCATAAGGAGGTTGTTCAACTTTGAAAGCTCCTTCACCAACCTCAAAAACTCCGCCTGTACCGGGCTCTCTCTTAAAATGGATGGCATACGGGAAGCACATTTCAACATTGATTCTAGTTAACGTTGAATTCTCAACCAGTATTTTAAAACATTCTTCCGTATCGATATTGCCTGTCCCTACAGGTACGCCACATACCCTATAATCCTCGCCATCATGGACGATAATATGATCTTTAAAATGAGTTGTAAAGGCATATGGTGCTAATTTTCTTACCGCTTCAACCGGTTCCTCCCATGCCATCATTCCATTGCCTACATCACAATGAGCACCAACCCAAGGGCTGTTGACCTCCTTAATCATTTGAAACACTTCATCCGTTATTTCATCCTCATGATTTTCCACAGCAAGCTTGATTCTTTAACAATGGTACGATTTGCTTAATATCTTCAGGTGCTCTCCTCAGTCTTTCCGGATCGTACTCTCCCATGCAGACATACGTACGGATTACATCCACTCCAATTCTATGGGCTACTTCAATGACCGCTAATTAAATGTTCCAGAATCGGAGCCATTTGTATCGATTTCAGCGAAAAATCCATACTTTTGAATTTCTTTTTTCACTCTGTCTAAATATTCCGGTTCAAGCGATTCTAATGTCCCCCATCCTGGTAATCCTAGCCATGGTACAATATTGATCATGACTCCATCTGATCCCAATTCGGCTGTTTTCTGATAAAACCGAAAATATCCATTCGGCCTGTTATAAACTGCAAGTGAAAGCTTTCTGTTTCTAATCCAATTTTCATTTATTTCCCCACCTTTAATTAAGTATTGATTTTATTGATTTCTAAATTTTCTTGACTTTGTTTTTTCTTGTTTACGATTTTTACTAAATAGCTGCTAACAATAAGACCTAAAACCGCAAATGTAATCATGGTCAAAAAACATGTCGATAACCTTCCATTCCAGGTGAACGGTCTAACATGCTTCCAAAGGAGACTGACCTAGCTCGGGAAGCCTAATCTAGGGCAACATCGTGAGGTGTTGTGTCTGAAGGAGATGCGGAAAGTCGAGAGACCCGTAGGCCAGGTAGACTATTAAGAACATCATATCTTGTTCTCTTTTTTTACTGTCTACCTGTTGGGGATAATACCAGAAATTACTCAAAATTAGCGTTAATTCATAAAATAAGCGTTAATCCTTCTTGGATCAACGCACTAGTTAGTACAATAAAAACTCAATAATTTTATAGGGAATATCGCTGTAGTACCTCCGTTTTTTCATCACTCATGTACCAATCGTTTAACACAAACTCCAAGTTGGTGATTTCACTTGTTCCGAAATTAAAATCTCTATTCTCATTAAGATACCAAAGTAATTTATCAGAATTTTTCAGATCAGAGTCTTGAAATCGAAGACACGTCATATGTGCCGTATGCGTCTTATACCGTTGATCCAAAGTGCTTTTAATACCAGATTTCCTAAAATTCTCTCGGATATTTTGTCGCAGCTCTTCCAAATTCGAATCATTAGGGAACCCTTGTTCATTACACTATCAGGTGAAGCGGTGATTCCACGGTAACTTATATTAAATGATGAAATAGATTTAATGGACTGGTGAAGAACCTCAACATAAGGAGCGATGTCGATTTCACTTAGCTTAAAATCTGCATTGCATGTAATAATTGATAGGACTGTGGTATGCAGTTCAGTCGATTTATAATAATATTGGTTTGGCTCAATCTGTTGAGCCTCTTTTAAAAACTCCATTACCGAATGTTGTACCCTTTGTGATGGACGGCATATTAGTGTGAATCCTCTTCGTGAATCACCAGGCTTGTTCAAAAGATTGGAATCTAATCTTAGTGAGTTAGTCTGAATGGATTGAAGGGCTTGGCTCCATAATCGATTATAAGTTTGGTGAATTTCAGAATTATTCATGTAAATCTCCACCTTTTTTGTTGAATATATTGCAGCAATATAGTAAAAATCTTCTTGCATTAAACTGACCTTTAGTAGAATAAACAAAAAGCTGCAATTAGCACGGATCTTCAACTCTTGCACC
>Ga0213822_1001564_pt1 | contig 12608 bp, 6 predicted proteins | sample MC6MC0908MG_FD_179872 | JGI IMG/M metagenome (GOLD analysis project Ga0213822, IMG submission 179872) | Enriched soil aggregate microbial communities from Iowa State University, Ames, United States - MC6-MC0908-MG | ecosystem: Environmental > Terrestrial > Soil > Unclassified | place: USA: Iowa...
TCCCACCAATTAACAATTCAAAGGAACCATCAGGTTGCCAAGTACCAGATGAATCATCTAAATAATCATAAATATAGCTAGCAGGTAAATAGGTTCTTCCATCCTTTGAAACAATCGGATCTTTCATGACAATACGTTTGTTATTGATATGTAAGATATATGGATCTTCCTGCGGTGGTGTTGTTGTTTCATCTGATAATGTAATATCTACCGATTGGGTAGCCTCATCCCAATTAACAATACCATCAAAGTTTTCGCTGACGAAACGTAATGGCATATAAGTACGATCCTTATACATAAATGGCGCAACATCCATTGCAACCTCTTCTCCGTCTATTAAAGCAGTCATCGAATCGATCGTTAAATCAACCATCTTACCATTGCGAATCGCCGATGCAGTCAATGTTTCCTTATTCCAATCCACACTTGCGCCAACCGCTTCATATAATGCACGCATTGGTAATAATAAGAAATCCGATTTATTTAAAATAGGATCATTGACTTGAATCGTCTCTCCATTAATCGTAATCGAAACATTGTTTTTTATCTGAATTCCATTGTTACTAGTAGCTGATGCAGACGCTTGTCCTGGCAAAATCGTAGCCAACGCAACTGCTGATACAATACATGTAGTCCTAAGTTTCTTAAACATCTTAATCTCCTTTTTCCTCTTTCAATAGTCTTTATCATCTTAACACGAAAAACCCCTAAAATGTGGGATTTATATCGAAAAGAGTAGAATTTGGTACTAGGGTGCTAGCCTTTCTCCTTCGAAAGCTTCATATAAAGCAATAAGGATTTCCAGAATTTCATGAATATTTTCTAGAAAACTCATTGCTGCTTGATTAACTTTTGTTACCACCCCCGTTTGAGTTAAAACAATAATTTTAGCCTTTTAAATAATATGAATCGATATATATTGCTTTTACATAACTCTCTTAATTAGACTAGTTACCTTATAAAAGGTTACAAGACTTCTTTATAAATTTCATAATAAATTCAAATTTCTTTCTATCTAGAGGTTCTAAAAATAAAAAAGACTCTATGAGATTGTTATCTCATAGAGTCATAGAAATTATAAAATAGGCAAATAATTAAAAGTATTTTAAGTTAATTGCTTATTTTAATGTAATTACTGGTTCAGTAATTGTAGTACCTACTGGTGTTACAGTAGAAGTTAATGTAATAGTAGCACCTGTTGCAGAAGCTGTAAACTTATCTGCAGTGTTTAAAGTATCAATTGTAGCAGCAAGATTTGCAGCTTGGTCAGCTACTGAAGCTAATGTATTAGCAGCAGATTCAACTACGAATGTATTTGCTGTTGGAGCAGTTCCAAATGCTACAGCAGTATATTCAACACCATCAATAACTACTTTTTCACCCACAGAAAGGGCTGTAGTAATCGTGAATGCTTTTGTAGCAGCTGTTCCTGCAACGACTTGATCTTTACCGTTAACTACTGCATTTAATACTTGATTAACAGAAGAGAATGTAACTTCAACTTCAGAACCAACACCTGTTGTAGCTGATTTAATAACTACTTTGTCTCCAGAAACAGTTGCAGTACCTGCAAATGTAGCATTGATAGCATCAGCTACACCTTGTGCACCTTTTTTACCTGCTAAGTTAATTACTTGAGCACCAGCATTATCAATATTTAAAGTGAATCCTTCACCTGTTGCAAATGTATAATCTGCAGCAATTGATTTAGAAGTATATTCAGCTGCTGTAGCTGCTGATGGTAATACACCTTGTGTAAATGTATCAGAAGTAATTGCTCCAGTAGTTTTCTTTAATGTTACGCTAGCAGTAATATTTTCAGCAACACCTGCAGCATTTTTAGCATCTGCATAAGTAACTGTTAATGTACCAGCAGTTAAAGAAGATAATGTACCAGCTTGAACAGTTGTAGCAAATACACCTGTATTAGCACCAGTTTCAACTAATGTAAGAGATAATGAATTATTTGCACTATCTTTTAATGAAACAGTTGCAGTATCAACAGTTGTTGCACTTACATTAAGATCTGCATCAGCTAATGAAATTCCTAAAGTGTTAGTTGCAGTTGTTAAATCAACTAAACCACCAGCTGCTGGTGTTAATGTTAATGCGCCAGTAGTTGGAGCTGCTGGTGTTGTTGGAGCAACTGGTTTGATAGCTTCAGTTGAAGAATTAACAGCACTAATTACTTTAAATGTAACTGTATCACCATCTACATTATATGAGATTGTTACTTTTTGGCCTTCAGTTGCATATTGAGTTAATAATGCTTCCCATGCCGCTTCACCAAATACTTCATTACCATTAGCTCCGAAGTATTTATATGTTTTGCCTGATACACCAGCATATTTCACTGGGTTTTTACCAGCAAACCAAATAGAGTTGCTGTTTGAACCAGAATCAGCTGTATTGAATTGAGTAGCTACACCAGTGTAAGAGTTTGGAACTTCATTTGTAGCTGTGAATGTAGCTGTAGCTTCTTTAGCAGTAAATGCATAGTCTTTACCGTCTGTATTAACAGCAATACCTGTAGCAATTACTTTAACAGCAGTTGTTTTACCATCCACTGAAGTAACTTCTAAATTCTTAGCAGGTGTAATAACAGTTCCTGTAGAAGATAAAGTAGCTTCATAAGTTACTGTGTAGCTACGATTTGGTGAGATAACTTGGTTATCTACTTTAATATCATTAGCACCAGTATTGTAGATTGTATAAGTTGCTTTCTTAATAGAAGTACCAGTTACTTTTTTGCCGCTTTGGTTTACTAATTCTGCTGCAAATACTGCAGTTTCAGAACCATCAAACTTAGTTACAGCTTTATTAAGATCTGATTTTTTGTATGCTTTGATAGCTGAGCCATCAAGATATGGTGCTTGGAAGTAAGAGATTGGTGCAACTGCTTTTGGTTCACCTTCATCAAGGTCGCCTTGTTTTGCATCAGAAGTATTAATATCAATCCAAGCAATTGGTGTTGCATAATCGTTTACTGTATCAGAACCGATAACAAATGTAGCTTCACCTTTATCATTTGTTTTTACAGAGATTTGTTTTGCTTTATCGCCTGTGAAGTATACTGCAGTATCTGGATCAGTATCAACGAATTTAGCATTTGTAACTGTTGAAATTACACGATCTTTATCTTCATTGAATGCAACATTAACGATTTCATTTTTAGCTAAGTTACCAGCTTTATCTTTTACAATAACTTTGTATTCGCGACCGTTAGTAGCGCCAATTGCAGCAACTTCTCCAGCATTATCAGCACGAGTTAACTCAATTGTATACTCTGCTTGAAGAGCAGCGAAAGTTACTTTAGAAGCAGTAGTTTGTAAAGCAGATGCACTATATTTTTTATTTGAAGTACTATTGTTAGTGCTGTGTAGATCATATACTACTGGCGTTACAGCTGCATTAGTACCAGAAACTGTGAATGTAGCTTCACCTTTAGAATCTGTTGTAATTTGAGCAGCGTCTAAAGCTGTACCATTGCTTAATTGTAATGCTTTTACGCCATTAACTGTAGCATTTGCTACTTTATCAGAAGTAACATTCATGTTTTCTACAAAACCAACATTAAATGTTTTGTTTGCTTCTGGTTTACCAGTTTTAGGGTTTTTATAAGTAACTTTGTAAGTTTTGTTTGCACCATTATTAACTGAAGCACCTGTAGTTACTTCTTCAACTGAAAGAATTGTATCTACACCCCAGAATACATAACCAAGTGAGAATTTAGAACGATCACCAGTTGCATAAGCAGTTACTTCATCAGTACCTTCTTTATAACGAGTGTAAGAGTATGTTGCGATACCCTCTTCGTTTGTTAAAGCTTCACCTGTTAATGTTGGTACAACGCCATCATTGTTGTTACCTGGTACAGTGAAAGTAACAGGAATACCAGCTTTAGATTGACCTTCAGCAACAGTTACTTTAGCTTGAACTTTTACTTCTTGACCAAGTTTACCTTGAACTGCAGAAGATACTAGTTCAACTTTAGTTGGAACTACAGCAGCCACACCTTTAAAGCCACCGATTGTTTCGCCGTCAAGAGTTAAAACATACTCTTTATCAGCTGTTTGAGCTTCAGTAGTTAATACAACAACTTTTTTGTTTGTTTGTTTAACAGAAGCATTTTTAATTTCTAAACCTTCGATTTTGAAGTTAAGTGCTTGAACGTTAGTAACTTCTTCTTCGAATGTTACTTCAACAGTTGTGTTGTTGATAGCTTTAACAAATGCTGCTTCTTCTGGAGTTTCACCTTCAACTTTGTCAACTGTACGTTTGAACACTAGTGCAAAGTCTTGACGAGTGATTGAGTTGTTAGGGTTAAGTTTGTTTGCATCAGTACCTTCGAAAATGCCGTTAGCTACTGCGATTTCTAAGTATTTTTTAGCCCAAGGTTTTACTTGAGAAGCGTCAGCAAATTCGCTAAGATCTGCTTCACCTTCTAAACCGAATGCTTCTACTAAAATTTTAGCAGCTTCAGAACGAGTTAAAGATTTGTTTGGTGCAAATTCAGTTGCACTAACACCTTCAAAAATGCCGTTAGCTACAACAGCAGCGATTGAGTTGTAGTACCAAGCGCCAGCTTTCACGTCTTTGAAGTTTACATCTCCGTTAGCTTCTAATTCTAAAGCTTTTGTGAAGATTTCTGCAGCTTGTGCACGAGTTACTGTGTTAAGTGGGTTGAAGTTCCCGTTAGTATCACCTTGGATTACGCCTTGGTCAACTAAAGCTTGAACTGCTTCTTTAGCGTATCCAGAGATTTTGTTATAGTCGTTTACTTGTGCAGCAGATGCTACAGGTACGATTGCCGATGCAACTAATGCAGCTGTTGCTGATGCCGCGAAGAACTTACGGCCTTTGTTTTGCTTTGCCATTAATGTATTCCTCCCTAAAATTCCTTAAATTGATATTAATCCAACGAAAACTATAGTACCGCCTAGTTACCTAAATGTATGTATTATAGCTTTCTTGAATAATACAAAACTAAAGCAAATTTGTTAGTAAATTTACTAGAAAAAGCGTAGTAGAATACCATTCTAGTAAGTTTATTCACTTTCTACAATAATATAACACTATCTTTTCCGAAATTCAAGCATTGGGACATAAATTTAGTTATAGAAGATTTTTTTACCATACCTAATATGGTATTTGGTAGAAACCATTAAAATTACAACTAATTATATCCTCATTTGGATTGGTAACATATAGTTCCGTTACCTATTATACCTTACTCTCAATAATAACCAAGCATTTTCTGGAATGGTTACTAAATTGTCAAAAATTAAAGACTCCCGTAATATTTTAGTTATAATTGTAAAGAAACCGAAATATAGAAGGCGTTTCTTAGCGAATTCCGCCTCTTCCCCACCAACTTTATGAGTTTCTTCTTTATTAAATAAAAAGCTAAATCTATCTGTCCCCATGTTGTAATAATAGATTGCCACTTTTTATGCTACACTTTTGATAGTTTGATAGAACATATCAGCTATTGAAGGGAGCTTAAAAAATGAAACGTAAATTTCCTCTTTACGGGGCCGTGCTAGCAGGCATGTTATATCTTGCGCCAACTACCGCTTCAGCAGAAGATATTTCGAAGCACTGGGCCTACCATGAAATGAACTATCTTATTACCAACGATTTAATGAAGGGTGATGAATTCGGCCAATATCGTCCGAATGATGCTGTCACTCGTGCTGAATTTGCAGCCTTTCTTGTTAGAACACTGAACTTACCAGCAGCTTCTAGTCAGGCAACCTTTACAGATGTTAAAAAAGGTGACTGGTATTACGGAGTAGTCGAGCAAGCAAGCTATCACGGGTTAATTAAAGGTGACGAGCAAGGTAAGTTCCATCCGAATAATCACATTAATCGTCAGGAAATGGCGGCTATGTTAAAAAGAGCTCTTACTTATCAAAACATCAATACATCTTCCTCCCCTATTGCTTTTAGTGATAATGCGCGCATTGCCAAATGGGCCTATGCAGATGTACAAGCTGTCGTCACAACAGGACTACTTGTTGGGAAGCCAAATAATCAATTTGCACCTCTTGCTCAAACAACTCGTGCTGAGGCAGCTACCGTGCTCTATCGTTTAATCCATCTAGAGGCGCCTGGGACAGGTGGTAAGCAATACATGACGACGAATTACTCACATGATTACTCCTCTGTAGTGAGTAAACAAACAATGAATAATCCAAAGGTCGATGGTGCTGGCATTTTCACGGCTAGCGAGGCACTAGTGTCATACTATGTACACCCAAAAAGCTTTATGCAGGATAGCCCATCTTATTATCAATTCCTAAAATTATCTACTGTTGTCAATAATCTGAGTGCAAAAGAGCTAAATGATAAAGTACTTGCCAATAAAGGAAGCTTAGCAGGTACAGCGGATGCCTTCATTCAAGCTGGTGTAGACAATAAAATCAATGCTATTTATTTAGTCTCGCATGCCTTGCATGAAACAGCCAATGGTGGTTCTGCACTAATTAAAGGGATCGAGGTTGGCTTAGATACAAATGGCAAGCCAATGGTAGCAACACCAGAAAATCGGGATAAATTAACTGCTATTAAGACAACCTACAATGCTTACGGTATTGGCGCTATAGATGCCGATGCTAATAAGTATGGTGCGGAGCGCGCTTATACAAATGGCTGGTTTACTGTTCAGGATGCCATTATCGGCGGTGCCCAATTTGTAAAGGATCAGTATATTAGCAGGGGGCAGGATACGCTCTATAAAATGCGTTGGAATCCTGATAATCCAACAGTCCACCAGTATGCAACACATGTGATGTGGGCTGTCATTCAAGCGAAAAAGATCTATGATATTTATGAATTAATTGGTGCTCATACGACAACAAACCTAGTGTTTGATGTGCCTGCCTATCAAAGTCAATCTTCCGCTCCTTCATTACCGAGTCCATCGAAGCAATACGCATTGGATTTAGGGTTAGCTGGAGCAACTGGTAAAACGACGATTAATCTCAATATGAGAACGTATCCAAATACAGCAGATAATGCTTCGATTATTACGAATTTGCCAAAGGATACCTCCTTTAAAGTTCTTGGTGAAAATGGTGGTTGGTTGAAAGTAAGTGTCAATGGACAAGAGGGCTGGGTGATTGATGATTATGTGAGTCTTGAAAATGGCTTACAAATTGTTAATATGAACATTACACTTAATGTTCGAAGTGAACCATCTACGACAAGTGCTATTTTAGGTACTGTTAAACCGAATGGCTTTATTATCGGTGTTGTAGACGATAAAGGTGAGTTTATAAAAAATGGTGCCTGGTATCAGGTGCTTTACAACGGAAAAACAGGTTGGGTACATGGCGATTATATTGTAAAAAAATGATTTTAATAGGATGCGCAAAAGAAGAGTGCGAAGATAATTCGCATTCTTTTTGTTAGTCATTTTTTATCACCGAGATGAAAGCGCTATATAATAGAAGAAACTCGAAATTTTAGGATATAATTTTCATACTATCCCCCTAAAATTTAGTAAATTCTACGTCAAAATAGTGTCCTAAAAAGGTTAATAGGACGAGTACTGTACCTTTTAAAATTCGTTCAGTTATCAGCGCTATACCCTACTTAGTCCCCGTTAAAACCATTATCGAAAATTTCCTGTCAATATTGCTTTTGTGGTATGATAGATTGCAGTGAAAATGGAATTACAGAAAGGTTTGAACACTATATGAGGCATGTAACGATTATGGGCGTACCCTTTTTACATATTGGTCAGCAAGGGTTTGTTGATTTACTCGTTAATCGTATTGAACAGCAAGAAAAAACTTTCGTTGTGACAGCCAATCCTGAAGTTGTCATGCAGGCAAATGAAAATCCAACTGTCATGAATTACTTAAAGCAGGCAACATACATTTGTGCAGATGGCATTGGTGTCGTTAAGGCTGCACAAATCCTTGGAGATTCACTTCCAGAGCGCGTAACTGGCTATGATACGATGGTACGTCTGTTAGAGGTTGGTCAGCAAAAGCATTTTAAAATCTATTTACTAGGTGCTCAAAAGGAAACCATCGAAAAGACGGTTGCCAATATTCATAAGAACTATCCAAACGTTGATGTCGTTGGCTATCATGATGGCTACTTCGACTGGAATAATAATGATTTTGCAAAAGAAATTGCAACTTTACAGCCTGATCTTGTATTTGTGGCATTAGGAGTACCAAGACAGGAAAAATGGATAACAGAAAACCTTGATAATTTTTCAAAGGGTGTATTTATCGGTGTAGGTGGCTCCTTCGATGTCATCGCTGGTACTGTAAAACGTGCACCAGTACTCTGGCAAAAGTTAAATCTTGAATGGCTCTATCGACTGTTACGCCAGCCAAGTCGGTTTGGAAGAATGCTTGTACTCCCTCGCTTTGCTTTAAAGGTATTTGCATTAAAATTTAAAGGTCAGGGCAAAACAAAATGAGTCAGTCAACATTTGTTAAAAGCACACTCATCCTGACGATTGCCACCTTACTTTCCAAAGTAATCGGAAGTATCTTCCGTATACCACTTCAAAATATTGCTGGTGATGAAGTACTTGGTATTTTTAGTCTTGTCTATCCTGTTTATATGGTAGCACTTTATTTATCCGTTGCGGGTATCCCTATCGCTATTTCTAAGCTGATTGCGGAAGCTAGGACGAGTCATGATACTGCCAAAATTAAGAAAATTTATGTGACTGCAAGAATCCTTGCATTATCCTTTGGCGTCATTAGTTTTACAATCATTTACGGCTTTTCAGAGCAGATAGCGAATGCACTTGGTGGACCTTCAACAGAGATTGCCTTAATTATTGTTGCCCTTACATTACTGGTAGCTCCTTATATGGCTGTCTATCGTGGATTTTTCCAAGGTTTTGGGGATATGCGACCTACTGCCATCTCTCAAGTGATTGAGCAGTTAGTACGTGTTGCATTAATTTTAATTGTTGCGTATTTCCTAGTAGCAATGGATTATTCAAATGATATCGTAGCTGGTGGAATTATGGCAGGCTCTGTATTAGGAGCCCTCGGTTCACTTTTCTATTTACTCTTTAAATATTTCCGTTCTTCGGTAAAAGTGACGAGTAAGGAGAAATATTCTGGTAAGGATTTCTCTAAATACAGTAAAACCATTTTAAAGATTTCTATTCCCATTGCGATCGGTTCTGTGACAATGGCACTCTTTAACTTTGTAGATTCCTTTACGGTTACATATGGCTTAAGAAGTGCTGGTGCAGATGCAAGTGAAATTAGCTACCTTTATGGTATTTATGGTCGAGGACTTACATTAGTTCAAATTACGACTGTTTTTGCTTCTTCAATTATCTTGCCGCTTGTGCCTTTGATTACAACGAAGCTAGCTGAGCGTAAATTGGATGAAACACGCACTATTATTGAGCAAACTCATCGTATGACACATCTTATTTCATGGCCAGCTGCGATTGGGCTACTAGCCTTAACCTTGCCTTTAAATCTAGCTCTTTTTAAAGACTTTGAGGGAAGCTTAATGTTAGCCATCATCAATCTAAGCTCTGTCTTTACATCACTAACTTTGCTAGGAACAGGTATTCTACAGGGCATGAATGCTGCCAAAACAGGAGCTCTCATTATTTTGAGCGGTGTTGTCCTTAAGGTGTTTTCTAACATCTTCCTTATTCAAGCATTTGGTTTAGATGGTGCTGCCTATGCAACCTTGCTCGTGTATTTTGTGTTATTTATTGTGAATTCTGTCTTTATTTATCGTACGATTCGCTTTACTGTCCTTGGAAAAGATACGGTGAAAATGATTGTGTCTTCAATTGTAATGGGAGCAGCAGTTGGATTACCAACACTTTGGCTTGACTTTACACATTGGTCAAGAATGTCGGCAATGGGCTATCTAACTGTCGCAATCGTAGTTGGTGGAGCTCTTTACTTCCTTCTACTATGGCTGATGAAAGCTATTCATAAACAAGATTTAAAGAAAATCCCTGTTATCGGAAAAAGATTTTCATAAATAAGAGAGGTAGGACACTTATGTCAAAACAGAAATGGCTTTGGGGAATCATTGTTCTTTTACTCGTCGTTTCCTCTACAGGTATCATGAAGAGGTGGAATGCGGAGCAATCGAATGATGCTTATGAGATTGTTATTCCCTATGATGAAATACAAACCGCAGAAAAAAATAGCGACCTAACAATGGATGAAATTCTTTCCTCCTTAAAGGATGCTGGGCTGAATACTGTGAGTCTAGAGCCCTTAACATTAAAGGAAATGGAAAAGCAAAACTTAATTACTGTTTATAAAGAAAGTGAGTTAGCAGCACAATTATTGTTTACACCTTATAAAGATGCTGTTGATATCACTAATAGCGGCTATTATATTCGAGTGCCTGAAAACGAAAGCTACCAAAAACTGATCATGGAGAGCGTTGAACCAGAGGAAGTACAAATAGGAGAAGAAGCTTTCTATTTCCTTCCTGCTTCTAACCACAATTTTGATTTAAAAACTCCAATTGGCTATGATCAGCCTGCTATTGACATGATTAGTAAGCATGGACTAGCTCACATCTTTAAGGTGGAAAATGCAGATAATGAAGTAGCTAATGAAAAGTTGGTCAATCAATTAGTCGATTTAAAAGAGGCTTCAGCAGGCCGCTTACTTGGTCAGGGTGATGAAGCTATTGGTTTTGGACAAGAAGACGGCAATCAATTAGTTAAAAAATTAAATGATGCTGGCTATTACTTCTACACAATTGAAAGTAACCCACTTAAAGGCGAAAGTAAAATCGCTCAAATGACGGATTACAAGATGATTCGTTTGCATAGCATCAATGTCAATAGAGAGACTAAATTAAAGCTAAATGCAAGTATTGACCGTACAACACGAGCTGTCAAAGAGCGTAATATTCGCTCTATTTTCTATCATATTAAAACAACAGGTAATGCCAAAGAAAATGTAGAAGAAACGATTGATTATTTAAATGGTGTGCATGACACAATGCCAGATCATTTCAAAGCAGGTGAACCAAAGCTATTTGATAAAGTAGTAGTGCCAACTTGGGTCACAGCAACCGTATTAGTAGCAGGTATTTTATTTACCTTTATCATTTCAGAATTAGTAAAATGGATGCCTCTTCGTATCGCGGCAGCTGGCTTTATGGCTGTACTAGCAATTGCGTACTTTATCCTGAAAAGTACTCTATTTTTACAAGCATTTGCACTCATTATTGCAGTCCTTGCACCAACCTATGCAGTCATCAAATCAGCGCAAGGTTCTACGAAGGTGTCTAACATATTGATCCAATACTTAAAGGCAGTAGCAATTAGTGTAATTGGCATTGTTATTGTCATTGGCTTATTGAATGGTAATGCCTTTATGACAGGCTTTGCTGTATTTAAAGGGGTTAAGCTTGTTTATCTTATTCCAATTATGGGTGTTTTACTATTTACAGTGATTGAGATTAACCGACTAGCTGAACAAAACATTAAGAACTCTTTATCAAATACGGTAACATTGTTAAATAAAGAATTAAAATATTGGCATGTGCTACTACTCGTTGTGTTGGCAGGTGTCGGATTATTTTACATTAGCCGAACAGGGAACTCTGGCTCTGTAAGTGATATGGAATTAGCCTTTAGACAATGGCTAGAAAATACATTGTATGTTCGACCAAGAACAAAGGAATTTTTAATTGGTTTCCCATTCTTCATTTTAGCGTTATATGTAATGGGTATTAATCGCAAATGGGGAAGTATTCTCCTAATACCAGGTGTTATCGGTTTCTTATCCATCATGAATACATTTACTCATCTACACATCCCAGTAGCTGTTTCTGTATTACGTACACTATACAGTGTATCTCTAGGTCTTGTAGTAGGACTTGTGTTTATCCTAATCTTCAAAATCGGTTATCGTTGGGTTTCTAAGGCAATCGCGAGGTGGTCATAATGCACGTTGTTTTATCTGGCTATTATGGATTTGATAATGTCGGAGATGATGCCATTCTATTGTCCATTATCCAATCTTTAAAAAAGTGGCAAAGTGATATAGAGATCACGGTATTATCTAATAATCCAGCAGCTACTGAGCAAACATATGGTGTCAAAGCCATTAACCGTTGGAAAATGAAAGAAATTCGTCAATTACTTAAAACAGCAGATGGACTGATTAGTGGTGGCGGTAGTCTTATGCAGGATCAAACAGGCATGAAAACGATTCCTTACTATGCGGGCGTTATTCAAATCGCAAAATGGTTGAAGAAGCCAGTATTTGTTTACGCCCAAGGTATGGGCCCGATTAATCACCCGCTTAGTAAATTTATTGTTCGTACAGTTTTTAATAAGGTCGAACAAATAACAGTCAGAGATAGAGCCTCTCTAGCTCTTTTAACAGAGATCGGTGTGCGAAAAGAAACAAAGATCGTACCAGATCCTGTTATGGGACTTAACGGTAATGACTTTCATTGTGAGTGGCTAGAAAATGTCTCTTTGTCAGCCGATAGCTATATCTCTGTAAGCGTTCGAGATTGGCCATCCGCTGTTGCCTACAAGGAAAAAATTGCACACAGCCTAGATGAATTAGTACGTCAGGGTGAGCAAATTGTTTTCCTGCCTATGCATGGTGAGC
>Ga0213822_1001569_pt1 | contig 12565 bp, 14 predicted proteins | sample MC6MC0908MG_FD_179872 | JGI IMG/M metagenome (GOLD analysis project Ga0213822, IMG submission 179872) | Enriched soil aggregate microbial communities from Iowa State University, Ames, United States - MC6-MC0908-MG | ecosystem: Environmental > Terrestrial > Soil > Unclassified | place: USA: Iowa...
TTCGTCCAAATGTGATTGGTCGTAAGAACTGGCTTTTCTCTGTTAGTGAAGCAGGCGCTAAAGCGAATGCCATCTGTTTAAGTTTGGCTGAAACGGCAAAAGCAAACGGCATCGATTTCTATCAATACCTAGTGACGTTAATGACAGAATTGCCAAATTTACCGATTCATCAGCAGCCAGAGATTTTAAATAATTACATGCCTTGGTCGAAAAAAATCCAAGCCACATGTGCAAACTAGCCGTCTATCCGAAAAAAATTAGGATAGATGGCCATTCGTCGTGTGTACCGAAAAGGTGCGCTTATTTTTTATATTTCGGGCTTACATTCCACTATTTGGGGAGGTGCTGTACTATTTTTCAAAAAAACCTCACTTACTTATGTGATACGGTTCACCGTGACTAGTCTAAGTGCGGTTTTTTATACATTACTATTATGGGTTTAATACAGTTATATAGAATCCACCATCGATTAATTCTACTGTATAAACACTAATAAAATTCCCCATAACCTTATAAATTAATGTTTCATTAATCGTGTGGCTTTGAATTGATTACATTTGAAGTTAAATCGGTTGTATACGTAGTTCAACTGGATTACTCAGCTCATTTATTTTCATAAGCATTGCTGTATCTTTGCCTTTATTATTAAATCGTCTTCGTACATCTCCACTATTACTTTCCTATAAAATGTAAAACATCTTTATTTTCACAAGTTTCCGCTAAATCTAAAGCTGTTTTTCCTTCATGATCTTTAGCATAAATGTCCGCTCCGTATTTTAATAGCATTTCAACAGTAGCAGTATTTCTAGCCTTAATTGCCCTGTGCAGCGCTGTTTGTTTATACTGATTCCTGCATTCAATATTAGCTCCACGATCCAGAAGGAATTTAATTCCGATAACGTTATTAGTATCCGCAAAATTGTGCAGTGGAGGGAATGGCTTTCTTTCCTTGTCCATGTCGCAGCCTAATTTTAAAATGTCCTCTAGTAGAACTATATCTTGACAATGAAGAGCGATCCCAAAACCTTTCTTTTTTACCTCTTTCTCATAAATATCTGGATATTCCGAATGAATATAATTAACAATATCGCTTGAATATTTAAAAGCAATTTCAAGAGGTGTTTGTGCGAGAGCTCGTTTACCTACGTTTGCGCCTCTTTCGGCTAATAATCGAAATGCCTCAACATTATTGTGCATACTGCAAAACTGTAATGGAGTGCCCCGAGATTCCAAGATCTTATCCAAATCAGACTTTTTTGCACGGATAACTAACTCTCTAATTCGGTCCAAATCATTCATATAACACGCAAAGACTAATGTAATTTTAATTTTTTTCGCCCGTAACGATTTCTGCAAAACTTCTTTTCTTTCCCCCTCCATGGGTTCCAAACCGTACCTTTGATAATTAAGTAACTCAAAAACATCCATATCAAGGAGTTCAGGGTTCATATCTTTCACCAAGAAATGCTCAGCTAATGTACCCGCATCTACTTTGATACAAAGAATGCCCTGTCCCTGCATAAAAGTCTTAATCTCGCTGACATACTTATTAAAAAGTGCAATCGTAATGTCACCATCATATGATGCTTCATTATTAACAATAGTAAAATATCCGCTCGTAAATAAATTCTTAGTCCCTAAAATTAAATAGGTATACGTTCTTCCCCTTAGTATTGACTCATTAATAATTGCATTTATTAAATCTTCAAGGTTTTTCATTTATTCATGCCTCCCTACCTTTTCTCTAGTGCAAGTGGCGATTCCATCATAGATATTAAAAAATGGATTTTTCACACTTAATTTTAGGAAAAGGAAAAGTATATTATTCTTACATACTCAGCATATTAGATCAAAATCCCATTTTAGTCTATTTAGCTAAAAAGCGCGAGAAATCAATTAGATAGCTCGTACAATCAAAATGAAGGACGAATTATTGAAGAAGATATACCGACAAAGATGACTCGAAATTTTAGCTACAATCATGAATATAGAAGGTATATGTATTTTTTTATTTTACATAGAAAATTCAAAACAGGAAATACTATAAAGGAGGAATAGAATTTCCAATTTTAAGGAGGATACGCATGTCTATATTTAATTTGGGTGATAAAGTACCCGATTTCACTCTTCCAGCAGTTAATGGAGGAAAATTCTCTTTAGAATCTCATCAAAATCAGCATAGAAGTTGGCATCTCATTATCTTTTTCAGAGGATCGTGGTGCCCTGTTTGTCTTCATGAATTAAAAGAGCTTGAAGAAAATAAAAGTTATTTTGAAGGCAAGAATGTACATCTAATTACCCTCTCAACAGATCGATTGGAAAATTTAAAGAAAATGGTTGATGAGCACAATCTTACTTTTACTGTCTTGGCTGATGAAGAGTTAAAAACATTAAAAGCATATGATGTTTTTTATCATGGAGAAGATGCACCCTATGAGGATCATGGCAAGCATGGAGAGCCGGCTTATTTCCTAGTTGATGAAAATGGACAACTGCTATATCAACAAAAACAAACTAGTCCATTTGGGCGCCCATCATCTACAGAACTTCGCAAGATTGTCCAATATATTGGAAAAAATTTAAAAACAAATCCATAAATAAAAATATTTGATTGTGCGTAATTGTTGAGCAACATACGAAGAAAATGATCAATCTCGAATAGTTTTTTTATTTATCGTAAAATTTGAGTTTAAAGAAGTATTTTTGATCAAACTTTATTTGTATTATACGATTGACCTAAAATCTAAAATTGCTTAAAAATAAAAGGTAATCCCATATGAGACATGACTAAAATGTGATTACCTTTTTCTGTATGTGGAATCAATTCCGTCTGTTATAACGTGGATAATGTAGGCTAAAATAACAAAGCTAATTCCATTTTTAGCTACTTATACAGAATTCGATTTCGCAAGTTATTAATTAGATGATAGTTTCATGTTTAATTCTCTATTAGGGTTGTAGAACTGTAGCCATTTATCAGCTTCACTAACCATCCACGTTCCAAATTCATTTAAAAACGATAACAATAAGTTTGTATCTATTATGGGTATTATTGCATATTCAAGTGCTTTTCTCATGTCGTTTTCCTTTTCAGGGAAATATTTCGAAAACACTTTATAAGCAGGGTATAAATCCCTTGTATATATGTTTTCTTTGGTTATGACAAGTGCAAGTCCAGCTCTTACTATAATTTTCATAATCCACTTGCAACAATCTTTAATATCTTCTATATCAAAATTATCTTGAAGATCATCACAGGCATTTTTAATTTGACCTTGTAAATGAATAAGGTGGTCATTTGCTAAAGCTTCGTTAGCCTTATATTTTGGTAGTTGAGGTATCAAGTCTTCTCCAATCACACATATTCCATGGGTTTTGAGTATGAAACTAATTATTGAAAAAGATGACGTATTTAAAATATCTTCTACGCAGTAAAAACTTAGTTCAATACCATCTACACAAGTATGTTTTTGATTTAATTCTTGTTCAACTTCTTTTAACCGCTTTACCTGCAGTTTATTAGGGTTTTGCTTCGTAACCGCTATTGTGTCTAAGTCAGCTACTCCTTCAATACCTATCCCTTTTGGAATGGAACCTCTTATGTATACACTATGTAAGTCATCTTGAAGATGAGTGGAATACGTATTAACTACATCGTATATCACAGGAAGAAAAATTGGGTTGATTTTATTCCAGTCTGAATGGTTAATAATGTAGCCATCTCTATCAGTAACACATAAGCTTCCAATTTCTCTAATAGTAGTCATCACATATCTCCTTTTAAAGATTTATAGTAACTTAGTCTACCTACTATACTACGCCTGCGGGATTTGTCCCTTGACGAATAAAAATAACTAATGATATCATATCTAATAGTAAATTTTTTGAATATCTGAACATTATATCTATTTCATATAAAAATAGGATAGCACGTTCTATAGTGAACACGCTATCCTATTTCATTTTGGAAGTTTAGGGTAGTAGAGAATTAATGTAAAATTAATCCTTCTTTTCAGCAAACTCCATCTTCCAGTTAAAATATTCGTTATCTAGATTTTTTCATATGTTAAATGGGCATCGAATTTAGACCCTTTTTTACTCGTTAAGCCTTTTATCAACACCGTTCCGTTGGCTAGCGATTTCTTCACCATAATTTTGGTAGGCTTCTTCTTCATCGTGGCTAAAAATTTATCGTTTTTCCAGATGACAAATTTACAGCCCTTTTTCCAGTTACTACAGCCAAAGCCTTTTTGCCCTTCGATTACGCTATGAGCACAAAATGGGCATTCGCTCGTGTTACTTCCCTAAGTATCACATCTTAATATTTCAAAAACTGCAAGATAATTTCAATTTATAAGTTTTTTTGCGGAATAGATTATAAATCTCTTCCGCTTTTACTTTTCATTAAACTCAAATTCAATTTTTCCTTCTACTAAACGGAGCGACGCATTAAATTGTTTACCATTCTTTGATTTAAACCCTTTAAGCAGAGCTGTTTTACCAATCTTACATATATCATTAATGTTCTTTTCAGTTAGTTTTTTTCCTAACAGCCTTCCTGGGAACGTTTGCTTACAACCATTTTTATAATTCGAGCAACCGTAAAAGCTTTTACGCAAACCTATTTTTCCTACTTTACATGTCGGACACGTCACAATATCTTTCACAGCAGCCGGTTTAAACTGCTCAGCTTCAATTGTGAGTGACTCTAACTGTTTAGGTACCTCGGCTATTAATTGATTAACAAACTTACCTATGCTTTCAATAAAATGTTTTGCAGAGCCTTCTCCACGACCAATTTTATTTAAGTAAATTTCCCATTTTGCAGTCATCGATGGGCTTGAAAGTAATGTCCCTTCAATTGACCGACATAAAAGCTCCCCTTTAGGCGTAATACTCACTATGTTTTTTCGCACTTCAATAAATCCATGTTTTTTAATCGTCTCTATAATGCCACTCCGAGTTGCTTCTGTGCCAATACCTTCAATCGATTTCAGCACCTCGATTTCCTCTTCATCCTCAACTGATTTACCGCATGTTTTCATCATCGTAATGAGTTGCCCTTCTGTATAAGGCTTAGGAGGCGTGGTCGTGCCTTCTAAAATAGAAATCTTACTTTGTACCATCTCATCTTGGAAAACGACAGGTAACGACTCTTCACGCTCCTTTAACTCTTTTTCGCTTGAAAACAACTCTTTCCAACCTTTTACAAGTTCTGTTTTCCCTACCGTTTTAAACTCTATATTTTTGACATTCGTTAAAATCGTTTTTTCATCGTATTCATAATCTTGGTGAAACATGGCAAGTGTCGTATTGACTATTTCGAAATAAATATTTCGTTCATCAGCATTCATTGATTGTAACGCTTTTTCTGTCGGCACTTTTTTCGTTGGAATAATAGCATAGTGCTCCCCAACGTTGGCACTGTCGACATAGCGTTTGTTATTTCCGCGATTTAGCGCATTAAATGACTTTCCCACGAGCTGCTGATATTTCGCCAATGATTCATTTAAATAAGCAAACTCATTATGTGTAATGAGCTGTGAATCGGTACGGTATCTACAAAAAAATGGACTTAATTAAACCATTCAGCCGATTTCTCAAATAATATCATTAAACATGAAGGTTTAAATTCTGAAAGAAGGCAAAATGAAATTGAGGATTTAGTATCTAAATTAGCAAGGTTTAAACCAACCAAGATTGCAGTTGAAATGGTACCAGAAGATAGTGAATATTGTAATGAGAAATATAAACAGTATAGATCAGATGTACATAAATTAGAGATGAATGAAATATTTCGAGTAGGCTTCCGATTAGGTGGGCATGAACAGATTTATCCAACCGATTGGATGGTTATGGAGAAGTTGAAAATTTGGTAAAAGAAAATCAACCAGAACTTTTAAAATTTGAGGATCTTGTGTTTCCTGAATTGTCGGAAGATAAAAGTATAATAGATTATTATAAAGAATTAAATGCTCCCACTTTTCTTAACAAGTTGCATAAAATGTATGTAAATATTGCACGTATGGGTGGTCTTAATCAATATGTTGGTATGAACTGGCTAAGTTGGTGGTATAAATGAAATTTGATTATGTTTGCTAATTTAACCCGTCTAATTGATACGAAAGAGGAACGTATTTTATTTATTGTAGGTGCTTCGCATACAAGTATAGTTACTAAATTTCTTGAAAAGAGTGAGATTTGTGAGGTCCTCCTTCCACTAAGTTATTTATCCTAAAAGTTTTTTTCTTTAGATGTTTAAATGGTTCATTCTTCAACATTCGGTCGCATTTCTTAAACATGGGGATGGATTTTATTTTGTATTACATAGTTAAAAATAAAATCCTTTTTAAAAATCTTACATCATATATGGTATAATTAGGGAAACCCTTATTTGATTCGGAGGATGAGAATGAAGAAAAGTATGGTCACCGTTCAAAATGGAAAAGGATCTTAAAGAGGAAATATGCACAATCGTATCTTGATACGAAGGAACTTAAGGGATATATAACTTTATTAGATACTATTGAAATAAACTGAACCATTATCAGTTAGTTATGGAGAAAATGATATATGTATTTGTGATGATGGTTATATGTTGCTTCAAGAATTCCCCTTACACAAAAAGCATTCAATAACAACCATGTTTGATAATAATGGTAAAATAGTACAATGGTATATTGATGTTTGTCTTGTAAACGGAGTAGATAATGAGATTCCCTATTTGGATGATTTTTATTTAGATATAATATTGTTACCTTCGGGAGAAGTAATTCAAAAAGATGCAGATAAGCTTAAAGAAACTTTTTTACATTGAATTATTGATAAATCACTGTATGACTTAGCCTGGAATGAAGTAAACATGCTTAGTAAATTAATACAAAATAGAAACTTTGCGTTGCATAATTTATCACACTATCATTAGGAATTGTTAATAAGTGAATTAAAATGACTTTATTAAGCTATTGGCCTTACTTCAAGTATGGAGTATAGCCTTTTTCGAATTATACAGACAGTGTAATTTAGTGAAAGAAGAAATGTAATTATTATTTTTTATTATTTCGAAGAGACTTTCATTAGAGAATGACTATATGAGTATAGGATTTGATAAATATTTTAGTTATTCCATTAAAAGGCGCTTTACTGAAATAAGAACACATCTTTCTTAATGAAAAGGATATATTTGGTTTGCGATGTTAATGCTTCTATATTTCGATTAAGAATAAATATATAATCCACTCAAATGGTCAATTATTTGAGTGGATTTGCTTGTTTGTTATTTGTTTGCTAAGGTCTCTTTATAGATTAATTAAAACCACTTACGTAACCAAGTTATGGCAAGATCAATTGCTCCACATGCTGCTTCAGTTTTGGCTAAGGCGTTGAGCATCACGAAAACGTGAATGCTACCTTGGAAACGTATTGCAGTGACCGGACACCAGCTTCACGAAGTTTATTGGCATATGCTTCTACTCCGTCACTAAGTAAACGAGCTTCTGCTGTGATAATTAATGCTGGTGAAAGCCCTTGAAGTTTCTCAGTAGTTGCACGTTGTAATCTCAGCACGCACGATATAATTGGTTGTGTACTGATCCCAAAACTATATCACTGCAGTTTTTAGTGCTAATTATTAACTTAATCTTTTATACTATTAGGTAACAGTTCTTCTTTAGATACATTTATTATGGTGAGTTTTGATATTTGCTCTTTTGAACATAAACAGAACAAGTAATCTCTTTCAAAATTCTTTAAAAAATAATGATATACCCAATCTTTATTTGAAACAAGTTTATCATTTCTATTTATATTTATTTCATCTAAAGTTGAAGGGATTGAAAATCCTGTTCCTATTGCTTTGAGAAAACTCTCTCTTATGACCCAATTTTCATAAAACATTTCCTTTTTTTGATCTTCCTTTAAGCCAGTATAAAAGCTTTCTTCCTTTAAATAATTAATTATACTATTAATACAAGTTTTCTCTTTTTTTTGGATATCTACCCCAACCTCTTGTACACCTATCGCTAATACAATCCAATTTCCAGAATGTGAAATATTAAACTTTATATAGGGAAAATTAAGAAAGAACTTTTTACCTTGCCTGTTTTTTTTAATGGTGATTTTTTGTAAACTCAAACCATAATGCTTTTTCACTACATAGTTTAAAAGTATCTCACTAAAAATAGCTCTTATTTTATCTTCAACAAAAGCAAACCTTTCTACTTCTTTCTTTTTTGATTTTGTTAATAATTTTGTTAAGTATTTAAGAAGATTATTGTCGTACACTTCGAAGTTAACTTTATAAGAATAAATATACATTGATTTACCAAATCCTAAGCACTTTGTTTAGTTATTTCAATAAATTTAACAGTTTTTGATTGGTTTAGAGCATAAATTAGGCAAATACTAACTGGTAATAATAAACCAATATAAATAAAGTTAGCTCCATATCCAGCTGCTACCCAACCTAATATTGGACCACTTACCACTACAGATCCTTGATTACAGATCATTCTTAGGCTGGCCATTCTACCGTGATAGTTAGAATCTGTTGCTATTTGTTGAACAGCTTGTAATAAAGTTCTAATCCAAGTTGTCCCTAGCCCTATTAGAAATAATCCTAAGAAAACAAAAGGCAATTGTTTAAACAATCCCATTAATACTAAACCAATTACTATAATAAAAAGTGAATAAGTAGCTATTTTGTTATTATTTTTCTTCCACCACCATGTTCCTAATAACCCTGCTACTACACCACCTATTGATATAGTAGCATCTAGTAAACCATAAACTGTAGAGGAACGTTTTAAAAATTCCACAGTATAAACTGATAGGAATCCTAAGCTGGTGTGAAAAACTAATTGACCATTAAACATAATAATGAATAGCCCAAAGAGAAATCTATTTTTATTTAAATAGATAAACCCCTCTTTTAAATCTAAAAATATAGATTTTTTATCCGGAATTTTTCTTTCGTCCTCATTCGATATAACGCTTTTATCAATAGTAATTAAACAAACAGCTGACACTAAAAAACTTAATGTTACAATAGACATAGAAACATTTGTACCAACTATTCCAATAATTAAACCACTGAAAGCTGAACCTAATAAACCTCCTAAAGTGGCTAATGAAGATGTTTTAGAAAAAACGTTTGGTAGTTGTTCTTTATCAAAAATTTCTGCAATGAATGCCTGAATAGATGGTCTGAAGAGCGAACCAGCTACTTGTAAGATCATGTGTACAGCAATTATAATCCAAGGTACAACTACATTTATAATCAAGAGTAGTAGTAAAATTGCCATGCTGGCCATACTAATTAAGGTTGCCAAAACAGATAGGAGCTTTCTGTTTGACCTATCTACCAAAATACCAAAAAATAGATTTAGAATTAAACCAGGTAAAAATCCTAAGCCGACTAAAAGTCCTGTATATAATGGGTCATTGGTGATACGGTAGAGGATCCATGTAATGGAAACAAAATACATTGCTCTACCAAATTCCGATAAGAAAAAGGCTATCATTATATTTTTTATGTTTTTCATGTTATTCCCCTTTTAAATAGTTCGACCTTTAATAAGGCAAACTACTTAATAGTTTAGAGCCACTCAATAAATTCAAGTCTATTTCCAAAAGGATCACTTGCATAAAATCTTTTTGCACCTTCTAATGGTTCATCCTCAACAACATCTATCCCTTTGCTTATAAGTCTATCTCTTAGTGCTTCTAATTCTTTAATTTCAAATGCAGGGTGTGCTTTCTTAGCAGGTATAAAATCTTGTTGAATACCGATGTGTAATTGCTTGTTACCTAGCTCAAACCATACTCCACCTCTTTTTGCTAAGTTCTTAGGTTTAGGGATTTGCTTTAATTTTAATATTTCTCCAAAAAAGTTACATGCAATTTCCTCACTTCCTTGAGGTGCCGCAATTTGGATATGATCAATACCTAAAAATTCAAACTCCATTTAAATCACTCCTATCTTTTTATATGTTTCTAACTGCTTGATTATATTTTGCGTGTTTTTAGGTAAATTATTAATGTCGTAGTTTGATTCTCTTTGGGATTTCATATTAATAAGATAACTTTCTAAATCTATACCGACAAAATTTGACAGTTTTTCTGTTTCTTGGTTATTACACATTTGATCATACTCTATCACCAATAACCTCTCATTACCTAATTCAGATACCTGAGATAATATTCTTTCATGCCATATTGTCCATTTATCAATCATATTTTCTTTATTGGAAGGTTTCCAGGGACGATAGCCTTTCCATTCTTCTACGGATTTAGCAACCGTAATAGGGTTACGATATAACAAAATAATTTTTGCTTCTGGCAGTATTTTATTTAAATAATCAAAGTGAATTAGATATTCGTTATACTTTTCTCCCCACATCCCAAAGGGTTGATAACATTCATGCATTATAGAATTAGCCAATAAGTAGGGATCAAAGTGCTTTCCATCTGCAACCTCTTTTGAAAAATGATTTAAAATCTTTTCGGTATAAGTTAACCAACTTTCAATATCTCTACCACCAGGTAACTTTCGTTTTAAAGAATAAATAATCTCATCTACCCTAAAATGCCTATGGTATAAATCTTCAAATGTAAGCCATCTATTTAGGTAGTACAACAGCTTCCCGTTTACTGTAAATATACCATTATTATCCGAAAAAGCATTACTTAATGAATAGGCTAATGCTGTTGTACCCGATCTTTGACCCCCTAACAAAAAAATCGGACTATTTTGGGTTAATGTCATACATTTCCTCCTTTATATAATTGTTTATAACCTCCATACATTCTATACTCGCTTCTAGCCCCCCATTAGAAAATATATCGAACCACGGTTTATCTCTAATTTGCTGAGAAAGTATATGTGTTTTTCTCCAATGTGTCTCTAGGGATAGCCAGCCTTCATATTTATTTTCTTTAAGAGTGGAAATTATTTCTTTCCAAGGTAAATTACCATCACCGATTTTTACATACTCCTCTTGTCCAATTGGATCCTTAATATGAATATGTTTGATCAGATCTTTACCTAGTTCATAATCATTAGGGAAAGGGTTAGAATCAATACCTGCATAAACTGTATTACCCGGGTCCCAAAGTATACCAATATTATCTAGTCCTGACTCTTCGATAAGAGTTATTGTATCTTTTATTGTTGGAGTATTAGTCTTCATACCGGTTTCTATATAAATCTGAATATCAGTAGGGATCAAGGTTTTTAAGTCTTTAAAAACAGTTGCTACTTTTTTAGGGTCAGGTTCTCCCTCTCTAAAAAAAGTGAAAATTCTTAAAAATTTTGCATCTAAAATTCTAGCTTTCTCAATAGATTCCATAAAATTTTTAAAATAGTTTTCTAGCTCTACCTCATTTTTGGGAAACGGTCCTTTAAAGCAAGCTGAATCAAAACCAATTATATCTAAATTTTCTTTTTTTATTGAATCTTTTATAGAATAAAGGTCATTTTTGGTTAATTGGTCAGGACTTTTATTCCAGACTGATCTAACTTCTATACCTTTAAAGTTCATTTGCTTCACTGTTGATATAACAGTATTTAAATCTTGAGAAATTTCATCACCAATTATAGCTAGCTTCATTTTGCACACCTCATCGATTCATTTTTATATTTTAGTAAAAATCTTAGGTCTTCTTCAAAACTATTATTTTTGCTTTCTAATAAAACAGTAATAGGCTTCCTAGAGAACATATTCAATAAACTTTCTATAGACTTATAATTACTTTCTTTGATAGGTAAATGTAGTGAGTTAGCTGGATCTTTTTGATTAAAACCTTTGATGTGTATACATAATACAAATGGTTGTAGTAATTCAACATCTCTATAAAAATCACTTGTAATCATAGCCAAACCTAAGTTATCTAATAATACCCTAGTGTGAAACTCAACGGAAAGTTTGAAAATTTCATTTGGTGTACAATATCCATCATGAGTTTCCACCAATATCCTCTGTGAAGAACCGCATAGTTTTTTTAAAGTCATAATTTGTTGACGTAAGAATTCTTTATCTTTATATAAGTTATTGCTAGCAAATACTCTTACAGGTTTATTTTTAAAATTAAATAGATATTCTTTTATTCTATAAATGGACCAATTATAATCTCCTAAGATAATATCAGTACCTAAAAAAGCAATATTATCTTCTTTAAATATAGACCAATCATCTTTTTCCCAATTATGATTTTTATTCATTCTAAGATCCACTCGCTCTAAGTTATTTGCATCAATAAATTGCTTTAATTCGAAGGAACTGTACTGAGGTAGAGTTGAGGAGGATATCCCTATCCTAAACAATAGTAACACCTCCTATAGTTTCGTTATTAGTATAAATAGCTTCTAATACTTGTGTAATATACTCTGATCGTTCCAGATTACATATTTTAGGTTGCTTTTTATTTATTACTGCATCAGAGAAATCTTCATATAAGAGGGATCTTAATTGGATTGGATTCTTTTTTTCAAAACTTGTTTCTTTACCATCTTCATTAATAATTACTTGTCCATTTTGAATGGTAAATGTGCCATTTTCACTGAAAA
>Ga0213822_1001570_pt1 | contig 12556 bp, 9 predicted proteins | sample MC6MC0908MG_FD_179872 | JGI IMG/M metagenome (GOLD analysis project Ga0213822, IMG submission 179872) | Enriched soil aggregate microbial communities from Iowa State University, Ames, United States - MC6-MC0908-MG | ecosystem: Environmental > Terrestrial > Soil > Unclassified | place: USA: Iowa...
ATTAGTTCAACCAAAGGAACTTCTGCAAGAAGCCGTGGAACGCTTAGCAAAAGTACAATTATTAGCAAAGCAATAATTAGTCAATGTAAAAACCCTTCTAACATTTTGTTGGAAGGGTTTTTCTATGATGGTTAAATCCACACATCATTTTCAGCGGTAAGCGCTGATTGCTCCTCACCTGTATTCACGACACCCATTGGCTCTACAAGCAGAATTTTACACTCCGAAGCTGCAAAGGGTTTATGTTCCACATTGCGTGGGACAACAAACATCTCTCCTGCACGCAAGCTTACCTGGCCATCTCGGAATTCGATGATTAATTGCCCCTCAAGGACGATAAATACCTCATCCGTATCCTCATGCTTATGCCAAACAAAATCCCCCTGAACTTTGACGAGTTTGAATTGATAATCATTCATTTCAGCAATGACCTTTGGAGACCAATGCTCTTGAAATTTAGCCAGTTTCTCTTGAAAATTAATCGGTATGTATGCCATTTCCTTTTCCCCCTTGCTTTGACTCTACTACTAGAATAGCATAATGCCGTTTTCTACAGCAAAAACCAGCTACTGCGTTGCTAGCAGTAGCTGGTCGTTTATTAGATATCATATTTTTGATGAACGTCATCTTCGTAGCGATTATAGCGCTGCTTAAAGAGCTTGAATAAATGCGTGACAAGTACCTTAAAGATTGCATAGCCCGGAATCCCTAAAATAACGCCTGGGACACCAAATAAGGAGCCTGCCGTTAATAGTACAAAGATAATCGTAATCGGGTGAATACTGAGTGATTTCCCCATAATTTGCGGTGAAATGAACTTTCCTTCGATTAACTGAACGATTGTCCATACAATTGCCAGCTTAATCAGCATCAATGGGGATGTAACAAGAGCGATAATGACTGCTGGTGTGATCGCAATAACGGGTCCTAAATAGGGCACCACACTTGTAATCATGGCAAGGAAGCCGAGCAATAAAGCATACTTCATGCCAATAATTAAGAAGCCAATCGTCACCATTGCCCCAATACACATGGATACTAAAATCTGTCCCTGTATGTACGAACTAATTTGCTTGTCCATGTCATGGAAAATGTCAGTTACCTCTTTACGCATACGTGGTGGGCACACTTTCAGCATAAATTTCGGTAATTTTTCGCCCTCTTTTAGTAAATAAAACAGAATGAATGGCACCGTTACAAGTGATAGCACAATACCTGTTAACGTTGATAGGAAGCCGGTAATTCCAGATGCCACACCCTGTGCTACATTGGTCGCCATATCCTTCACTGTTTTTACCATATCCGTTGTGAAGTTATTCAAAACTTCATCAAAATTAAAACTAATTTTATCTAAGTACTCATTAAAACGTGAATGATTTAGGAATTCTACAATGTTTTGCGTAAATGCCATGAAGTACTCTGGGAATTCCTGTGCTAAATTCGTGAACTGATCGCGTAAAAACGGATAGACTAGCACCACAAGTAACGTAATGACACCAATGACCGCAATATAGAGGATTAAAATACCCCATATTCTTGGTATGCGCCATCGTACTAGAATCGCCAGCAATGGGCGTAATAAATAGTAACCAATGACGGCTAGTACCCCTGGTAAAATGACTACTTCAAATAAAACTTGTAGCGGGGTAAAGATAAAGGAAACTTGATTAAACATAAAAATAACACATGCCACCAGTAATAAAATTACCAGTGTAAATAATAGGTTTCTACCACCTAAAAAACGAATAAACTTGGTTGCTAACAGGCTTGAACGCTCTTTTGGTCTCTCTTTTTCCATATATCCACCCCAATCCAAATGCTCTACCTTTATATTACAGGATAATGCTGGTTTTTGCGAAACATCACTCTAGTGAAATACCTAAAAAATCACTTAAAAAGGCTTTGTTTTGCTCCACATCGATGACAATAGAATCGCCCGCATGGCTAAAGTTTTGGAATTGATAGCTACCCTCGATAGGGATGGTTGCTTTCTCAATGTTTACCTTGCCCTTTGATAGCAATTTAAGTACTTGCTGCATTTCCTCAGTAGATGAATAATCTGTTGTGATATAGCCCTGTGCCGCACCAACAAATTTTGGTAAATGCAACATATTCGTAGGCGTTAATAACTCTGTTTTTAATGCCTCAATCACTTTTTGCTGACGTGCAACACGCCCAAAATCTCCTTCTGCATCATGACGGAAACGCGCATAACCTAGTAACTCCTGTCCATTTAAACGATGAACACCTTGCTTTAACTCTACCCCAATATTTTCAGACATGTCCTTTTCAACATCCATTTCCACACCATTTGGCGCTAAAATATCCACTAAGGATTCAAAGTTTTTAAAATCAATTAGTGCATAATGATGAATCGGTAGGCCAAACATATTTGTTAATGTATCCTTTAATAGCTGAACACCGTCTAGGTAGTAAGCTGTATTAAGCTTATAGGATTGATAGCCTGGAATATCCGCGTAAATATCGCGCATAAAGGATACGAGTTTAATGTCGTTGTTTGCTTTATTCCAGGATAATACCATCATTGTATCAGTCCGTGATTTTTCCTCTCCACGTGTATCGACCCCTAAAATCAAATAGTTTTCGATATCCCCTTTGATGCTATCACCCGTAAAATCCTCCTGTGCAACTTTGGTGTCGTTGGCTAGCTCAAGCCCGCTGCGATATTGCATGACCGAATAGCCGACAATCACAATGATACACAATAGTAATAGTGTAAAAAATGCTCTCCCTTTACGTAATCGACGCTTTTTAGGACGTTGGGAGCGTCTCGTATAATCTTGCTCTTCCATAACAACTAACTCCTCTATTTTGATATAGTTAATGTAACGATTGATTAGCTAGAAAGTTTCATTATAAAAAGGATCTATTCCATGTTTTCTATCTAAACGTTATTTTACACCCATTTGCACTGTTTGGCGTAAAACAATGCTATAATATTTTCACAAAAGAAAGGATGATTCAAATGATAGAAAAAGCGACATTTGCTGGCGGCTGTTTCTGGTGTATGGTCAAGCCATTCGTCGAGTGGGATGGTATACATAAAGTCACTTCAGGCTATATGGGTGGCCACTTAGAAAACCCAACCTATGAAGATGTCAAAAAAGGAACGTCAGGTCATTTAGAAGTAGTCGAAATCGAATTCGACCCTGCTATTTTTAGTTATGAGCAGCTCCTTGATATTTATTGGATGCAAATTGACCCGACAGATGCGTATGGACAGTTCCATGACCGTGGTGAATCCTATACTACAGCAATCTTTACCTATACAGATGAGCAAAAGCAAATCGCAGAGGCCTCGAAAGAAAAGCTTGCCAATAGCGGACGCTTTGATAAACCTATTGTAACCAAAATTCGCGATGCTGAACGCTTTTATCCAGCAGAGGATTATCACCAGGATTATTATAAAAAAGAGACAGCACACTATCAGCAAGACCGTGCCGTTTCTGGGCGTGATACGTTCATTGCAAAGCATTGGGAAAAATAATATAAAAGAGGTGTCTCCAGCTTGTGGGACACCTCTCTTTTATACAATAGCAACAAATTTATTAAACAGAGGCTTCTAAAAACGATTGTAGTGCGTCAAAGAAGCGTTGACCATACTTCTCAAATTTTACTTCGCCTATACCACTCACCTGTCGTAAATCCTCCAGTACAGTTGGTCTCTTATCACATAATTCACGTAACGTTTTATCAGAAAATACAACAAATGGTGGGACCTTTTCCTCGTCGGCAATCTCTTTGCGTAATACCCGTAAGTGTTCAAATAATGGATCATTATCCACCAGCTTCTTCACTGTGACAGCTTCCTTACGCATGACCTGTCGATTGCCAAGCAGCACTTCCTTGCCTTCAGCAGATACATAAATTGTAGGGAATGTACCGTGCTTCACAGCCAGCAAGCCCTCTGCAATTAAAAATTCGATAAAGTTGGAGACATCCTTTGAGGTATATTGTCCTTTTAAAATGCCATAGGTCGATAAACGGGCAAAGCCAAATTCAGCGATCTTTTGATTTTTAGAGCCAATTAGCACCTGTGCCACCATGGTCTTCCCGAATTTTTGTCCCATACGCACAACACAGGCCAGCACCTTTTGCGCATCCTCTGTCACATCTGTCACTGCTCGCCCATCAATACAGTTACTACAACGCCCACATGGCTCCTCCTCAACTTCTCCAAAATACGCTAAAATCGCATTCTGTAAGCAGCCCTCAGTATGGCAATAATCGACCATTGTTTGTAGTTTAGCTAGCTCCTGTGTAATACGAGCCTCATCCTGTGACTGTTCGATAAGAAAACGCTGTGTTTGAACGTCCCCTGAAGCATACAATAAAATACAAGCACTTGGCAGGCCATCTCGGCCAGCACGGCCCGCTTCCTGGTAATAGCTCTCCATATTACGAGGCATTTGATAATGCAACACAAAGCGCACATTACTTTTATCAATACCCATACCAAAAGCATTCGTTGCCACCATGATACGTGCCTCATCTTTTAAAAACCGCTCCTGCTCAGCCATTCGTAAGTTCTCTGATAAACCTGCATGATATTTCGCAACGTCTTCACCAGAGCGACTCAGCACATCATAAATGGCATCCACAGCTTTTCGAGTAGCTGCATAAATGATGCCCACTTCCTGTTTATTTTGTTGAACATAATTTTTTACATAACGTTCTTTATTTTCACCAATTAACACCGAAAGTGCCAAATTCTCACGTGAAAAGCCTGTCATGACCGTTGCCTGCTCATCAATCGCTAACAATTGACGAATATCATCACAAACCGTTGGCGTTGCAGTAGCTGTCAGTGCTAAAACAGTGGGCTTTTGGGGCCATAGCGTAAAAAGCTTGTGGATCGAACGATAGCTTGGTCTAAAATCATGCCCCCATTGCGATATACAATGAGCCTCGTCAATCGCAAGTAATGGGACAGATAAATACGACAATGCTTGAAGAAACGTAGTACTTTCCAGTCGTTCAGGTGCAATATAGAGGAGCTTTAAATAACCCGCACTAGCAAGCTGCATGGTTTCATCCACTTCCTGTGCCGTCAGCGTACTATTAATATAGGCTGCTGGAATATTTGCTGTACGTAAAGCCTCCACCTGATCTTGCATCAGTGAAATCAGTGGCGAAATCACGATGGTTAACCCCTCAAGCATTAGCGCTGGAATTTGATAGCAAATGGATTTCCCTCCACCTGTTGGCATGACACAAAGACTTGACTGCCCTCGTAATGTTTGTTCAATAATCTGGGCTTGTCCTTGCCGAAAGGTATCATAGCCAAAATGATGCTGTAGCATTTGTCTAGCTTGCTCCATGCAAAATTCACTCCTTGTTTGTGAGACCAAGTAGCTTGTACTCGCCCTGTTCATTTTTTTCTAACTCATACAACATGTTGGAGTAGGCAAGTGCCTCCTGTCCAGCAGCATTCGTCAGGATATATTCCGTTTTAGCCTGTACGATAAGACGCTGTCCCTCTACACGAATTGCCTGAATATCCGTGTTTGAGAAATGAATTTTGGCTTGCTTGGAAGCATAATAGGCAACCATACTAGCCAAGGTTTCCTGTATAGCCTCTGTCCCGACAATCGGTTTCAAAACACTTGCATCCTGGGTTGTCACAGCCCCCTTTAAATACTTGTGAAACGTATCTAAAAATAGCATAATTTCATCGGTATTATACGCAAATATATTTTCTCCATATTGTTCGATTGCTTGCTGTACAGCTTCTTTATCCCCTTGTTCAATATAGGGGTATAAGTTTTTCGATTGGGAAAGTCGTACACTGGCTGTCATGCCCTCCTCAATCCATTCATCGATGGATGCTTGGAATTCCTTTATAGGCAATATGTATGGCTGCGACGCTCCTTGCTGTTGTCGATTAAAATATAATCCGACAATGGCTCCGTTTTCAGCCTCCATGACAGGGCTTCCTAAAGGTATCGATTGTTCCGCTTTTATATAATAAGCCGCTACTTTATCTTGGTATTTTTGAATCGTATAGGGTAAGCCATTCACATAAACAGCTAGCTGATTTAGCTCACCTTCATATAAATTAGGCACTTGCACATCCGCTTGATAGGTTACTCGTAGCAGGGCCATATTATAGGCTGTTGACATGACATGAATAGTCGCTACTACCAGCTTGTCCTGACCAAATTGAACGAGGGCAGTTGGTTTGGATGCCACTAGTGCACCATTCGTTAAAATATACAGTTGATCATCCTGCTGCCTGATAATAATGCCTGCTCCAACACCATGCTCTCCAATCACTTTGACCTCTGGGACAATTTTTTCCTGTTGCTTCGTCACAGCTCCTTCTGATTCTACCTCTGCCTTTTTATTTTGAAACCATCCTATCCCTATTTGACTGTCGCAGCCTGCTACAAGAAAAGCTGTCGCTCCTAAAATGAGCACTTTTTTATACATACCTTCACCAAAACTTTCTATTCTACATTCTCTCTTCTCTATCATAATCAAGGACTAGTAATGTTTCAAGTTTACATAATATTATTATTGAATAATTAATATTAGAAAAATGCAGCAACTACCCTAAAGTCATTTCTTTCTACCCATTAATATTGATGGAAGACAAAATTTGCTGTGAGGATGGAAGGATATCATACCCTCAAAATAATTTTCACATAAAAAGACATGTGCAAACTGACACATGTCTCTTACAATCATTTTTTTCTTAATAGTCCTGTCGTTACTAGAATGCCGAGCATTAATAATACAAAGATCAGATACGTCCATGTATGGTTGCCCGTTAGGTCATAGCAAACGCCTATTAGAATGGGGATAATGGCACTTACCATAAAGCCACCTGCCAGCACCATAGATGACCAACTTGTGGCCTCCTGATCATTTTTGGCTTCATCAAGAGGCAACAGTAGTCCGATTGGAAATAGCCCGCTTAGCACAATGCCAATTAATAAAACAGCCAGCCATAGGTAAATACCCGCTGTCAGCCAGAGTAGCATAAATCCAATCATGCCAACAAAGCTAAACACTAGTAGCCAGGCCATTCGACTAGACCATTTTTCCATTAGAATTGGTACCGCCATATTCCCTATCATTTGTACAATAGACATAATTGTTAGCATAGCACTGGATGCCTCTAATGACAGGCCTTTATCCTGCAATAGCGGCGTAAGCCATGACATGATTGAGAAAAAGAGTGATGTTTGTAAACCAAAGTACAGTAAAATTACCCAGGCACGTCTAGATGTCCACGGATTACGGACTTCTTTTGACGTAGTTACTTGTTGGAGATGCTCGTTGTGTTCGGATGGAATTGCCGCTAGCCAGATAACGAGCGCAACTATAGCAAGGATTGACCACATACCAAGGGCGATTGTCCAGCTATTACTGAAACTCTGATAAAAAGTCACGGTTAAGGCTGCACTTAAAGTAGCCCCTACGCCTATACCGAATGAATAGATACCGACTACTGTCGTAAAGCGTTCTGGAAACTTTTTCTTAATATAAGCATTTAGGATAGGACCAATCATTGCAATCGCTAAGCCTGCCGCAAAGCTTGTCACGATGAGCAAGAGATAGCTTGCTTGGAAAAAGCGTAGCCCATTCGCGACGACAAGGATGGCCACTAAAAGGGTGATAGCTGATTTCGTGCCCATTTTTCGCTGAAGCGGGACAGCCAAAGGTGCGAATAATCCCATACAAAAAACGGGGATAGCTGTGAGAAAGCTCATGCTTGTATTCGAGACATGTAAGGATGTCATGAGGACATTAAAAAGCGGTCCTATTCCCGTGACAGCTGGCCTCATATTAAGAGCCACAAAAAATATACTAATGACCACGAAGGTGAGTGATAATGTCCAATGTTTTTTAGCCAATTGTTTGATCCCCTCTGTTATTACGCAGCCTTCATTTATGAAAAGCTTGCATGGATTCCTCTATCCTTTTATCATGTTTTCGATGGTTGGTCAATGATTGGACAGTTTACCTTTACATGGCTAAGGCTTCTTACATATTTTCAGGTGATTCAATACCTAATAAGGCTAATGACTCTTTTAAAACAATAGCAACACTCTGACATAATGCAAGACGGGATGCTTGCTGTTCATCTTCTGCTAATATTTTGTACTGTGCATAATATTTATTAAATAAACGTGCCAGTTGTAAGGCATATTTCGCTATTTGGGACGGATCAGCCTGCTCAAAAGCCATAGCTACCGTTTTAGGAAACTGTTCTAGTAATAAAATAATCGGCCAAGCCTGCTCTCCTAAAGATTTGAATAGCATATCTTGAGGCGGAGCTTTCTTTTTATCTAAAATAGAGCAAATACGTGCATATGTATACTGTACATATGGCCCTGTTTCGCCTTCAAAATTCATCATTTGCTCGATTGAAAATTCAATATCGTTGAGACGATAGGATTTTAAATCATTAAAAATTACCGCTCCAACCCCCACTTGCTTTGCGACTTGCTCTTTGTTAGGTAGAGAAGGGTTTTTCTGCTCCATATTACGCTGTGCCGTCGTTATAGCTTCTGCTAGTACATCAGCTAATAACACCACTTTGCCTTTACGCGTCGACATTTTTTTGCCATCCTTCAGCATCATGCCAAATGACACATGTTGCAGATTCTTTGCCCAAGGATAGCCCATTTTTTCGATGACCTGAAAAAGTTGTTTAAAGTGGAGGGACTGCTCATTGCCAACAACGTAGAACATCTTTTGGGGCTGGTAGTGCTGTTGGCGATACAGGGCTGCTGCTAAATCACGCGTCGCATAAAGCGTGGCTCCATCCGTTTTCGTTATTAAACATGGAGGCATCTCCTCCATCTCCACAACATACGCACCTTCTGATTCCACAAGGAGCCCTTTTTCTTTTAATTCTGTTACAACGGACGGCATTTTGTCATTGTAAAAGGCTTCACCTATAAAGGCATCAAAATGAATTCCTAATAGCTCATATATTGTTTGAAATTCTATGAATGACACATCTCGGAACCATTGCCATAATGCCTGTGCCTCTTCATTACCGTCCTCCAATGCTTTAAAGGCGGCACGAGCCTGTTCATTGAGCGTTGGGTCTTGCTCGGCCTCTTCATGAAACTTCACATAAATCTTTAATAACTCCTCTATTGGTGACGCTGAAATAGCTTGTTTATCACCCCAAAGCTGATAAGCAACAATAAGCTTGCCAAATTGTGTACCCCAGTCCCCTAAATGATTGATACGAATGGCTTGATAGCCATTTTTTTCTGCAATATTTGCTAAGGCATTGCCGATGACCGTTGAACGTAAATGTCCCATCGAGAAAGGCTTGGCGATATTAGGAGAGGAAAAATCCAAGACGACCGTTCCCATCTTTGTTGGCGTAGTACCATATTGTTGCTTGTCGCGCAGAATCTTGCGTAACACCTGTTGCGTCACCTTTTGTTGATCAAGAAAAATATTGACATAGCCACCAACAGCTTGCACACGCTCGATACTGTCATGATTTAATTGACTTGCTATATGTGCCGCGATACTCTGCGGTGATTTTTTCCACACTTTTGCTAGAGTAAAGCATGGAAAGGCTACGTCCCCTAGCTCCAAGCTTTTGGGTTTTTCTAATAATGACAATATGTCCTCTCCTATTATTTGCTGCTTTAATGTGACTGCTATACTGTCGGCGATTTGTTGATTCATTTTGCTCCTCCTCCTGTTCAAATAAAAAAGCCCTCGCCTCTATAATTAGAGACGAGAGCATGATAATCCCGTGGTACCACTCTAGTTGCCATGTCATATGACCACTTTCCGTTGTTAACGAGGTGACGCCCCGCTATTCTCTACTATTTGTTCGAGAATCTTCTCCAAAGTGCGCTTCATTCATGGTTCCTGCATTAGGCTCCCACCATCCCTAACTCGCTAGCCAGTCATTCCATCAATTACTCTCTTTTTCATCGAATTTTTTTATGATTTTGACATATATTACAGGACTTTCTAATTGGCGTCAACCCTTTTTTACGTTGCCGTTTCAGCAAAAAACGCTCCTCACAAGGAGGAACGTTTTTTTTCTACATAATGAATCACATCAGCCATAATCGCATACATCTCTTTTAATTTTAATTTCTTATTATCAGAGACTTTCTTCGCTACTTTCTCCGTGACAATTCCTTTTTCTACTAATGTATCCCAGCTAGTCGCATTGGATTCACCGATGAGGACGTCAGCCAAATATTGAGCTAACTCATCTCGCTCAATAGCTTCATCGCCTTGATTATAAACTTTATTGATGACAATTTCGAGCTGGTCCTTCACTCCTGCTGCACTTTCTCCACCAGCACGTAGCATGCTCTCTTTTAACATTTTAGCAAACTTTATTTTCGTCGCCTTACTGTCTACTTTTAGGTCATTATCATAGCCGCCCACAACAAGGCCGTAATTAATGAGGGTTTGAATGGCTTCATCATACCATTCTCCTTGATATGGATACTCAATTGAAAATGAATCAACATAGGCACCTTGCTTAGCCAATTGCTTTCGTAATGTAGCGATTAATGGTTTATCCTTACTCATGTCTCTAAAGGTTACATCGTGCTTCTGTGCAAGAGCAGCCGCAGTCCCAGCCGCTTCACCTGTCACCATCCCTGTTGGAACAATACGTGCACTACCAGCTGCAAGTGAGGAATAACCAGCAGAGCGTCCGACAACCAATAAGCCATCAATATCCTTCGGTACTAACGACCGGAAAGGAATAGCATATTGCTTGGGTGAAGCGATCACATAGCCGTAATCATGAGGCGTTTGCGCTTGCACATCGACTGGATAAGAGGCAATGCCAATACTATCCCACTGATCACTATTTTTCCACAGGTCTGCCATTGGTAATTGATACTCTGCCCAAATATGTCTCGTTTCTCGGACATAGAGCTCTTCTGGATAGCTGACAATTTCAGCTTTTTCAAACCCTGGGAAGTTTGTTTGTAAATATTTTAGAATGTGTAACGTTTCTTTCTTCCCAGCGACAATCGCCGCTTGTTTTGAGGATTCATTCAAACCATCAATACCAAAAATCTGTAAGGCATTGATGAAATATTCATCATCTACACGAGCTAAGTTTAACCCTCGTAATCTTGTACCCTCTTGTAATGGCTTGTATTCATCATGTAGCTTTGTAAAGCCCCACATCACCGTATGATTTAAATTAGCACCGCCAAATACACCGGAATTAGCCGCTTTTTTGACTTCATCCCAATTGACATTTTTAAAATGTAGCATTAAAGTCACAGCCATACGCTTATCCTTTATGCCAATATCTTCTCCGCCCACAAAGAAAGGAACGCCCGACAAGGCTGCAAAATCAGCATCCTGTGTAGCATCTATGAATGATTTCCCCGTCACAACATATGTACCGTACTCATTTTTTAATTCCACAGACGTTAATTGTTGTTGTTTAACATTTGCTTTCACAACCTCGGTTTGCACGGATAACGTTAAGTTGGGCTCTTCATCGATCAGCTTTTTAAAGGCTGCCTTAGCACCTACAATACCAAAAGCGTCATTCCCTCTAACAAGTTCATGCCATTCCTTAAATATTCCCTCACTAATCGAGTTGTTATGGCCATCACGAGGAATGTCGAGGAAATTCAGCATACCATATGTAAATAATCCACCTAACTCTTGTCGTTTTTCGACCAGCAATGTTTTCGCACCATTTCGAGCAGCAGCCACAGCCGCAGCCACTCCCTCTGGCTCACCACCGATGACAATAACATCATATTCTTCCTCTATATGTTCAATTGGTTCTGGCTTTTTATACTCATCTACTAATTTATCGTATGCCATAGAGTTTGTTATTTCTTTAATAAAATAGTAGCTACCAAACCCAACTAAAACTACTATTACACAAGTGGCTGTCCATAATAAGCCCTTACCCATAATATACCTCCAATTGTTAAAATTTCCATTGATGTGTTTATTTAATCATCATTCCCGCCACAAGGGCTGAATGTCCTAGTTGAACGCAGGCATAGCATATCATTACCACAAACGAATAATTCTTTAGCTTACAGCATTCTCTATGAAATTATCATTAAGATAAATGAATGAAATCATTTATGAGGATTGTGATGTTTTTCGTCTAACTTTAGCAACATCTATCTAGTATAAATGAAAGAGCCACGAATAGCTGGCATTCAAAACGGGGATGGGCTTGTGGGCACCAGTGATGATTTACTTGATATATAAACAGTCAGAATCATTTTAGACGAAACCTTTGTGAATAAGCAACTAAAATCCCCGTGGTAAATGATGTCATTTTTCTATTCTTTTTCAAAAATAGTTAATCACACTACAATAGACGCTCCACTCTCAAAGAAAGTTACACCAAATTTAATTTTTTTATTGTATCTTTATTCAGTTTATGTTTAACAAAAAATGTGGAAAGAACGCCAAACCTTGATTTAATAATGTTTATAGACTATGGAACATATTTCATGCTATACTAGAGCCATTGTGAAAAAAGGAGGAACTTGCATGATTCAAGTTAGTAATGTAGGTCTTCGCTATGGCGATC
>Ga0213822_1001572_pt1 | contig 12553 bp, 10 predicted proteins | sample MC6MC0908MG_FD_179872 | JGI IMG/M metagenome (GOLD analysis project Ga0213822, IMG submission 179872) | Enriched soil aggregate microbial communities from Iowa State University, Ames, United States - MC6-MC0908-MG | ecosystem: Environmental > Terrestrial > Soil > Unclassified | place: USA: Iowa...
TGGTGGGCGAGCAGTACCTCAACCGCTTTGCCCTGTTCGGGCGTTCCTACGACGTGATCCCTCAGAGTATCCAGGACCAGCGCCTGAGCCCTGCGGCGCTGAACCGACAATACGTGCGCGCCGAAGATGGCAGCCTGGTGCCGCTGGCCACGGTGGTGCACCTGGAAATCGAAGTGGCGCCCAACCGCCTGTTGCAGTTCGATCAGCAGAACGCCAGTACCCTGCAGGCCATCCCGGCGCCGGGGGTGTCGATGGGTAACGCCGTGGCCTTTCTCGAACAGCTCACCGGTGAACTGCCGCCGGGCTTCAGCCACGACTGGCAATCGGAATCGCGCCAGTATGTGCAGGAGGGCTTTGCCTTGATGTGGGCGTTTCTTGCTGCGCTGGTGGTGATCTACCTGGTGCTGGCGGCGCAGTACGAAAGCCTGGTTGACCCACTGATCATCCTGGTGACTGTGCCGCTGTCGATCTGCGGTGCACTGCTGCCGCTGGCGCTGGGCTGGGCCACGCTGAACATTTACACGCAGATTGGCCTGGTGACGCTGATCGGCCTGATCAGCAAGCACGGCATCCTGATGGTGGAGTTCGCCAACGAGATCCAGGTGCGCGACAACCTCGACCGTGCTGCCGCCATTGTTCGTGCTGCGCAGATACGTTTGCGGCCGGTGCTGATGACCACCGCAGCGATGACCTTCGGCGTGCTGCCACTGCTGTTCGCCAGCGGCGCCGGGGCCAACAGCCGCTTCGGGCTGGGGGTGGTGATTGTGTGCGGGATGCTGGTGGGGACCTTGTTTACCTTGTTCGTGCTACCGACCATCTATGCCTGGCTGGCGCGCGATCACCGGGTGACCACGGTGCGGGGGCAGCAGTTGATCGAAGCCGAAAGGCAATTGGGGACGCTGTAGGAGCAGCCTTGTGCTGCGAAGAGGCCGGCATGGTCAACACATTTCTTTGGCAGTAATGGCCTCTTCGCAGCACAAGGCTGCTCCTACAGGGATTTGCGCGCGCCTTTGGGACGGATCAGGTGGGCGAGCGATCCCGGCGCATCTGGGTGACAAGGGTAAAGCGGTCATCCGGGTGCACGGTTTCGGAAACCGCCATCAGATCACCGTTTTCCTCGCGGTAATGGCGGATGATCTTCAACCCCGGTGAACCCGCTTCGGCCTTCAGCGCCCGGGCCATTTCTGCGGTCAGCAGCACTGCCCGCACCTGCTGGTCGACCACCGCGATCGCCCGGCCATAGTGCTGCTCGATCAACCCCGCAATCAGCTGGTCGGGGTGCTCGCGGGCCCGTTCGATGACCTCGGCATAGTCGCGCTGGGCGTACACATCGGTCCAGCACAGCGGCGCGGCATTGTGCAGGCGGTCGACGCGAATGCTCGACACGCAGAAGTAATGCTCGCCCGGTACCAGCCCCAGCCGCGCCGCTTCGCTCAGGTCGGCGACGAAATGGCGAACGTCCTGGATTTCCCGCTGCTGGGTTTCGGCCAGGTGGGCCAGGTCGGCCACGCTGGCCAGCGACTGCGAGTAGCCGCCGCGCGGGCTGCTGGCTTCTACCCGGGTGCCCACGCGCTTGCGCCGTGACACCAGCCCCTGGTTGAGCAGCTGGTCGATCGCGGCGCGCACCGTGTGCCGGCTCACATTGTAAAGGTCGCACAGCTCGAACTCGGTCGGCAGCAGGCTGCCCACCGGGTAGCGGCCGTTGGCGATGCCTTCCATCAAGTCCTTTGCCACGGTGGAGTAGCGCGTCGGGTTCATACCTCTGGTCTGTCTCGCAAATTCATCGGTTGGCAGTGTAGCAGCGGCAGGGACAGGTTCGGCACCGCCGAAATGCGTGCGGTGCCGGGCCTCGCGCCGGGTGCGGCACTCTAAGCGCATGCCCCTTGTAGGAGCAGCCTTGTGCTGCGAAGAGGCCGGCATGGCCAACACGTTTCTTTGGCAGTAATGGCCTCTTCGCAGCACAAGGCTGCTCCTACAGGGAGATGTGTCGGCATCACAATTGGTGTTTTGACCGTAACAGCAATGCCGCTACTGCACACCCGACCAACGCCAGGCACGCCAGGTAGAACGCATCACTGTAAGCCATCAGGTAAGCCTCCCGCCGAATGGTCGCCGCCAACCCCTCCAGCAGCTGCTGCTGGTGCGGCAACCAGCTCTGCACTGTCTGGTTGATGCGCTCTTGCATGCCAGGCTCGAACACTGTCACCTGCTCGTGAATACGCTCACTGTGAAAGCGCTCACGGGTGGCCACCAGTTGCGTCAACCCGGCCGTGCCGATGGCACCCCCCAGGTTGCGCAGCATGGAGAACACCGCCGAGGCCGAGCCGGCTTCACGCTTGTCCAGCCCGGCCACCGCCAGCACCGACAACGCCACCATGATGAATGGCTGGCCAATACCGCGCACCACCGTGGACGGGATGATCACGTTGTCGGCACTGTCAGCGCTCAGGCTAGCCCCCAGCCAGCAGCCCAGGGCCATGATCAGAAAGCCGCTGGCGACCATGAACTTGGCGCTGGTCCAGCCCATCAGCCGGGGCATCAACGGCGCCAGCAGCAGCTGCACCACGCCATAGGCGATCAGCGCCACGCCGACATCGTGCGCGCTGAAACCCTGCAGCTGCGACAGGTAGTTGGGCACCAGAAATACCAGGCCGAACGTGGCGGCGCCAAAGATGAACATGGCCACGCTGGCGACGCCGAAGTTGTAGCGCCCGAGCAAGCGCAGGTTGATGAACGCGCGCTGGCCGAACAGCTGGGTCACCACGAACACCACCAGGGCAATGGCGGCGACCCCGCTCATGGCAACGATGAATGGCGAGCCGAACCAGTCCAGCCGGCCGCCTTCTTCCAGCACGATCTGCAAGCCACCCAGGCCGATCACCATGCCGGCGATACCCAGCCAGTCACCTTTGCGTAGCAGCTCAAGCTTCATGGGCTTGGCCTCGATCGACCAGGCGATGGCGAACAGCAGTGCAATGCCGGGGAACAGTTGCAGATAAAAGATCCAGCGCCACGAATAGGCATCGGTCAGCCAGCCACCAATCGAGGGCCCGGCCGCCTGCGCCACGCTGTTGGCCAGGCTGAACAGCGCCATGCCCATGGCCATCTTGCTGGCCGGCAGTTCGGTGATGATCAGCTGGAACGACAGGGGAATCAGCACCGCGCCCGCAGCACCCTGGATCACCCGGATGGCAATCATCGCCTCCAGATTGGGCGCCCAGGAACAGGCCACCGAAGCTATCAGGAATATGAGTGAGCCGGTCCACATCACCCGGCGCAGCGAGAACACCTCCACCAGCCAGGCCGTCAGCGGAATCATCACGATTTCCGCCACCAGGTAGGCGGTGGAAATCCATGAGCCTTCCTCGAAGCTGGCACCCAGCGAGCCGCGGATTTCCGGCAGCGCGGCGCTGGTGACATGCACGTTCATGCCGGCCATGAAGCAGCCGAGCAGGCCGCCGAGCACCGCTACCCAGGCGCGCAGCGTGACCGTTTGTTCAGTGCGCATCGGCCACCTCAGCGGGGCGGGTGTCGACCGTGCTCACCACCGACATGCCGGGCAGTACCTGCGGGCTATCCAGCGGTGTGTCCAGCAGAATGCGCACCGGGAAGCGCTGGACAATCTTGGTGAAGTTGCCGGTGGCATTGTCCGACGGCAGCAATGCGAAGACATTGCCAGAGGCCGGCGAGAAGCTGGCCACATGGCCGCGCAGTGGCTGGCTGGCGAAGCTGTCGACGCGGATTTCTACAGGCTGCCCCGGGCGCATGTTGGCCAACTGGGTTTCCTTGAAGTTGGCCACCACATAGGCCTGCTGCAGGGGCACCACGGCCAGCAGTGGCTGGCCCGGCACCACGTACTGGCCGGCGCGTACGCGGCGTTGGCCGACCACGCCCGTGATCGGTGCGCGGATCACGGTGTCCTGTTCGTCCTGCTCGGCCAACTGTTGGCGGGCCTGCGCGCGGGTCAACGCTGCCGCGCGCTGTTGCAGTTCGGCGTCAGCCTGGGCTGACCGGGCCTTGGCCATGGCCAGTTGTGACCGTTGTTGGCGCAGCGCGGCCTGGGCACCTTGCAGCGCGGCTTGCGCCTGGGTGGCATGGGCGCTGGCGGTTTCCAGGCGCTGCACGGTCGCGGCGTCGTCTCGCACAAGGCCACGGTAGCGTTGCATGTCCAAGTCACTGCGCCGCTGCTCGGCAGTGGCACTGCGCATGGCAGCTTCAGCCTGCAGGATGGCTTGTTGTTGCTGGTTGATACGCTCGCTGGCCACCTGCTGGCGGGCCTGGGCGGCCACCAGTGTCGCCTGCGCCTCGGCCACACCTGCCTGGGCCTGGTCAAGGCGGGCGCGGTAATCGCGGCTTTGCAGGCGTACCAGTACATCGCCGGCTCTCACGGGCTGGTCGTCAGCCACTGCGACCTCGGCCACGTAACCGGCCACGCGTGGGCTCAGGGCCACCCAGTCGGCGCGGACGTAGGCATCGTCGGTGGTTTCCAGGTAGCGGCCGGTGGTGAGCCAGTAGCTGGTGAAGGCCAGCAGGACGATTGCTGCCAGGCTGCCGCTGGCGGTGTAGGCCAGTCGGCGACGGGATCTGGCTTTGGCCCGCTGTTCAGTTTCGGCTGGTGCGGTTTGTTCTACGGCGACATTCATGTTCGGTTTCCATGCTTGATTTCTGGGGCCGCTAAGCAGCCCCATTTGTTGTTACCTGAGCTACCACCGCCCGCCCAGGGCGCGGAACAGGTTGACCTGCGCCTGCGCCAGGCGCCCTCGGGCTTCTACGTGGCTGGCCCGCAGGCGGATCAGTTCTCGCTCGCTGTCGAGCAAGGCCAGCCCGTCCACGGTACCGGCGCGGTAGTTGCCCTGGGCCATGGCATAACCGCGCTGGCTGTGCGTCAGGGCGGCATCCAGCGCCTGCAACCGCTGCCGCTCACCGTCATAGCGGGCAAGGGCCTGGCGCACGTCCTTGAGCGCGCTCAGCGCCGCACCGCGGTAATGGGCAACCTGCGCTTGCTGCAATGCCTCGGCTTTGCCGACCCTCGCACGGTTGGCCTTCATATTCGGAAACTCCCAACGGATCAGCGGGCCAATGCCGAACATCACCGCGCGGCTGTCGCCGAGGTTGGCCAGGTGATGGTCCGAGGAGGTCAGCGAAGCGCCGAAGCTGACCTTCGGATACAGGTCGGCCCGGACGATGTCGGTTTCCAGGGTGGCAGCCTGCAGTTCCCGTTCGGCCTGGCGCACATCCGGCCGGCGTTCGAGCAAATGCCAGCCATCGCCGGCCGGTAGCGGCGCCGACAGCGTGGGGATGGTGGTGCAAGTCGCAGTGTCGGCCAGCGAGGCCTGGCCACTGAGCATGCCAAGTTCGTAAAGCGCCATCTGCCGCCGGGCTGCAAGCATCGGCAGCTGCGCCCGCACTTGTTCCCGTAAGCCCAGCAGGCGCTCGCTGTCGAGGGCAGTGGCCACGCCGGCCTGGCGCTGGCGTTCGCTCAGTTGCACGCTGTGGTCGAGGGTTTGCAAGGACTGCTTAGCCTCGTCCAGGCGCGCCGCGTAGATGCACTGGTCGATGTAGGCGCGGCTGGTCTGGGCGACCACTTGCAGGCGCACCAGGTCCAGCGCCGCAGCACTGGCTTCGGCCTGGGCCCGGGCGCGCTCGATGGCAGCGCGCACCTGGCCCCAGATATCCAGCTGGTAGGCCAACTCGATACCTGGGTTGAATTGCCATTGAGCCGGCGCGTGGCTGTCGGTCGCCTCGGCCAGGGTCTGGTCATCGGCGCTCTTGCCATAGGTGGCGGCAACGCCCATCGAGGTTGACGGCCAACGCCTGGCATCGAACTCGCCGATGCCGGCCAGCATGGCCTGCACGTTGGCCTCGGCCTGGGCCAGGTCCTGATTGTGCGCCAGGGCTTGCTGTACCCAGTGGTTAAGTTGCGGGTCCTGGAACAGCGCCCACCATTGTTCGGGTAATGGTTGCCGGCTGACACCGGCCGGCACATTCGCCAGCGGGTTGGCCAGCAGCGCTGCGGGTGGCTCGGCAGGTGCGGGTTGCCGGGTGCACGCCGCCAGTACGCCGAGCATGGCGAGTACGGCAAACCGGGCACGGAAGGGGAATGAAGGCTGTAAGGGCATCACACATGTCGCTCAAGGGTGGTGATGCGAGGTTAACGAGGGTGGGACGCACGCCGCTGCCGCAAGCGGGACAACCCTGCGCGCAAGTGGGACAACCTGGGGCTCAGTACCCGCGCGCGGTACTGTTTTGCCAATCGCTCGGCGCGTAGCCGAGGATGCGCTTGAACATGGCGGCAAAGGCGCTGGCGCTCTGGTAGCCGTGCTCCAGCGCCACGTTCAGGATCGGCTGGCCATCGGCCAGGCACTGCTGGCTGAGCATCACCCGGGCACGGGCGCGCCATTCGCCATACGACATGCCCACCTCGCGCTGGAACAGCCGCGCCACGCTGCGGGCACTCATGTTCAGTTGCGCGCCGCATTGCTCCAAGGTCAGGTCCTGGGCCGGGTCTTGCAGGAAGCGCTCGCACCAGGCGCGCAGCCGCGCATGTTGCGGTTGCGGCACAAAGGCATCGATGCGCCTGGCAGTGGCCAACTCAAGCTGGATCAGTGCCCGCACGTGCTCGCCGTCACGCAGGTCGAGCATGCGTGATGCAGCCAGGATCAGTTCGTGCAGCAGGCCGGACACAACGATGACCTGGCAGCGGTCGATGCGCGCATCGAGCAGCAGGGTGCGCATGCAGACCACCCCCTCCATGCGGATGGCATGGCTGACCCCGGCGGGCATCCACAACGCATGCCCGCCAGGGATCACCCAGCTACCGCCTTCGCTGCTGACCCGCATGACGCCGCTGGCGGCGTAGATCAGCTGGTCTTCGGCGTGGCAGTGGCTGGCCACCTCTTCGCCGTGTCCGTAGTCCATTTCCAATGCTTGCATACGGGGCATCCTCGGTGTTGGATCCGATTATACGGCGGCCTATTGGTGCTGGATTGCGAAGATTGGTGGTTCGGCGCAATTTTTCAGCGACTGTGCAATCGAGCGCCGCCCGCGCGGCGCTCGATCTTGTAGGCGCTGAACATGTTGCGGCAAGCACCTGGTGGCCCTGACCCGATCCCTTGGCAGGCACCTCAAAGCCATGCCCTGTAAGACAATTCTGAACATGAAACCAAATGCTTCAGAATCAACCCGCTTAGGAATTATCCTACGCGCACTGCTGAACTATCGCTGTTGTCGGGGAAGTACCTCAGGGATAACGTTTTCGCGTCGCTCCGGCGACCGGGCATGAGAACCCGACAGTCAAGCTAGCAGCACCTTCATGGTGGCCGTACGTGGGCGGGCCTTCGCCTGGCCGGGCCTTTGCTAGCTTCTGCCCGGTTTTCTCACACCTGCGTACGGCTGCCGCCTTCAATCCATGAGAAAGATTCAGGTGGTGGTTCCTTCCCTAGAAGCTGGAATTACACAATGAAAAAGCTCGTCCCCGATCCACCCCTCCGCCCAATCAATACCCCGTTCTTCACCCCCAAATCCGACATCTACCCGCCCCTCGCCCTCGCGCACGTGATCGAGCTGCTACGCGGCGTCATCGAAACCCTTGACGAACAATGCCGCAGCCACGCTGGCGATGCCGGCCTGGGCAATGCCCTGCATGCAACTGAAATCGCCCATTCGCTGGTAACACATTCGCATGCACGGCTGTTCGGCCAAAAGGAAGAGGGGTGAAAACATGGCAGACGAACCCAAGGTCATCCTCACCATCGGCGCAGAAACCTTCCTCGAAGTCGGCAACCCGCCAAAGGATCTGCTGCGGGTCCAGCCCGGCATTCCTATCGATGATGCCTACGAGCAAGTTTCGATCCTGCTGAGCTACATCAAGCATCTGCTGCGCGAAGGCGATATGGAGGACGACCACAAATTCCTGGGCGCCGCCGATTACCTCACGGCGTTGGCCAAGGCATTGATGAACGAAGTCGAACTGACCAAAAATACCTTGCGCTGAACGGCTGCCCTCGGGGGGGCCGCTTTGCGGCCCTTTTTGCGACACATGGCCCGATGGACCGGTCCATCGCGGTGTGTGCCTTCTGGTCACGCCTGGGTGGGCAAGCTCATATGCAGCAAGGGGAACGGCCGGCCTTCGCCATCCAGCGGAGAGCGGCCCGTCTGGACGAAGCCGTAGTGCTCGTAGAACCCTGTTGCCTGGGGGTTCTGCTCGTTGACATCGACACTCATCGCGTTACGCGACTGGCGGCCAAAATCCAGCAGCGCCCGGCCAATACCTTGGCCATGTCGCTCGGGGTCGACGAAGAGCATTTCCACGTGGTTTTCATTGAAACCGATGAAGCCCAGCAGCTGGTCATCGGTGTCTGCTGCAACCCACAGCTCGACGGCCGGGAAATACACGTCGCGCAGCTGTGGCAACAGCGCGTCGATGTCGGACGGTTGCAGAAATTGGTGTGTGGCGCGTACGGCGCACAGCCAGATGTCGAGCAGCTGCGGATAGTCTGCAGCAATGCCTTGGCGAATGATCATGGGGTCATCCTGAATGTATAGATGGCAGATGGGCGCGCCAAAAGGTGGCGGCCATGCAGGTGTCGGCATCATGAATGACCGCTTCGCGATTTAACGCCTGGGCGGTGCACGGCAGGGGAAGCCGGAAGGGAAGTTGGCGGAAGGTTACCCGGATTGCGCAGTGTGGGGCAATGCAGCCTGAGTCGGGTTTTCCGGTTTTTACTCGACCGCAATCCATATCGATGCTGGAATTGAGTCCGCACGTCATGGCGATGGCCGGGAGCCCCAATGAACCGCAACGAACTGCGCAAAGCCGATATCAATTTGATGGTGGTGTTCGAAGCCCTGATGCAGGAGCGCAACCTCACCCGTGCCGCAGAAAAGCTGTTTGTCGCCCAACCCACGGTCAGTGCCGCGCTGGCCAGGTTGCGGGCAATGTTCAACGACCCGTTGCTGATCCGCGTGGGCAACCGCATGGAACCGTCGGCCAGGGCCGAGGAGGTCATCAAGTACCTCACCCCGGCGCTGGATGCGATGTCCACTGCCCTCAGCATGACCCATGATTTTGAGCCGCTGACCAGCAAGATGACCTTTCGCATCGGCTTGTCCGATGATGTCGAGTCGGGGCTGTTGCCGCCGTTGCTGCGGGCGCTGCGGGTGGAGGCGCCGAATGTGGTGGTGGTCGTGCAGCATGTCGATTACTGGCGCATTCCGGACCTGCTGGCTGCAGGCGATGTAACAGTGGGCATCAGCCAGACCAAGGGGCTGCCGGCCAACGCCAAGCGCAAGGTGCTGCGCACGATGCAGGGCAGGGTGGTGCGGGCCGACAAATCAGCCACACCACTGACGCTGGATGAGTTCTGCGCCCGCCCGCACGTTCAGGTCTCGCCCACCGCCAATACACAAGGTGTGGTCGATGACTGGCTGAAAGAGATCGGCCGCGAACGCAAGGTGGTGTTGTCGGTGCCGCAGTTCAGCTCGTTGCCGGCGATTCTGGCCGGGACCGACCTGCTGGCCTGCTGCCCGGACTATGCCGCGCAAGGTATGGAGCGTTGGGGCAACCTGCAGGCCGAGACGCTGCCGTTCGAGACGGCTGCGCTGGAGCTGGCCATGGTGTGGCTGAGCACTACCGACAGCGACCCGGCCGAACGCTGGCTGCGCAGCCGCCTGCAGCAATACATGAGCGGCGAGCGTGAAGTGGCGATCGGGCTCTAGCCGCGATCATTGTGCGGATGACTACCGGGCAAGCCTTGTTCGGGCGCATGAGCGATTTCCTTATCTGCTAAAACAATCAATGGGTTGACGCGGCCCGTGTAGGAGCGACCTTGTGTCGCGATGGGCCGCGCAGCGGCCCCAGGGTTTCAGCCAACCTGCATCATTTGCCGGGGCCACCTTGCGCCCCATCGCTCTGTTCTCTGCACGATCCCCCGCAACCGCTGCGTGATCGCTTAGAACGTGCCTTGCAAGGTCATCATGAAGTTGCGCGGTTCGCCATAGAAGTTGCCCCACGCCGGCGCACCGATGGTGGCGTAGTACTTCTTGTCGAACAGGTTGTTGCCGTTGAGGGCGACCGTCCAGTTCGGGTCGATGCGGTACTGCACGCGGCCGTTCCATACGGTGTAGCCCGCCTGCTCGACGCGGGTAGTGCCGGTGGTACGGAAGTTCTCGCTCTGGCTGTTCAGGCCGGCGCCGACGGTGAAGCGCTCCAGTGCACCGCCCAGCTGGTAGTCACCCCACACCTTGAGCATGTGCCGCGGGATGAAGCTGGAGGTGAAGGTCAGCTCGGTGGGGTCGGTGTCTTCGATGGTACTCAGGTACTTGGTCTGGGTGTAGGTGTAACCCGCCAGCAGCTGCAGCCGCTCGATTGGCGAGCCGCTGATCTCGGCCTCGAAACCCTGCGCACGCACCTTGCCGCTGTCGGTGTAGCAATAGCCGTCGCCTGACGGGCAGGCTTCGTTGTAGTCGGTTTCCGCGCGGTGATTCTCGATGGTGCGGAACAGGTTGAACGAGGTGTTCAACGCGCCGTCAAGCAGCTCGCCCTTGATGCCGATCTCGTAGTTGGCACCGGTCTTGGGCTGTAACGCCTGCCGCTCGGCATTCACCTTGTCGCTCTGCGGCTGGAAGATGTCGGCGTAGCTGGCGTAGGCGGTCCACTGGTCGTTCAGGTCGTACAGCACGGCGGCGAACGGCGTGACCTGGCCGTTTTCTTCACTGCGGTTATGTACCCAGTAATCGTAGAGCTGGGTATAGGAGTCGCTCTTGTTGCGGTACCAGCTGACCCGCGCGCCCAGCACCAGGGTCAGCGGCTCTGCCAGCTTCAGCCGCAGGTTGGCATAAGTGCCGTACTGGGTGGTGGTGGAGTCGGTTGGCACGCTGCCACCGCGGCTCGGGTTGACCAGATAGTCGCCCTTGGAAGGCTGTGGGAAGTTCGCGTTCGGGTTGAACGGGTCCTGCTTGGCGTTCAGCAGCATAAGCGCGAAATAGTCATGGGTTTTCTGCCGGCTGGCGTTGGCGCCGATGATCAGCTCGTGCTGCAGGCCGAACGCTTCGAACTTGCCATCGACATAGCTATCGAAGCCGTAGTCGTCCTGGTCGTAGTCGAAACGACCGGCTCGCACGTTCATGCTGGCGGTGCTGGCGCCGACCGGTACCGTGCCTTCGGAGTAGGCGTATTCGATGTCCTGGTTGTTGTGGGTGTAGATCGAGGCGAAGTTCAGCGTCCAGTCATCGTTGAAGCGGTGCTTGAGGTCGGCGAACCCGGTAATACGTTGGCTTTGCAGGTCGTTCCAGCTGGCCCCCAGGCAGGTGGAGCGCGACAGCTTCAGGTCACTGCCATCGGCGTAGCGTGGCAGGCCGGAATAGCACGGTGTGGCATCGACATCCTCGTAGGCCAGGCCAAAGCCAAGGGTGGTGTCGGCGGTGACGTCCCAGTCGATGGCGCCGTACAGTATCTGGTCCTGGCGCTTGGCTGTGTCATAGAAGTACTGGCGGTCCTGCAGCGACGCCACGGCGCGCCCCCGCACGGTTCCCGACTCGTTCAGCGGACCGCCTACATCCACCTGGCCGCGGTAGTTGTCCCAGCTGCCTGCAGACAGGGTGACGGTGGTGGCGGCTTGTTCCTGGCCACGCTTGCGTACGAAGTTGACGCCCCCGGCAGAAGAGCCGGAGCCCTTCATCATGCCGGCTGCGCCTTTGAGGATTTCAACGCGGTCGTAGAACGCCATGTCGCTGGAAAAGCTGTTGGCCTGCACGTAGTTGCCGCCCACGTCCAGCGGCACGCCGTCGTACTGGTACTGGCCGTCCAGGTTGAAACCACGGGAATAGAAGTACTTGCCGCCCATGGGCGAGTCGTACACGGTGATGCCTGGGGTCTTGTCCAGCACCTGTTCCAGCGTGTTGAGGTTCTGGTCGTCGAGCATCTTGCGGGTCATCACGGTGACCGATTGCGGCGTTTCCTTGAGCGTGTGCACGCCTTTACCGATGGTCACGGCACGGGCGGTGTACGACTGGGTGCCCTCGCTGGTTGCATCCAGCCGGTTGGCGTCGATGTTCAGCGGCCCGAGCTCCATGGCCGAGCCGGTGTCGGCAGGTACCAGCACATAGCCGCCATTGCCCTGACGCTGCGCCTGCAAGCCACTGTTGCCCAGCAGGCGCATCAGCCCTTCCTCGACGCTGTAGCTGCCCTCCAGGCCCGCGCTGCTGAGGTGGCGCGTTTGTGCGGTGTCGAACGAAATGGTCACGCCCGCCTGCACGCCAAACTGGGTGATGGCATTGCCCAACGGGCCAGCGGCGACATGGTAGGCGGTCTGGCTTTGGGCCATGGCCTGGGCAGGCATCAGCAGCAGGCCCGGCGCGCTGGCCAAAGACATGCCGAACAACACCAGGCGCACGGCCTGGCTCAGCTTGGTTGCAGGGGTGGGGTGCAGGTGAGGCATTTCGTGATCCTTCCGAGTCATGGCAGAAAGTCGCTGTCGTCGCGGCTTGTGTCAGGGACGGACGAGAATCGAAATCAGCAAGATTGCGGCGAAAGTTTTTTCGCAGTGGCTCAGAC
>Ga0213822_1001573_pt1 | contig 12550 bp, 5 predicted proteins | sample MC6MC0908MG_FD_179872 | JGI IMG/M metagenome (GOLD analysis project Ga0213822, IMG submission 179872) | Enriched soil aggregate microbial communities from Iowa State University, Ames, United States - MC6-MC0908-MG | ecosystem: Environmental > Terrestrial > Soil > Unclassified | place: USA: Iowa...
GCAGGCGGCAAGTGCTCGAGGATTGCAATCATTTGTCGATTCTCAAGTCCCGCGCGGCGCCGGCCCTCGCCGGTTTGCTGCGGCACCATTGGCCCGTGATCGAGGCGCTGCCGAACCATGGCGATTGAACCTTCGCTACGCCCCTGGCTGTGGGCCTGGGGCGCCCAGGTCGCGTCCACCCTGGGCTCGGCCCTGGCGGCGTTCAGCCTGGGGATCTGGTTGCTGCAGCAACACGGCAGCGTCACCGACTACGCTTGGGTCATCGCCCTGTCAGCCTTGCCCGGACTGGTGCTGGCGCCGCTGGCCGGGTGGCTGGTGGACCGTTGTGAAGCGCGTGCCTTGCTGCTGGGCGTGGAAGCTTGTAGCGGCGCGGCGGCGCTGGCGCTCTGGTGGCTGTTCGAATCCAACGCCCTGGACCGCTGGCAGGTGTACGCCTTCGCCGCGGTGAACTCCAGCACCCTGGTGGTGCGCATGCTGGTATGTCAGTCGGCCATCCCGCGACTTCTGCGCAGCCCCCAGGCGATCGGCCGGGCCAATGGTCTGATGCAAATGATGGTGGGCTTGCCGCAGCTGATCGCCCCCACCCTGGCGGCGCTGCTGTTGAGCAGCGTCGGGGTCGCGGGGGTGCTGTTGCTGGACCTTGGGGCCGTGCTGTTTTGCGCCACCGTCCTTGTCTGGATCGGCCTGTTCGTCAGCGCCGTGCGCGGCATCGGCCAGGGCCGCGTCGACTTCGAGGGCGGATCGTCGGTGGTCCTGACAGTGCTGCGTGGACGTCCGGCGCTATGGGCGTTGCTGGCCTACCTCGGGCTGGAGCACTTGATGCTCGGCCTGGCCTCGGCGCTGTTGTCGCCACTGGTGCTGGAACGCCACTCGGTGCTGGTGCTGGGCACGCTGATGACCTGCGGCGGCCTGGGCATGCTCGGCGGCTCGCTGTGGGTGGTGGCCCGGCCGCCGGTGCAACTGATCCGCACTGTATTGCTGGCCGACCTGCTGCTCGGCGCCGCCGTCCTGACTATCGGCGCCAGCGCTTCGCCGGTGGTGCTGTATGTGGCCGCCTTCGTCGCGTTCGGCTGTTTTTCCCTGAGCACTAGCAGCGACCAGAGTTTCTGGCAACGCAGCCTGCCCGCCGACGCCCTCGGCCGGGTCTTGTCGGCCCGGCAAATGGTTTGCCTGCTGGCAATGCCCATTGGCGCCCTGGGCGCCGGCGCATTGGCCGACGGATGGGCGATCACATGGATGAGCACAGCCGGAGAGTGGCAAGCCCGACTGGCGCCGTTGTTGGGGACGGGCAAGGTGGGCGGCCTGAGCCTGCTGTTTGCCGCGGCAGGCCTGTTGTATGTGCTGCTGGCCAGCCTGGGGCTGGCCTTCGGCCCCTTGCCGCGCCTGCAGCCGGGCGTGCCACTACCTCAGAGCTAGACTCGATAGTGATGATCGCCAGACTGAGCCTCACGCCCTGGGCCACCATACGTTGGGTGATCTTTGCGAATTAGAGAAGGCCCCAGCCGGAACAGGCTGAGTGCTGGAGCGAAGCGTCTTGCCCCACGTAACGATCAGGCTCGGCTCACGCGCACACGGTCCTCATGATCGGCAGTAAGCACATCAGGAATCGCTCGCCTCCATCCCTCCAGCTTGCTCTCCAGCATTCTAGCCAGAGCCAGGATACGGTCCTCTTTCCAATTCGGCCCGACGATCTGGATGCCGATAGGCAGCCCTAGATCCGGATCGAAACCTACCGGTAAGACCACGACAGGCGAGCCGGAAAGACTGAAGGGAAATACATAGGAGTAACGTGAGCGCCCCTCCAACGACTCGCCGGGTTTAAATGCAATATCAGGGAAAACAGGGCAGACCAATACATCATGCTCCCTGAAGAACCGACTCAGACCGCGGCGAAAGGTATTGATATACGCCAGCTCGCCTTTGAATTGGTCGACACTCAACTCCGTCGCCCGACTCGCTTTAACCAACCCGTCCAGGCAAGGTGACAGCTGATCGCGTCCCAAACCGGGAAGGAACTTGTCCCAGGCCCTGCCTGCATCACCGCCGGACAGGAAGATATTCCACAAACTGTCAGAGGCCAGATCCATGCCTTCCGGGCAGGCCTGGCTCACACTCCGGACAACCGGTTCCAGCAACCCCGCGATCTTTTGCATAGCGTCGATCACGCAGGACCTGACCGCCACGCCCGGCAACTCATGGAACATGGCCACCCTGATCTGGCCGATAGCCAGATTATCCTCGAACGGAACATCGACGGTGTCCGGATCATGACCGTCCGGCCCGGCTATCAAGTAGCCCAGGGTCTTGATGTCATCAACGTAGCGGCCCAGAACACCGTAAGCCGAGGTCATGTGGATCAGCCCTGTGCGCTCCACCGGATATTGCCCGGTCAACGGCACGCGCCCGTGCGTCAATTTGAGCCCGCAGACGCCATTGAAATGGGCCGGTATGCGCAAGCTTCCACCCGCATCCGAACCTAGGCCACCAGGACTGCAACCGGCGGCGATAGCGGCCGCCTCCCCTCCGCTGCTGCCCCCAGGGGTCCTGGAAAGATCGAAGGGATTGCGGGTACGCCCATACAGGAAATTTTCCGTTTCAAAGGACATGCACAGCTCGGGCACATTGGTGATACCCAGGATCAGCGCACCGGCCTGGCGCAATCGTTGAACCACCGTGGCATCGTTTACGCTGGCTGGTCCATGCCACTCGGGCATGCCGCAGGACATCTTGAACCCCTCGACATGACAGACATCCTTGATGGTGATGGGTACCCCGTGCAGAGGCCCCAGCGGCAGCTTGGCCGCTACCCGGCGATCCGCCTCATCCGCTTGCTCGAGCAGTTGCGTCCCATCCGGCTGCTGGACAATGGCATTGATCAGTTGGTTACTCTCGGCGATTCGGCCCAGATAAAACTCAACGAGTTGCCGGCTGGTTGTTTCCCCCGCCGCGATAGCCTGCGCCATGCCGGAAATACTCAGCGAGTCAAAATCCATTGTGCACCCCTTCCATTGAATGAACTTCAGACTACGGGAAACGGCGCTCGATTCGTAGCGCAAAACTGAAATCCCGGCGACGCCATCCTCGCGATCAACGCCGCGTCACCGCCATACAGAACAACACTCCCGGGCATCAGGTTTTTTTCTCTCAATACCACCACAAAAAAGAAAGAAAACTTCTAAAACACCGATGCAGACCTCTAAAAAAGCAAAAATCCTCTCACGGAGAAACAGATAATAGTTCCACAAGATGCGCATCGACACGCCCCTCTTATCGATGCAGCCATAAAAACAAGGCCCGGAAACCGAACTGCAACGGCTCTTGGCTTGAACCAACCTTCGCAACATACCGCCTGCCCTCAATCCGATTCACTCGGGAAGCGTCATCGTGCAGAAGAACGTCACACAAGGAGTGGACATGCTGCAAAGTAAAGTATTCAGGTACTCCCGCTGGGATATTGCATGTTGCCTGGTGATTCCTTTCCAGGTCAGTGTTTACACCCTGTTGGCGTACAGTTATCACAGCCTGTCGCTGATCACGCTGCTGGGCATGATCCCCGTCCTGTTTGCGCTGTCCCTGCAGAACGCCGGTGCCAACCACAATCATTACCACACTCCATTCTTTCGCATCCGCTGGATGAACACGCTGGTACGAATGGGCTTTTCCATGACGGAAGCGCCTAAAACGCCCTACAACATTGGCCATGGCATTCATCACGCCACGCATCAGTCATGGAACGACAAATCCATTCTGGCGATCCTCGGCCTGAAGCGTCCGTTCACCAAACAGCTTATTAGCTTCGGTCTGTTCATTTTCGAGTCGGTGGGACTGAAGTACTTCACCTTGTTGATCCTGCTTAAATACTGGCCTATCGAGCGCGTCGCGGCCCTCGCCTCACCGGAGGATCCAGAGCTAGCGACCCGAGCCTTAAAAAAACTGCTGGAACCTTCGAAACTGAAGGCCGCGAAATACGACCTGGCAGCGTGGTTCCTGTTTCGCCTGGTCCTGTGTCTGATCGACTGGCAGTTTTTCTTCTTTTACTTCATTCCGGTCACCTACCTCATCGACAGCCTCAGACAAGGAGAAAACTATTTTCAACACTGGGGCGCAACAGATGCCTACGACCCGAAACGTGACTCCGTCAGCTGTTATGGAAAACTCTACAACTTGCTGACCTTCAACCTGGGTTATCACCAAGAGCATCACTATAAGCCCGGCCTGCATTGGCTAAAACTTCCAGAACTGACCAAAGAGTTACCCAGCGACCGGCATACCGTGCCTTATTCGCATTATTTAAATTCGCCCTTGATGTTTCCGGAGCGCGCAGTCCAGCTCAGTAAAGAAAATACGGTCAATGCTTCGTCCTGATCCCTTGTCGGCCAGCAGGACCCTGCCACCACCATCGACACCGCGAAACTTCAAGGCCGTCAAATGAACAAGCCAACTACGCAAACCTTTAATACTTTCCTGGAAGTTGTTCGCTATAGAGCGACGCAAAGCTCAGGCAGCGCTGAACGCTTGGCCTTTACTTACCTGGCTGACGGCGAGTCGGTAAGCGATAGCATGACCTTCGCTCAACTGGATCAAAAAGCCCGTAGCCTGGCGGCCCATCTGCAACGCCATACCCAACCCGGCGACAGGGTGCTGCTGGTGTATCCACCTTGTATGGAATATACCGTTGCCTTTTACGCCTGTGTCTATGCCGGGGTCATTGCGGTTCCGGCCCTGTCGCCGGCCAATGCCAAGACGCTGCCTCGATTGCACCTGTTGGCGCGGGACTCACAACCGGCCCTCGCCCTGACGGTCGACACTGTCTTGAACGGACTCGAGCGCATCGCGGCCACCAGTGAAGCGGACAACCCGCTGAACGACCTCATGTGGCTGGCCAGCAATCTCCTGGAGGATGCGAGCGCACAGTGGCGCTGTCCGCCGACCGTTGCGAGCGATATCGTGTTCTTGCAATACACCTCGGGATCGACGGGCGCGCCGAAAGGCGTCATGGTCAGCAACGCCAACCTGCTGGCGAATGTCGAACTGTCGAAACAGACGTATCGGATACGCGAACAGGACGTCTTTGTCTCCTGGCTTCCGTCCCATCACGACTTCGGTCTGATCGGCGCGATCATCCTCCCGGTCTATATGGCCAGCCACTGCGTGCAGTTTCCCCCAGCGGCGTTTGTCATGCGTCCCTACCGCTGGCTGAAATTGATCTCCGATTACCGCGCCCGGATCACCGGCGGCCCCAATTTTGCCTTCCAGCTCTGCGTTCAACGCATCACCGAAGAACAGAAGAATTCCCTTGATCTCAGCTCGCTGGAAATTGCCGTCAACGGCGCGGAGCGTATCCGTCCGGCAACCCTGAAGTCGTTCGTCGAGGCATTTTCCGACTGTGGCTTGAAACCTCACGCCATGGTCCCGGCTTATGGCATGGCCGAGTCCGTATTGTTGGTGACTGCCAACATGCGCGCGCCCCTCGGACAGCTACCGCGTATTCGCAATATCAGTAAAAGTGCGCTGGAGGGTGGCCAGGTCAGGGCCGAACTACATGCCGCGGATGCGGTGGAGATCGTGGCCACCGGCACCGAGTTCACCGGCGATCACCAGGTCGGGATTTTCCATCCGCAACGCTCGGTGCGGCTCGCTCCGGAACAGGTGGGTGAAGTCTGGATAAAGGGTCCGTCCACCGCCTTGGGTTATTGGCAACGGGAAGAAGAAAGCCGCATTTTCCATACCAAGGTCGAAGGTGAGGAAAGCCGCTGGTTTCGCACCGGCGATCTGGGGTTCATCAGTGACGGCGATCTCTTTATCACCGGCCGGTTGAAGGAGGTCATGATCTTCAGCGGTCGCAATATCTATCCTCAGGACGTCGAGATGACGGTCGAGGCCCTGGACCCCGCATTTCGCGCCAACGGCTGTGCCGCCTTCTCCATCGAGGACAGCGAGACCAGCCACCTGGTGATCGTGCAGGAACTGGAAGCCAGGCAACAGGCCGACACCGACCACCTGGTTTCCCGCCTGCGGGCTGAATTGGCCGACCGCCATGAAATCTTCGACCTGTCGGCACTGCTGCTGGTCAAGACCGGCGTCATTCCGAGGACCTCCAGCGGCAAGATCCAGCGGGGCCGCTGCCGACAGCTGTTCGATGCGGCGCAGCTGCCGGCGCTCTGGTCCTGGAGCAGGGACAACGAAACGCATCAGGCGCAGGCTCAGGACAATCCGCGCCATGGGGAAATAGAGGCGCAGTTGCTGTCGATCTGGCGAGCCACGCTGGATCGAGAGGAGATTTCCAGTACCGACAGTTTTTTCCTACTGGGTGGGCACTCACTCCTGGCCACGCAGATGATGATGGAGGTGCGCAAGCAGTTCAACATTGAACTCCCCCTGAGCGCCCTCTTCCACGCGCCGACCCTTCGCCTGCTAGCAAGGGAAATCGCCGCTGCGAAAGCTCCATCAAGTCAATCCCTGCCGGCCATTGATCGCTCGCCGAGCCAAGGGCCATTGCCACTGTCTTATGCACAACAACGCTTCTGGTTTCTCGACCAGTACCAACCGGACAATCCCTTCTATTCGTTGCCCCTGGCACTGACTATCGACGGGCCATTGGATGTGCAGATTGTCCAGCAGGTCCTGAACCTGATGGTCGCGCGCCACGCGCCGTTGCGAACCCTGTTCAAAAGCGAAGGTGGCCTGCTCCAACAGAAGATCCTGCCGACGCTGGAGATCCCGGTAGCGCGGGTCGACTTCAGCCAACTGGGCAACAACGCGGCGCTCGAAATCGCCAAGGCCATACGCGAGGAAGCCTATAAACCGTTCAACCTGGAGCGAGGACCACTGATTCGCGCACGCTTGCTGCAAAGTGCCCCACAACGCCATGTCCTGTTGTTGACTCTGCACCATATCATTTGTGACGGCTGGTCAAGCAATGTACTGCAAAGTGACTTCTCGGCACTTTATGACGCACTTGCGCAAGGTCATCCGTCCCCACTACCCGCACTGCCCATCGAGTATGCCGACTACACCGTGTGGGAGCAGCAGAACCTCACCGGACCATGGCTTGAGGAGCAACTGGCGTTCTGGCGGACACACCTGGCCAACGCCCCGACGTCCCTGAATTTGCAGACAGATTTTCCACGCCATGAAAGCACCGGCCAGGAAGGCGACGTGCGCCAATTGCAAGTCCCATCGCCACTCGCTCGACAGCTCGAAACATTCGCCCGGGCACACAACGCCACACTGTTCATGGTCATGGTGACCGCCATGAATGTCCTGCTGCAGCGCATGACCGGCCAGAATGACCTGTGCATCGGCATAATGTCGGCGAACCGCCCGGAGGGCACCGAAGGCCTGGTCGGTAACTTCATCAACGTGGTGCCTTTGCACAGCCATATCGATGGCGACGAGGACTTCAACAGCCTGCTGAAAACCACGGCCCGACAGTTACTGACGACTTACGACCGGCAAATCCCTTTCGAACTGATCCTCAAACACCTGGCCCCACCAAGGCAGACCAGCGGCACCCCTTATGCCCAGCTGGTGATGAATTTTCACAATGAAATAGCCGAGCCCAAACAGCCCTCGGGGTTGCAAAAGAACAGCGGTATCACCTTCAACGGCCATCATCCGAATACCGTCAACCACGCAGCGTTCGAGTTGAAGATGGAAGTGCACGCATCAGCGGCAAACCTGACCATCGCGGTCGAATACAACAAAACGCTGTACGCTGCTTCGACCATTGACCGCCTGATGAATCACTTTCTCGTCTTGCTGGCCGGTGCGACCGCACAGCCACAGCTGTCGGTCAGAACCTTGTCCCTGCTGCAAGACGCCGAGCGGCAACAGCTGACCACCCAGTGGAACGACACTGACAGGGACTATCCCGTCGGACAAACGCTGCACGGGCTGTTCCAGCAACAGGTTGAGCGTACCCCCGAAGCCATCGCGCTGGTCTTCGAGGAGGAGCAGCTGAGTTACTCGCAGCTCAATGTCCAAGCCAACCAGCTGGCTCGTCACCTGCTCGACTACGGCGTCAAGCCCGACTCGCGGGTTGCGCTGTGCATCGAGCGCAGCCCCCAAATGGTCGTTGCGCTACTGGCCATCCTCAAGGCCGGGGGCGCTTATGTACCCCTGGACCCCAGCTACCCGGCCGAGCGCCTGGCGTACATGCTGGAAGACTCGAAACCTGACGTACTGGTTTCCCAGGAAAACCTGCGGCACTGCCTGCCTGGACACTCGGTGCCGACCCTCTGGCTGGAGACCGAACAGCCGCAGATCGCCAAGCACTCACCACACAATCTGAATATCGGTGATGCCGATTGCCTGGCCTATTGCATCTACACCTCCGGCTCCACAGGTCGTCCGAAAGGCGTGATGAATGCCCACGGTGCAGTGGTCAACCGGTTGCAGTGGATGCAAGAGCAGTACGCGTTATCGAGCAACGACCGCGTCCTGCAAAAGACGCCCTTCTCGTTCGATGTATCGGTCTGGGAGTTCTTCTGGCCCCTGCTCCAGGGGGCTCGGTTGGTCATCTGTAAACCCGAGGGGCACAAGGATCCGGTCTATTTACAGGCCATCATCCGTCAGCAGGGAGTGACCACCGCGCACTTCGTGCCCTCGATGCTGCAAGCCTTCCTCAAGGCCGGGCCATCGCAGTCAGCGCTACGCCAGGTGTTCAGCAGCGGTGAAGCCCTGCCTGTAGCGGTGGCCAATCAATTCCTCGAGCATTATCCACACACTCGGCTGCACAACCTGTACGGTCCGACCGAAGCGGCCGTGGACGTCACGTACTGGGAGTGCCAGCCCGGTTACCGTCACCCACTCGTACCGATTGGCCGTCCCGTGGCCAACACCCGGATGTATCTTCTCGATGACACCTTGCAGCCCGTCCCCGTGGGCGTCATCGGCGACCTCTACATCGCCGGTGTGCAGCTTGCTCGAGGCTACCTCGAGCGCCCCGACCTGACTGCAGAGCGTTTCATCCCAGACCCTATCGATAGCAACGGTCGGCGGATGTACCTCACCGGGGATCGCGGGCGCTATCTGCCATCGGGCGATATCCAGTACCTCGGACGTATCGATGATCAAATCAAGATCCGTGGTTTTCGCATCGAGCTGGGCGAGATCGAAAATGCCTTGCTGCAGTGCACATCTGTGCGCGAAGCCGTCGTCGTACCAAAGGATGATGCCTTTGGCGGCCAATGCCTGGTGGCCTTCATAGCCTCCAGTGCGGGCGAAATCAATAGCGTGGAGCTGCGTAAGCAGCTTGGCAAAGTGCTGCCCGACTATATGCTGCCGAGCTTTTTCGTTCGGCTCGATGCATTGCCGCTCAGTGCCAACGGCAAGATCGATCGAAAGGCGCTTGCGCCTTACGCGCATCACGCCGACACACCGGCCGAGGAATACCAGGCACCCACCACCGCCACAGAAAAGACCCTGGTTGCCCTATGGCAAGAGACGTTGAAAGTCCCACGAATCGGGATCAACAGCAGCTTCTTCGAACTAGGTGGGCATTCCCTGCTGGCCACCCAGATTCTCGCCAGGACCCAGGAGATTTTCTCGGTCAGCCCACCCCTGAAGTTGTTGTTCGAGACGCCAACGATCGCTGCCATGGCGGTTTATGTGGACCAGGCAACACGAATGCCACGGTCGTCGGCCCCCCCGATAAAGCGCTTGGCGCGAAACCAGACGGTTGAGTGAGCGCCCGACTCGACAGCCGACCCGCGGGTGCCGATCACCGATCGCCCCTAAAAGAATGCCCTAGTGCCCCTGTTCAGGTTCGATTGTTCTCGATGCATGCGCCATGCGAAGCGCCCTATCAAGACCCGGCGAACCCAGACAGGGAATCAGAGAGAGTTTGAGTCATGTCAGCCGATCAATTCAGCACTTCCTTTGCTCAACAACGCCTGTGGTTCCTTGAGCAATATGAACCTGGCACGGGCCTGTACAATATTCCAGCAGCCTGCCGGATCAAGGGGGAGCTGCGGCTCGATGTCCTGGAGCGTAGCCTCAACGCCGTCATCCAGCGACATGAAGCGCTGCGCACCACTTTTGCCGTGGACAACGATCTGCCCGTGCAAATCGTCGCCAGCAAGGCGCCTTTGAAGATCGAGGCTGTCGAGCTGACGGCACTTGTCGAACAGAACGTCACGCTACAACAGTTCATGGATGATGAAGCAGCCAAGCCCTTCGATCTGACTGTCGCCCCGCTGATCCGCGCCACGGCCGTCAAAGTCCAGTCCGACGAACACGTTCTGCTGCTGACTTTGCACCATATCGTTGCCGACGGTTGGTCCATGAGCGTCTTGCTGAACGAACTCAGCAGCTTCTACAACGCCCAATTGCACGCCACTGCGCCGGCCCTGCAAGCGCTTGAAGTGCATTACGCCGACTACGCCGTGTGGCAAAGGGAATGGCTGCAGGAAGAAGTGCTGCAGCCGCAACTGGACTACTGGGAAAACCAGCTCAAGGACGCGCCGAGTGTCCTCGAACTACCGACCGACCGTCCCCGCCCACCTCGGCTCGATTACGCCGGCAACCGAGTCTATTTCAGCCTTCCCGTCGAGCTGGGAGCGCAACTCCAGCAACTCAGCCAACGTCACCACACGACCTTGTTTACGACGCTGATCTGCGCCTTCAACACGCTTCTTTTTCGCTTGGGCAATCAGCCCGACATCAGCGTCGGTTACCCGGTCGCCAATCGCAATCGCGCAGAAATCCAGCCGCTGATCGGCTTCTTCGTCAATACCCTGGTGCTGCGCAGCCGGATGCGCGCGGAACAGCCCTTTGTCGACTACCTGCAACAGGCACAATCGACACTGCTCGAATCAGACCAGAACCAGGACATCCCCTTCGAACGATTGGTGGAAACGCTGCGCCCTGCTAGAGAGCTCAACCACTCACCGATCTTCCAGGTCTTGTTTTCCTTCTTCAACCAAGACGTGGCCGAGGCGTTGACGCTCGGCGCAACGACCTCAAGCGCATTGACGCAGAACAGCCGCTTTTCCAAGTTCGACCTGTCGCTGGAGATGAACACCAGCCAGGGAATTCTAGGGGGGTTCTTCGAGTACCGGACCGCGCTCTATGACCAGGCCACAATCGAGCGCCTGAGCCACTATTACCGCGTGTTGCTGGAGTCCATCATCACCGACGCCAGCACCCGTATCGGCGACCTTGAACTTTTGCCCCAGCAAGAACGACTGTCCCGACTGGCCCCCGCCGCAACGTCCGGTGACCCTCGCAGCGTCGACCGATGTGTCCATGATCTGTTCCTGGCCCAGGTGCAACTCACCCCCGACGCGATCGCTATCCTCTGCGCCGGGCACCAAGTCAGCTACCGTCAGCTTGAGCAGCAAGCCCGGACCATCGCGGCGCGGCTGGTAGCACTGGGCGCAGGTCCCGAAACCTGCGTGGCGGTATGCCTCGATCGCTCGATCGCCATGGTGGCCGCACTGCTCGGAACCTGGATGGCTGGCGCGACCTACATCCCGTTGGACCCCGGCTACCCCCATGCCCGCCTGCTGCACATGCTCCGGGACTCCGGTGCGCGGGTGTTGCTCAGCGAGCCCCCCTACGCCGAGGCATTCAGCGACGAAGCGCTGCACATTGTCCTGCTCGATGGCGCTGAACCCGAAGCGCCCTGCTCCGATATCCGTTATCCCGTCACCGCCCTGAACACGGCCTACGTCATTTACACCTCGGGCTCCACCGGTTTGCCGAAGGGTGTCCAGGTGCCTCACCGGGCAGTCGTCAATTTCCTGCTTGCCATGACTGAGCAGCCTGGCATCAGTGCCCGGGACCGGCTGTTGGCGGTCACCTCGATCTCGTTCGATATCAGCGTCCTCGAACTGTTTCTGCCGCTGGTCAATGGGGCCAGCCTGGTCCTGGCCGAACGTGAAGCAGCGACCGATGGCCAGGCCTTGATCAAGTTGGCCATCCATCAGGATGTTACCCTCATCCAGGCCACCCCCTCGACCTACTGGCTGATGCTGGAAGCCGGTTGGCCCAGCACGCTGGCACTCAAGGTGCTCTGCGGTGGCGAGGCACTGGCACCGGCCCTGGCGCGCAAACTGCTGCAACGCACCGACTCGCTGTGGAATATGTATGGGCCGACCGAAACCACCATCTGGTCGGCCATCCGCCGCGTGACGGACGAAACCAGCTCCATTGGCCGCCCGATCGCCAATACCGTGTTGCGTGTCCTTGATGAACGTTCCCACCTGTGTGCGACCGGCAGTCCGGGCGAGTTGCATATCGGCGGCGAAGGTGTCGCCCGGGGATACCTCAATCGTGCGGATCTGACCGCGCAAAAGTTCGTGCCTGATCCCTATGGATCAGCGACAGGAGAACGCCTTTATAAAACCGGCGACCTGGTCAAGTGGCTGCCCAACGGCGAAATCGAATTCCTCGGGCGCATCGATCATCAGGTCAAGGTCCGCGGCTTTCGCATCGAACTGGGCGAAATCGAAGCACACCTGAGCAGTTACCCCAATGTGCGCCAAGGGGTGGTGATTGTCCGTGAGGACCAGCCGGGAGAGCAGCAGATCGTGGCCTACCTGCT
>Ga0213822_1001576_pt1 | contig 12528 bp, 14 predicted proteins | sample MC6MC0908MG_FD_179872 | JGI IMG/M metagenome (GOLD analysis project Ga0213822, IMG submission 179872) | Enriched soil aggregate microbial communities from Iowa State University, Ames, United States - MC6-MC0908-MG | ecosystem: Environmental > Terrestrial > Soil > Unclassified | place: USA: Iowa...
TAAGTAAAAAAGATTTTCCAATCTAACCGGTGTTGAAATTTGTAGTAACATTTCAACAATTACCAAATGTTCTTTTGTAATCGTAATCTCTGCACTTGAATTTTCAATCAACTTAACCAACTCTTTTTTCACGGCAACCACCTCTTATTTTTAAATTATATAAGAACATGCGTTCTTAATCAACGGTAATTATGTAATAAAAATATCCAATACAACTTTTACAACATTCGACATTTTTGTTTTCAATTATATTGTATACATAAATTATTATTTTGTGAAAAGCTTTTACATGACGTGCATCGACATATGAAGAAAGATTTTCCTCGTTATACAATTTCTCCGTTAAAAAAGTTTTAATATTTGTCGTTATAAGTCGTATTATGTTGTTTTATGTTGTAATGTATTTTCTTCCAAATAGTTTTAGTTAATATAAAAATAATTTCATTTTGCTATAATTGGATTGGCATTAATAGAAAGGAGATATTAAATGGCTAGTTTCACAAAACGAGGGAAGACATGGCAATACGCTGTCAGCAATTATGTGGATGGTAAGAGTAGACCCATAAAGAAAGGCGGCTTTAAAACCAAAGCAGAAGCAGTTGCGGCAGCTCAAGAGGTCGAAATGCGTTTGAGAAAAGGTGCTCAAGTTGTTACAAAAGACACATCATTCGCAGAGTATTTCAGAAAATGGATTGAGGTTTTTAAAAACAAAAGGCACTATACAACATACAATCGTTATATCAATTCTTGTGACGTGACGAAGGATTATTTTGGAGATACGCCAATCCAGAAAATTACAAGACAGAAATATCAAGAGTTTATAAATTGTTATGGCAAAGGAAAAGCAAAAGAAACAGTACGGAAGTTAAATACACACATACGAGCTTGCGTGAAGGATGCTATTCTAGAAGGTTTGATTATGCATGATTTTACTCAAAAAATCGAATTGCACTACACTGTGAAAGCTAAAAAAGAAACAGATAAGTATATAGATTACGAAGATAGCTTAAAATTATACGAATCTCTTTTAAAACAATTAGAAATTAAAAATTTATCCAGTTATATGAATTTATTAGCATTAGTAACAGGAGCTCGTTATGGCGAGTTAGTGGGTCTAACAGATGAAGATTTTGATTTCGAAAATAGTATCTTAGATATTAATAAAACATGGAAATATAAAAAAGATGATGAAAACGAGTTTGGAGATTTAAAGGCAGATAGTAAACCACGGAAAGTTGCTGTAGATAAAGATGTAATGCTAGTGTTCAAGGAATTGCTATCCTTGTTACCTGAAAGGCCTCATAATTTAGTTTTCTATTCTTCTGCAAGTAAAAAAATGGTCGTGACTGGTAATGCAGTAAATAAAGCTTTGAACCATGTTTTAGACAATCTTGAATTGGATAAAGTAACAATACATGCATTAAGACATACACATGCTTCGTCTTTACTTTATGCTGGAGCAACAATACAATATGTATCTGAACGTTTAGGACATGCTGATATTGCGACAACATACAATACTTATACACATGTTCTTAAAGAGTTAAAAGAGAAGGATGAAAGTATTGCATTACAGCTTTACAAGAAGAAAAATGAATCTGAATTGGATGTTCAATAATGTGCAAAGCAATGTGCAAACTCTTTGCACAATCTATAAATATTTAAATTCTCCTTAAAAAAATAAATTCACCAAAAACATTGATGCATCAACATTTCTAGTGAATTCTTTTGTTTTTAAAATAACATAAATTAAACTATTAACGCCCTCGGAGGGAATCGAACCCCCAGTGCAAGAACCGGAATCTTACGTGTTATCCATTACACCACGAGGGCAATTAGACACAAAAAAAAGTACTCACTCAAAGGCTTTCCAAAAAGCATGATGTAGATAATCCTCATTTGAAGCATACCTGCAAAATAGTGTACTGTACTTTAACTTATGACCTTATCAATTATACAAACGTATTGCTCATAATTCAACTATAGAATGCAAAAGATTTTAATTTTTTTTAGGCACTTCATCAAAATATGTACTTGACTATCCATTTCACTACAGGAGGACGCTTTCTTTGGCGTGACCTAAGCCTCCTTGGCGCTTACACTTCGCTACATCAACCGTACTGTTTTAGTCATGAACAGTTTTCAGTATTGGCTATTTATTTAATTTCACTTTAGCAGGGTTAATATTTGACCTTCCCTGACTATAATGTGTATGATAAGGGTACAGCTGATACACAATGGATGTTATCAGCAAAAGTATTCGAATTTAGTTTTTTAAGGAGGATTTAACATGAATTTAATTCCTACAGTTATTGAACAAACAAGTCGTGGTGAACGTGCTTATGACATCTATTCACGACTACTAAAAGACCGTATTATTTTATTAGGAAGCGCGATTGACGACAATGTAGCTAACTCAATTGTTGCTCAGCTTCTATTCCTACAAGCAGAAGATCCAGAGAAAGATATCTTTCTTTACATCAACTCACCAGGCGGATCAATCACTGCTGGTATGGCAATTTATGACACAATGCAAATTATCAAGCCACAAGTACAAACAATTTGTATTGGTATGGCAGCATCTATGGGTGCTTTCCTACTCGCTGCTGGTGAACCTGGTAAACGCTTCGCATTACCAAATGCCGAAGTAATGATTCACCAACCTCTTGGCGGTGCACAAGGTCAAGCAACTGAGATTGAAATCGCTGCAAAACGTATTTTATTCTTACGCGAAAAATTAAATGGCATTTTATCAGAACGCACTGGTCAACCGCTTGAAGTAATTTCAAGAGACACAGATCGCGATAACTTCATGACTGCTGAACGCGCAAAAGAATACGGCTTAATCGATCAAATTATGGAACGCAAATAAAAAAATTAAAGGCATCCCAGATTATTTCTGAGATGTCTTTTTTTATTCGACATCCATGTATGTATGGTTTGATGGGACTATCCACGATTTTGGCTGTTCTATCCACGACTTTGGCGGTTCTATCCACGACTTTAACTCTTCTATCCATCACTTTGACCGTTCTATCCACGACTTTAACTCTTCTATCCATCACTTTGTCCTTTCTATCCATTACTCTGATGGTTCTACCCTAAATTTGACTTTTTTTTCCGTCGTTTCGGCTCTTCTTTCCGTCGCGGTCTTTTCTATCCGTCACTTCAACCTTTCTTTCCGTCACTTCGGCTCTTCTTTCCGTCGCTTCAGCCTTTCCTTCCGTCGCTTCGGCTCTTCTTTCCGTCGCGGTCTTTTCTATCCGTCACTTCAACCTTTCTTTCCGTCACTTCGGCTCTTCTTTCCGTCGCTTCAGCCTTTTCTTCCGTCGCTTCGGCTCTTCTTTCCGTCGCGGTCTTTTCTATCCGTCGCTTCAACCTTACTTTCCGTCGTTTCGGCCTTTCCTTCCGTCATTCAGGCTCTTCTTTCCGTCGTTTCGGCCTTTCCTTCCGTCATTCAGGCTCTTCTTTCCGTCGCGGTCTTTTCTATCCGTCACTTCAACCTTTCTTTCCGTCACTACGACTCTTCTTTCCGTCGCTTCAACTTTTCCTTCCATCGCTTTGGCTCTTCTTTCCGTCGCGGTCTTTTCTTTCCGTCACTTCAACCTTTCTTTCCGTCACTACGGCTCTTCTTTCCGTCGCTTCAACCTTTCTTTCCGTCACTACGACTCTTCTTTCCGTCGCTTCAACTTTTCCTTCCATCGCTTTGGCTCTTCTTTCCGTCGCTTCAGCCTTTCCTTCCATCGCTTCGGCTCTTCTTTCCGTCGCTTCAGCCTTTCCTCCCATCGCTTCGGCTCTTCTTTCCGTCGCTTCAGCCTTTTTTTCCATCGCTTCAGCCTTTCCTTCCGTCGCTTCATTTCTTCAATCCATCTCTTTGGCTTTTCTATCCACGGCCATGAAGTTTGAAAAGTCGGCTCTTCTTTCCGTCGACCTATCCTTACTTTCCATCATTTTGGCTCTTCTTTCAGGACTTATTTGTTCTGTGCAAAAACGCAAAAAAACTGCCCAGCATGTAAGTTTTACTGCTTGGACAGTTTTCGCATTATAGGTTTTTTAATCTTCTTCTTCGATTAGTGCTGCCAATGCTGTAACCGCTTGCTCAGCATCGTTACCATCACTACTAAGGACAACCTCTGTTCCTTTTGCAATAGCTAAACTCATTACACCCATAATGGATTTAGCATTTACTTTTTTCTCTTCTTTCTCAAGAAAGATATCTGCGCTAAAACGATTTGCCTCTTGTACGAATAGCGCCGCTTGTCTAGCTTGTAGTCCTAATTTTAATTTTACATGGACTCTTCTCTCGGTCATTCTTAAAACTCCCCTTTACTACCGTTCATTTTATTAGTTTTATCTTACCTCACTTACTAGCAAAAGAACAATACGCGATTACACATGACATTCATACCTGAAAAGTATGAAAATTTAACTATCAATTTTTTCACCACGTCTTAATGCATCGGCAATTTCATCGATTTTCCTTAATCGATGATTGACACCTGATTTACTAACCGTTCCACTTGATACCATCTCACCAAGTTCTTTTAGGGTTACATCTTGATATTCTACTCGTAATCGTGCAATTTCACGAAGTTTTTCAGGCAATTGATCTAGGCCTATCGAATTTTCAATAAAACGAATATTCTCTACCTGTCGTAATGCTGCACCTATTGTTTTATTTAAGTTTGCTGTTTCACAGTTAACAATGCGATTAACACTATTCCGCATATCTCGCAATATGCGAACGTCTTCAAATTTCATCATAGCTTGATGAGCACCTACAATATTAAGAAAATCAGAAATTTTTTCCGCTTCCTTTAAATAGGTTACAAAGCCTTTTTTTCGTTCAATTGTCTTTGCATTTAGCTCAAATTCATTCATCAAATCCATTAAAGCCTCGCCATGCTCTTTATATAATGAATAAATTTCTAAATGGTAGGCTGATGTTTCTGGATTATTGACAGAACCACCTGCTAAAAATGCGCCTCGTAAATACGCTCTTTTTTGGCCACCCTTTTTTATGAGCTCTCGAGAAATAGTATGATTAAATTGAAAATCGTCTGAGATGATTTCTAAATCGATTAGTAGCTCACGCGCACCTTCTCTTACACGGCAAATGTATACGTTATTTTTTTTCAAACGCATTTTTTTTCGAACAAGTAACTCTACATTATATGGATACAGCTTTTTCATAATCGTATAAAGTCTTCTTGCGATTGCAGCGTTTTCCGTTTGTACGTCTAAGCTTAACTGTTTATTAGCAAAGGATAATGAACCATTCATACGAATTAGGGCAGATACTTCTGCTTTCATACAATGATTGTCTGCTTCTACTTGGGTTAATTCCTTCTTAGTTTCAGAAGCAAAAGACATATCAAGCCCCCCTTTCCTACCAACCTTTAGTTCTATGTATATGTCCATCTTATCATATACAAATAGCGCTTTATGATTCTATAATTGGTTCACTTACATTTTTCTTATAGATATTTGCGTAATCTACGAGCCATTTTGCAACGTTTGCTGCATTATGACGAACCGTCCCATCTGAGCGAATCGTGGCAATATCTCGTTTAATAACCTCTAATCCCATACTTTCAAGCTTTGCAACGTCAAATGTTACTGGCTCCGCACATTCTTCCTTATAAAGCTCTTCTACAGGATGAGGTAGTTTTACATCATTTACTAAAATAGAATCAATAAAGGAATCTCCAACATGTTTGTATAAAGCTTGCACATGGTCACCTGCTGTATAGGAAATCGTTTCACCTTTTTGAGTCATTAAATTACAAACGTATATTTTTCTTCCTTTAGCCTTGATAACGGCTTCACCAATTCCTTTTACAAGAAGGTTTGGAATAATACTTGTATATAAACTTCCCGGACCAATTAAAATATAGTCAGCACGATTGATTGCTCGAATAGCCTCTGGTAACGGTTGCACGTTTTCAGGCACTAAAAAAACTCGACTCAATCGTTTTTTAGCCATTGGAATTTTAGATTCACCTTCAATTATTGAACCGTCCTCTAGCTCTGCATGTAAATTTATCTTTTTGTTGGCTGCTGGTAAGACGCGACCATGGACCTTTAAAACCTTTCCCATTTCACTAATAGCATGGTTAAAATCTCCAGTAATTTCCGTTAAAGCAGTCAACATTAAATTCCCTAATGAATGTCCACGTAAATCTTCTGATGCTGAAAATCGATATTGAAACATTTGCTCTACAAGTGGCTCAACATCCGATAACGCCGCGATAACATTACGAACATCACCAGGTGGTGGAATATCATAGTCATCCCGTAAGCGTCCTGAAGAACCACCGTCATCAGCTACTGTCACAATTGCAGTAATATCAAATGGGTGGTGCTTGAGCCCTCGTAGTAAAGTAGAGAGCCCTGTACCACCACCTATTACAACAAGCTTTGTTCGCTTCTTTCCCATTCACTCAATCCTTTCTACGATTGATGTCACGATGTGTAATAACAGCATTTTCCTTATTGGCTAAAAATGCCCCGAAATATTCAGCTAATGTCACCGAACGATGCTGTCCTCCAGTACAACCAAAAGCAATGACAAGTTGTGATTTGCCCTCTTGTCTATAGAGAGGAATCATAAATTCAAACAGATCCGTTAGTTTTTGAATGAGTGTTTGCGTATCTTCAAGTGCCAGCACATAAGAAGATACCTCCGTTTGTAAACCCGTTTTATGGCGTAACTCTTCTACATAGTATGGATTTTTTAAAAAACGAACATCAAACACTAAGTCTGCATCTATCGGCATACCATGTTTAAATCCAAAAGACATGATATTTACTGAGAAAATATTATCGGCATCACTAGCAAATTCTTTAACGATTTTTTCGCGTAGCGCTTTTGGCTTCATGTTAGATGTATTATAGATAAATTTAGCGCGACCCTTTACTTCCGATAAAAGCTTCCGTTCTTGTTTAATGCCATCTAACGGTAACCCATTTACAGCCAATGGATGTGCACGTCTTGTTTCCTTATAACGTCTAACTAAAGTTGCATCATCCGCATCTAAAAATAAAATTCGTGCAACAATATCGCCTTCTTTAAGAATATGGTCGAGTGCGCCAATAAGAGAATCAAAAAAGTCGCCACCACGCATATCCATGACAGCTGCAATACGTGTAATATTTTTACCCGAATCCCTGAGCAGGGTTAAAAATGTTGTGAGTAACGCTGGTGGTAAATTATCAATACAGTAATACCCTAAATCCTCAAAGCTTTGAATCGCTACTGTTTTTCCAGCGCCAGACATTCCTGTAATAATAACCAATTCATGTGTATTTTTTCGGTCTTCAACCACCACTGTCATGCAGCTCCTTTATTGTTCTATTGATATTTGTATTTTCTCATGAAGTAATTCAAAATCAGTCGTATATTCAAACGTACCGTACTGAATGCCTGATTGTGAGATGGCAAATTGTAAATTTGTTCGATCACCTTCAGCCATAGGCAAATGTTTTAAATCCTCTACTGGGTGCCATGCAAGTTTGCCCTCTCTAGTTTCAACAAACGGTACACCTTCTACATCCTTTGCAACAAATGTATAAAGCATCCATTCATCAACTATCTCATTATTTTCTTTAATAATCATCGTATAAACACCCTTTAAATGAGCATTTAATGGTGTGACATTTGTTTCTTCTTGAAACTCACGTACAGCAGCCTCATAGATTGACTCACCACACTCCATTTTACCGCCAGGAGCTACGTACCAGCCGCGTCTCGGCTTTTGAAGTAATAATATTTGACCGTCTTTTACGGCTATTAAATTTGCAATTCTTTGCATAGGCACACCTCTAATCACTTTTGCATTCTACCTTTTATTATAACAAGACCAAACAAGGTTTGTCCTCCATTCAGAACTTTAGGTGCATGGCAATTTTAGCTTCACTACTATCTACGGGAACTATGTTTTAACCGCTACTTAAACATATGAAACGGCGCAATAAAAAATCAAAATTTTTTATCACAACAAAAATAGGTTGCTCCACCTAATTTGGTGGAAACAACCTACTAAACAAATTAAAAGGGGGATTGCTAATTACACTTTGTATATTACACCTTTTATATGTCATTCAAGTTACAACAATATTAAAACCGTATTAAAATTGTATATTTTTCCTTAAAATTTAATCAAGAGAATCATCACCATTATGTGGGGTTAATTTTCGTTCTGACTTATATATGGCATAAGTTTTAACAAATGTCATCCACAACTTTTGGTGATGGGCCAATCAAAAACAGATTTTAGTCTTGATCTACTTTAAGCATTAATTTTTTCTAATAATTTTTCCACATAATGCTGTACTGCTTGTGCTGCAATACTTCCGTCACCTGTCGCTGTAACGATTTGACGAAGTGACTTTTCACGCACATCTCCTGCAGCGAAGATACCTGGTACGGTAGTTTCCATATTATCATTTGTCAAAATATAACCAGCTTCATTTAAAATCCCTAGAGACTCAAATGGTTTAGTTAACGGTAGCATACCAATGTATACAAATACGCCATCCGCGACAAAATTAGATTCTGTACCATCTACAGTTGATTGTAGTGTTACACTTCCAACTTTACCATCAGCCTCATTAATTTCTTTGACTGTTGCATTCCAAATGAAATCAATTTTTTCGTTAGCAAAGGCACGATCTTGGAGAATTTTTTGCGCACGTAATTTATCACGACGGTGCACAATTGTTACTTTGTCCGCAAAGCGAGTTAAGTAAACACCTTCTTCAACAGCAGAATCTCCGCCACCTACGACAACAAGATTTTTTTGCTTGAAGAATGCACCATCACATACTGCACAATAGCTGACACCACGACCTCCAAGTTCTTTTTCGCCCGGCACGCCCATTTTTTTATACTCCGCACCTGTAGAAAGAATAATTGCTCGTGTTTTGTATTCTTTTGCACCTGATTTTATTGTTTTATATTCCTCACCATCAATAATTTCAGTCACATCGCCATACACATACTCAGCACCGAATTTCTTTGCATGGTCGAACATTTTTGTAGAAAGTTCAGGCCCTAAAATTGTATCAAACCCTGGATAGTTTTCTACTTCTTCTGTATTCGCCATTTGTCCACCAGGGATACCACGTTCAATCATTAAAGTTGAAAGGTTGGCACGCGACGTATAAACAGCTGCAGTCATACCAGCAGGACCTGCACCAATTATTACAACATCATAGATTTTTTCTTCCGACATAAATACTTCCCCCTAAAACAAATGTTTTTTTATGATAACTTCATCGTATGTGAAAGTAAAAAGTTATTCAACTATGTTGCTCACAGTCTACTTATGCGTGTTTGGTAAAAATTTTAAAATTTCATCAATGTACTTCGACAAAGTTGACACTGATACCCCGTATTGCTCAGCGATCTCTTTTTTTGTAACCTTGAGCATTCGGGAAGAACGAAATAAATAATCATTTGCTCCTGCAATAGCTGCTGGATTGGTAAAACGATAATTGTTAATCAGTGCTTGTTCACACAGTACAAACCACATTTGGAACATAGGTGCAATAAGTGTCGTCAGTTTGCCATACTGTTCTAGTAAAATTTCTGGCACACTTACTGCGCGCAAAAAGCTTGCCTCCACCTTATTTTTCATATCAAACTCATGGCCAAGAGAGTACGCCAAGAATAATTTTTCAAACGTATCGAATTTTTCAACGTCTATCCATTTTGGATGCGCAATAATTTCTTGTTTATGTGCTGTACAGCTAAGTAAAAATAACCCAAAAATGCGCTCACTTACATAATTGCTCTCTAGTTTATCCACGATGTAGTCTCGGTCATGCTCTAATGCATCAAGCGCATATACATTTTCCTCTTGGCGCCAAGGTTCAAAGCCTTCTTTATCTGGATCTAGCTCAAGTAGCTGCTCCCATGCACTCTTTGAAATTTCTTCATGTTTAGAAAAATACGCTGCGTGTGATAACCAAAAGTAAAAGCCAGCATCTCCAACATAGCCTCGTTTTTGCATGCTGCGTAACCATTTAAATGCTAAATCATACTGTCCAACAAGCGCTAATGTTGCACCCAGTTTGTACCGATGTTCCCATGTGTATGGCTGAATTTTCACAAGTACTTCTAAAAGATCCTTTAAATCCTCTTCATTTTTTTCATAATACGCAATAACAGTTAAATTACAAAGTGCATGTAAATTCCCCTTATTTTCACGTAATACCTTGTTTAGAAGAGCCTTCGCCTGTTCTGCTTCCCCTACATAAAAATAAGCAAGAGCTAGGTTGTTATAGGCCGACCAAAAATCTGGGCTACCTTCAATTAAATCTTCAAGAATAGTAATAGCTTCAGGGAAATCTCCCTTTTCCATACAGCGTCTCGCCTGTTCCTGACGATATAAATCTTCACCAGAACCTTCAAGCTCCTCAAATTCATCTTGCTCAAAAGCAACAAACTCTAATATTTCCGCCGCTTCAACTGCATAGGCACCCTCTGGCTCTATTTGTAAATATTGCTCTGCAAAGCGTTTAGCATCTTGTATAATACCAACACATCCAGATACCTCTGCCATGTAAAAAATAATTTCTGGATTATCTGGATCTATCTCATAAGCGTGACGAAGAAGATCATACGCTTCCTCGAAACGTTGACCCTCTAACTCAATAATCGCTAATTGCAATAAAATCATTGGATCATCAGGACTTAAATCAACTGCTCGCTGTAAATATTTATATGCTTTATTCATTTGTCCGCTATTCATTGCTTGAACGGATTTTTTATAATAATAGTCGCCTGTTGGAATGAACGACACTATATTCGTTTGATTCTCTTTTTGACGTTTCTTTTCCAAAATATTTCCTCCGAAACAAGAAATAAGGAACGTTTCACACGTTCCTTTACACAGTAACTTCTATTATAGCATACAATAAGCGATATGCCGTTATTTCTCTTCATGACGTTTTTCTAACACTTGTAACACGTCATAAACACTTACTTTTTGCTCTTGTAGTAACACTAGTAGGTGATAAATTAAATCGGCAGCCTCCCATTTCACTTCTTCTGCATCGCGATTTTTTGCACCTATGACAACTTCAGTTGCTTCTTCTCCAACTTTTTTACAAATTTTATCGATTCCTTTATCGAATAAATATGTAGTATACGCGCCTTCAGGCATTTCTTGTTCACGCTTTTCAATGACATTTACAAGTTTAGAAATAATCTCAACAGATCCGACCTTGGCATTTTGCTGAATGATCTCTGTAAAACAAGAAGTTGTTCCGTTATGGCAAGCCGGGCCAGCAGGAATTACTTCTACGACTAATGCGTCACCGTCACAGTCCGCTTTGATCGACACAACTTTTTGTGTATGACCACTTGTTGCCCCTTTATGCCAAAGCTCTTGACGTGAACGTGAGAAGAACCATGTTTCTCCCGATTCAAGTGTTTTCTCCAATGATTCTTTATTCATATATGCTACAGTTAAAACCTCTTTTGTATTCGCATCTTGTACAACCGCAGTGACAAGACCCTTATCATCAAATTTAATGCTGTCCATCATCTTACTGCCACTCCTTTTTCACGTAAGTATTCTTTTACTTGCGCTACGCTCGTTTCTTTATAATGGAAGATGGATGCGGCAAGTGCTGCATCTGCATCGATTTCTTCAGCTAATACCTCGTAAAAATGTTCGGCATTTCCTGCACCGCCACTTGCAATAACAGGAACTGTCACAGCCTCTCTCACGGCTTTTGTTAATGCTAAATCAAAACCTGATTTTTCACCGTCCTGATTCATACTCGTTAATAATATTTCCCCAGCACCTAAACGAACCGCTTCCTTAGCCCATTCAGTTGCCTGCCAATTTGTCTTGTTCCGGCCACCATGCGTATAAACCATCCATGTGCCGTCTTCCTCACTATAGCGCGCATCAATAGCTACAACAATACACTGTGCGCCAAAAAAGTCAGAACCTTCTTTAATAAGCTCTGGTCGCTCTAAAGCAGAAGTATTCACTGATACTTTATCGGCACCTGCACGTAAAATGCGTTTCATATCGTCTAATGTACGAATTCCACCACCTACTGTAAATGGAATTGCTAATGTCGCCGCGGTTTGCCGCACTACATCAACCATTGTTTCACGTCCTTCATGTGATGCCGAAATATCAAGAAACACAAGCTCATCTGCCCCTTGCTCATCGTAAAACTTGGCCAGCTCTACTGGGTCACCCGCATCACGTAATGACACAAACTGTACACCTTTTACAACTCGCCCCTCTTTCACATCAAGACATGGAATAATGCGCTTCGTTAACATGAAGCCACCCCCTTCAACCATTGCTCTAATAAATATACTCCTAGTTCACCTGATTTTTCGGGATGAAACTGCATTCCAGTAATAGAACCATTTACAACTATACCCGGAACCTTAATACCATGATAATCCGCATAAGCAACAAGCTCTGTTTCATCTAGATTTGCTGCATAAAATGAGTGAACAAAATACACATGCTTTGCCGATCCTTCACCCTT
>Ga0213822_1001577_pt1 | contig 12517 bp, 16 predicted proteins | sample MC6MC0908MG_FD_179872 | JGI IMG/M metagenome (GOLD analysis project Ga0213822, IMG submission 179872) | Enriched soil aggregate microbial communities from Iowa State University, Ames, United States - MC6-MC0908-MG | ecosystem: Environmental > Terrestrial > Soil > Unclassified | place: USA: Iowa...
CCAAGCCTGGAGCCGGCCAAGCGCCGCGGCAACCGCCGCTACTACCAGCGCCACGACGTGCTGATGGTCCGCCAGATCCGCGGCCTGCTCTACGAGCAGGGCTACACCATCGGCGGTGCGCGCCTGCGCCTGGAAGGCGCCGATGCGCGCGAGGAATCGGCGCTGAGCAACCAGATCATCAAGCAGACGCGGATGGAACTGGAAGAAGTGCTTCAATTGCTGCGCCGCTGAACCATTTTTCACGCAAACCCGTTATACTCGTCGGCCCGCTGAGAGGCGGGGACATTGCCAGCATCATCGGGGCGTAGCGCAGCCTGGTAGCGCATCTGCCTGGGGGGCAGAGGGTCGTCGGTTCAAATCCGGCCGTCCCGACCAAAACTGGCAATAAGAACAAAGGCTTGCACCACTCGGTGCGAGCCTTTTTTCTTATGACACCCTATTCCCACCCTATCGTTTGCTCCAAGGGGTCGGGAGCGACGGAGCAGGCGCGCGACGGAATCGTCGTTGGCCAACTACCAGAAGCCCCTAAGCTGCCCAGGGCATCCGATGCCTTGACCCGATGCCGGACATGTCCGGGGGTGATAAGCCGTTGCCGAAGTAAATCCGCTCTCGTCCAATGCGCTGATGCTGCTGAGCGCTGTAGTGAAGAGCCAGATCCGCAGCGACATTACGGTCATACAATTCACGGACCAAAGGGTGATCATCGTAGGAAACCACCCACCTACACTTCAGTTGCTCAACCGCTTCCGAGAGTTGCCTGTGGTCCAACTCCGAATAGGCGTTCAAGTACAGTCCTGGGCCCTTGTCCACATAGGGAGGATCGAGATACATCAAGACGTTTGGACGAACTTCTGCTGTGTAGGAGCGCACCAAGTCAACCGCATCCCAACTGGTCACAGATATTCGGGGCCGTAGTTCCCCGATTCTTCTGATCCGCTCCAGAAGGTCGGACTTGTTAAGCCTAGCGTCGAGCTTCCAAGGCCCGTCTTGTTTCAGGCCGCCGATCACTCCACCCTTCAGTATTCCAGAGCGATTAGTGCGATTTAGAAAGAACGTCGCGAATGCGAGGTCATGCAACGCAACCACGTCAGAAGCCTGATAAGTTTCACGACACTCGTGCCAAGTGTCCATGTCACACTTTGACTCTTCGATGCGCGCGCAGAGGCGGTCTGTGTCTTCCACGGCGCAGTGCCAAAACGCGAATACCGCGCGATCCAGATCATTGAGATGAACGGAATCAACAACAGAGCCTCGTAGAAGACCGATGGCAAGTCCTGCTCCTCCACAGAATGGCTCCACATAACGGCAATCGTATAGCTTGTTCTGCGCTATCAGGCGATGAAAATACTTGAACAGGCGAGCTTTTCCGCCGGGATAACGAAGGGGAGTAACGTTGTTCATCGTTGGTGCCTGAGATTAACGATTAGCGCGCAGGGATGCGTGCATGCGAGATCCGTCGCCACGCAAGCTCAAGCCCGGCGAGCACTGAGTCCCAAGTAGCTCGGACGTGTTCCGGCGAGAGATTTGCGTAGATGTTGTGGGCCACGTTGCTCAAATCCTCGTAAGCGTTAGCCTCCCTCATTAGGGCGGTGCCCAGGGTCTTGCGATCAGCAGGTTCATCATTCATGCGCGGTTGCGCAATTAGATCTTGCGCCAAAGCCTGAATTTTATCTGTCGCATTTTTAGGTAGCGAAAGTCCGAAGTGAGTTAAATAGTGATGAGCCGTCATCTCGATGAAGGTGCGAAGAAGAAGTGCAGTGGCGTATGGTGCGTCATTCACCTTGACGCACTCCATCAGCTCGTCATGGATTTTCTTGCACTTCTGATTTGTCACCGAAAGCGGGTTCTTACGATCTATCAAATATTGCCTCACCCGCGGTGTTCTAACCTTTGGTGGAGCCGAGGTCGCTGCACTAGGTCCTGGCTGCGGCTCCGTTGAGGATCCACTAGCGTTCGGCGTGCTGCTCTGGCTGGATGACGAAGAGCCTACTGGTTCTTCAGAGGCACTCCCACCATCGGATTGGGCGCTTATCTCCGAATCTGCAGAGGTATCGCTGGGGTCCGGACCATCAGCTTCCTCCTGCTCAGCTAGCTCTTTCTGTAGCTTCTCCAAGTACGGACGAATCTCGTCGGTGGTCGGGTGCGAACGCGAGGTTACTTCCCCCGAGGCCGTGTCATTCGCAATTCGGGCCCAGCCCTTGGTGGCTTGAACTGCATCAGTGCCCTCGTCATAACCATCAGAAGCAATTCTACCGCCTAGCCTGGCAGAAAATTCAGTGCTGGCCGCCAAGCGAGTAAAGGTGGAGATTGGGAAGTCGCTGTTTTCTATCTGGCGTATTGTTTCGGCATTTAGGAGATTGTCCGCGCGCAGGCGTAGCAAAAGGTGATAAGCACCCGTTGACTCAAATCTGGCCTGTTGCATCGCCTTCCAAGAGCTCCGTCCAGCGCCATCACGCTCGCCAGTGTGCTTCAGTGAGAGAAATGGCTTGGCCTCTTCGCGCGAGTCAAAGACGACAATTTCCAACGTCTTTGGAAGGCGGTCGATGTCGTGCTTGGTCCGCAAGGCATGCAATCTTCGGCGTACATTTGCGGGCAGTCCGATATCCTCGCGGTCCAGCAGCGCGGGCTCTGATAGCAGCTTGAGAGCAGTGAGGCGGCGATTGCCATCCAGCACGGTGTAGCGCCCAGGAGTTTCGGGATTGGTCAAGGCAACAATGCGCTCACTGGGGTCTATCCCCCCCAGCTCGCAGATGCTCCTTGCGAGCGTAACGACCTTTTCTCCGATTTTGTCTCCGATACTCTCAGTCGCCAGAATTAATCGCAGCGCTTCCGATTGATGGTCCGCCGGATTAATTCTCGGGTTCTCTAAGTCCAAGTCCAGCGCTGCGAGTCCAACAGTGATGTTTTGCACGACTCCCCCCCTGTATCGTCCGTTGATTGATCCATTCTAGCCCCAACATGGGCGGAGCGCGCAAAGGGGGAAGGCGCGCTGGACCTATGGCCATGCACACGCGCAGTAAAGAGAATTCTGGAATCAAGGGCTTCTGCTAAATAGGGGGGCGCTCGCGCCGTATGCGTGATGCTGCCGAGGCCTCATGGTGCCCCCTTTTGTCGGACCAGGACTTGTCCCGGCAGAACCTCTTGCCATGGGGAGTCATGGCCCTCGAGATAGTGCTCCGTCATGCTGGAGGAAGAATGGCCCATGAGCGCTTGGACTTGTTCAATGGGCCAGCCGGACTCGCTGAGAAGAGCCCCGCCAAGGCTGCGGACTTCATGGAAGCTGGGCGGGTTGGAACCACCTATGCTGGCCGCGTCACGCGCGTCTTGAAACGCCCGGGTCAGCTGCTTTGGCATGACCTGCGTATGGTGCTGTCTCGCGGCTGCTCGCTTGTCTGACGGCCGGGCTCGGTCAGGAAGGCGGTGAACAAAGTAGGGCGACAGCACTGCGTCGCGTGCCTGAGCCAGAAGCGCCGCGAGCTCGTCGCCGACGCGAATCTTTAATTTCACCAATGTGCTGCCCTCGGTTTTCTGAGGGACGACCCACAGGAAGCCTTCGCGCACGTCGGAGAACTTCAGCGAGACCACGTCGTCGCGGCGCAGCAGCGTTACAAGCGACAGGTCCATAGCCAGTCGCAGCCACGGCTCGGCCTGGTCCCAGATTGCCGCGTAGACTTCCTTCGTCAGACGCGCGCGTTTTCGCTCGTGTTGGAACCGGCGGGTGGCCAGTACGGGGTTGGTGTCGATCCAGCCTTCCTGCACGGCGCAGCCGAGGATCCAGCCCAGCACCAGCCGGAACTGTTGGCGCGCGCGATCGGAGGGCGTGACCGCGCGAATGAACTCTGCGCAGTCCTTGACCGTGACCGCTTCGACCGGCCGAGCACCTATGCCGGCTTTGATGCGACGGATTACGCTCTCATACACCTCGGCCGTCTTCGGGGCCCATTTCCGCCCAGGGATATCGTCTCGGCGGAACACGGCGATCGCATCGGCGACGGTTTCCTTTGAGCCAATCACCCGCTCCACGAGGTCGTTCGTGGGCATGAGCAGCGCGTTGAGCTTTTTGGCAGCGGCGAAGGCTTTCGCCTTATCCATTCCCATCCAGGTCTCGCGCTTGGTCACGGGGTGTCGGTACTTGAATCCTTCCCGGTTGGGATAGAGGTTTGCCGGCCATCCTTGGCGGCTCTTGCTGCGGGGTCGCGGTGCCATTCGTGTCAACCTGCCTTCAGCACGCGCTCGACCAGGTCATCGCCCTCGGCCAGCCACGCATGTTCGTCAACGTACCAAGAGCCCCCGACCTTCTTGCCGGAGATCTTGCCAGAGCGCAGCCAGCGCTGCAGGGTTAGATCCGCCGGGCGGCTACCCTCTTCGAAATACCTCTCCAGCCAGATTTGTGCGGTGATCAGGCGCATGTTTGCCTCCTGCTCGCGGCGTTCGCCGCAGCCAGTTGAAGGGGGAGCTGTACGACGTTCGTCGGTGCCGTGGGCGACCGCCGGCAACGGCGCTTGTTGATTCGGTCCCAGTCGTCGAGAGCGGCCTCTGCATCCGCGTGGCGCGCAGTGGCCTTGCATCAGCACTCCACGAAGTGGCCACCGCCGGCGGCGAGGCCGCGCAGGTGGTGGATGTGGCGCGCGCTGTGGCCGGCGGCACAGTCCGGCAGCGGCTTGGGGTCGCTGATGTGTCGCTGGGTCATGGGGAAATCTCCAGAAGGAAGGTGGTTACGCGACGTGCTCCAGGGCGAGGCCCTGCTGGTGGCCAGCCGTTGAGGCGCTCGGGCTGATCCACAGGCATTCGGTCCGCAAAGTGCAGCCTCGGCCCGCGCTGATCCGCGCTCGGGTTTCGACCCGGCGCCAGTCCTGAAGGGCAGCGTCATAGAGGTCAGTCCGGTATCCGGACACAACGACCATCCCACGCAAGCTCCTGAGGCAGTCCAGCAGCTCCTGGTGGTCGTCTTCGGTCATCTCGTGCCGGTAGTAGCCGGCTTTGCCGGCCTGCATCACCCGTGTGCTGTGGACGTACGGCGGATCCACGTAGTGAAGCGTCTGGGCGCCGTCGTGCTGGCGCATGACCTCGATCGCTGGCCGGTTCTCGATCAGCACGCCAGAAAATCGCTCGGCGACCGCAGCCAGGCTATCGGGGAATCGCGCCCACAGATGCTGCGCGGTGCCATAGGCTCGCTGTGAATCAATCCGGAATCCAGTTTTCCCCTTGGTGGCGCCGGCAGATCCGAAGCCCATCTGAGCCCTGATCAACAGCCTCCGCGCCCGTTCGACTGGATCAGGTGTCTGTGCCCACGCCTGCTCGAACTCGGCGCGGGCGTAGGGCGTCAGCGCGCAGGCTTCCAGCCAGACGATCGCGCTGCGCTGGATCCTGAAGCACGCGGAAGAAGTTGACCACGTCTCCGTCGAGGTCGTTGTAGACCTCCGCGTAGCTGCGGGGCTCGGTGAGCAAGACGCCGGCCGCGCCGCCGAAGGGCTCGTCGTACGTGCGGTGTGCCGGAAGGTGCTGGTGCACCCAAGGCGAAAGCCGGAACTTGCCGCCGTGGTAGCGGAACGCTGGTGCGGTGATCATGCGAACAGCTCCGGTTGGATGGGGAACGCCAGTGACGCCGGACAGGGAAGGGCGGCAGGGGCGTTTAAGAGGACTGGGCCCTCACGCATGGCGGCGCTCCATGTCAGAATTCACGGTCACCAACCGGGGGGATATGGAATGACGACTGCTGCGCGCTACGTGCCGTGCTTCGAGGCAAGCACGAGCTGCAACATGGACTGGACCGCGATATCCGCAGTTGGAGGAATGCTGGCGGCAGGATTGACCGCAGTTGCGGTGATCGTTGCCCTCATTGTTGGTGTATGGCCCATTCTCTATACGAGGCAGCAGCGTGCCCGGATCGGGCGAGCAGAGGCCCGCATCGCTTCGGTCGATTTGGGTATACAGGCACTTCACATCTCCGCAGCGCTCAAGCTTCTGGAGCCAACGGTTTGCGCTCCGCATGTATTTCACGTGGCAAGCGCGCAGTTCTCGCTCCTCAGTTCCGATGCTTGCGTGCGCGTAATACCGTTCCTTGACTGCCTTCCAGATGCTCTTGAGTCGCCTCTCGCGATTGCCATTGCAGACATGGGGACCGGCATCCGAGCACTCGCACAGATCCCGGCCGCGAAGGGGATTGCAGTAAATACCGTTGCGACGAGACAGCTCTACACCGATGTGCTTGCGAGTATGGAGCGAGCAAAATATGCACTGGTGGACGCCGTAGGTAACGGGTACACGGTGGAGGAGATTGAGCCAAGTGCGACTGTCATGGCAGAAAAACTTAAGAAACAGGCGCATTCGGTGCTTCAGCAGACGTTGTAAGGGCAGCCCAATCACCGCTGATTTAACCATGGCGGCCCGGTCACGCCGGCGCAGGCGGGAGCGCTGCGGCAGCGGGAAGTTGAACGAGTGGGAGCCATCAGCCATGGGAGCTATCCTTGTGTTCGGTATCGGGGCGCAGCCTAGTGCGCCGGTCGCGCGGCGGCTTGACGGTGGCTAGGCTGGTAGGCCCCCGTTCGCATTTGCAGTACATGGCAAAATGGGATCTTGTCCACACTAGGATCATGGAATGAGCATGTGGGAAGGTGTCAGCAGGTGCTGGCCCCCGGGAACCGATGGCTGTGTGATCTGGTGGGACGCCTGGGTAGTCTTCTACAGCGCATTGGGCGCTGGTATTGCAGCGTTGGCTGTGCTGGCAACGGTCTTCCTTGGAACCATGACGTTGCGTCTTGGACAAGCCGCTAACGCCGCAAGTGCCGCGGCGGTAAAGATTGCTGATGAAGAGGCAATGCGTCAGAGGCGGCGAGATAAAAAGGAGCGCACACTTGTTCTTGTGCAGATCAATGCAGAGGTTATCTGGAATCGGGAACAGATTGTTAAGCTCTACACGAAGGTGACCCAGCCCCAGGCTGTTCAGTCCTTCAGTCTCAATACCAACTTCCGAGCAAGTTTGCTCGAAGATATTTTGAAGATTGAATTTCCAATTACTGAGAAGCTGACCGATCGACTCCATTACCTTGACGACATCGTTGGACCTACTCTGGTTCGTTGCATTGGAGTCCTTGGATCGACAGCGCAGAGTCTTCGCGCGCAAGTGCCTCATGTGGCGACCGAAAATTACAAGGACCACCTTTTGTTGCTTCAGTGTTCGCTGGGTGTTTTGGTCGAAGACTTGGGGACAGTTCGAGCAGCGTGCTCGTCGGAGATCGCACGCTCTCAAATAGATGCCAAGCGAATTGCCAGGGGCTCGCTCCTTGCCAAGGCAGGGTCGCCGGAGAATCCGAGGGGCGATGGGTGAGTTTGCGCGGATCTCACCCATTTCCCACCCCCGGAGATGTATCGCGCTGGCTGTCGATCAGCTTCTGCACGTCCTGCTGCAATTCGACGATCGGGTCTATCCATTCGTCAGGAAGCTGACCGCTCATCGAGTGCAGCTCGTTGCGGATGCGCTCCAACTGCCCCAGGTCGATGCCCTGCGCGGGCGGGGTGTAGTAGATGTAGCGCTTGCGGAACTGCACCCAGTAGTGCGTGCCACGGCCCGGGTTCTCTTCGTAGGTGGGTGAGTGGTGCCAATTCTCGGTGGGGAGATCGGTTTTCACGTCCATCAGGCGGCACTGGAACTCCACCTCCGGCTCCTGCGCCCCCGGCTGGCGGGCGGCGAGGGTGGCCGCAAGTACGTTGATCCCACACTCAACATCCTTAACGTGCCCCTTTCGGACCAGGTCCGCCATTCCGAGCCGCCCATCGGCTTCGTACATGGCAGCGCGAAGCTCGCGGGCAAGTGCAAAAGCATCCCCCTGCACCTCGCCAACCTGCTGCTTGCCAGTTGCGGCGAGGGCAGCGCGTGCGTAGTCCTGCATCTGCTTGCCGGTGTATAGCGGTTCGCTACTGTCTCCGAAGGCGTCGTAGTACGTGCGCGGAAATGGCGGCAATGACACCCCCTGCTGCTCGGCCAGCTCTGCGGACAATCGTTTGCCCGCGCGTCGGATAGCGGCACCGATGTCCACCATTTCGCCTGGAGCGTCGTACTGGAATCCATCCCACTGTTGCGCGATCTGTTCAACCACGCTCGCATTGGCCAGCTCTGCGGGATGCGGGCCCGGTGCCGCGTTGTTCTTGTCGGTCGTCATGATCAGCCCTCCACCTTGCTGACACGGAATGCAGCGGCCAGCGCGTCGAACAACAACCCCAGCTCGCCCTTCTGCAGTGCGAAGCGGGCGTCCAGCTCCGCGCGGCGTCCATCGGCATCGGCGTGATCCAGCTGATCCAGTGCGCCATCCAGGAACTTGAGCTTCCGCACGGCCAGGTCATCGGCCAGGACGAAGGACAGGTTGTCCTGCAGCACCAGGGCGAGCTTGGTGACCTGCTTACCTGCGTCGAGGTGGCGATCGATCTCATCGCAGCGCAATTCCTGGTGCTGGCACTTGACCACTGCAACGCCCTCGGCTGAGTCCTTCATCTCGCATTCTTCGCCCAAGCTGAGGCCCGCCGGCAGCGCTTCACCCGAAATCCAGCTGGTCAGCACGGAGCGCGGCGCGACTTCGGCGTTCAGCAGCATGGCCGGGAAGCTGCCCAGCAGGGCGCGGATAACCGTGCATGCCTGCGTCGCGTGCTGGGTAAGGCAGCGCGTGGGCAGGCCCTCACCGTGGCGTCGTATGGGGATTCGATCACGGCTATTCAGCACGGCAACGTCGGATACACGTCCAACGGCCCTGGTCGTGATCGCCCTGAGACCTACCTCGGCTATGTTCCGGCGGACACCGTGGCCACGCTGCCCAAGTTCGATTTTGGAGACGGTGCTGGCCAGGTCCACGTGAAAATCAGTGCGCCATGGCACCTGGTCGCAGCGCTTGAGCAGCTGAGCGGTGCGCCGGTCACGCATCTGAACTTCGGTATTGGTGGAACCAACAGTGCCGAAACGGTCAACAACGGTCTGTACCCAGGCCGCTTGGATCCGATGCTGACCTCCGGCGCGGACCTGCTGCTGATCCACTTCGGAATGAACGAGCTGGGCCAGGCTGGGACGCTGGCGCGGGTAAAGAGCATTGCTCAACGGGCCCGGGCGGCCGGCATGGATGTGGTCATCATGTCCGTCCCGCGGCGCAACGCGATCGATGGCGCCGTGCTGTCCGGCTGGAACTACACTAACCGGGCGCTGTGGCGCGCCGCGGTGGAGTCGGGAAGCGCCTTCGCGCCGCAGCACTGGATCGGTCGGGATGATCAACTGGGAGGCATTGGGGCAGCGCCTGAGTCGCTCTCGATGGCGAACCTCATAAATCACCCCGGGCCGACCGAGTTCACGCGCTACGGCCAGCTTCTCGTGCAGTCGGTGCTGTGTTGAAAGGCGCGGGTTGAACCTGGCTCGGCCCCTCTTTACGCCACCTGGTCGAGCAGGGCGGGCTGGTTGTTCCGCGGGGTGTTCACCGCGCGGCTGACGCGATAGGCCTCCATCGCCGGCGGTTCACTGGCCAGCAGCATTGCCATCGCATCATCGGGCTCGGCCGCCAGCCACTCATCGGCTTGGCCCGCCGTCAGCCACACCGGCATGCGGTCGTGGATATCGGCCGACACGCCGCTGCTGTCGCCGGTGATCACGGTGAAGGTGCCCAGGTTGTCCAGGTGGAGCGGGGGCTTCTGCCTTCCCACAGGCCTGCCGCCAGCAAGGGCAGCGAGACAAGACCAGCTGAGTGCGCTGGCCTTGTCTGGGTTATGGTGGACTCACTATCGTCGAGTGCACTGGTGATAGTCTAAATCGGATCGAGCTCGCCGATAGTGACTTCACCAGTGCGGCCGCCGCCGCAGCTGCCGTGGCAGCCGCCGCCGATTGGGGTACTGCCGCCCCCGCCGCCACTGCTGCCGCCACCTCCCCCTCGAGAGGGGGGCGGGAGGACGGTAGAGATTTCTTGACCAGAGTCGAACTCCTGCCCCTGCCAGGTGTAGTTGACACAGGAGATGCCGTTACAGACTGTCACAACGTCTCCGATCCGAACTCTTGTTTGAGCTGTCCATACCGTGGCTTTCCCATCGTTTAGTTTTTTCACTTCTTGGATAAGGTGCTGCCTGGTCGTGGGATCCGGTTTTGGGGTGTCCAGCATGCACCCTGCTGTGCAGTTGATGACTCCTGGGAGCTTTCTTGCATAGAGTCCTCCTGCTGCCATAAACAGCAGGATGCCTGCAATTAGAGTGGTGGCTTTAATGCCTCGTGAAGTGGTAAGTCCATTTAATTTAAGATTCAAAATATATCCTTATTGCAGTATGCAGCAATTTTTGAAAATATCGTCTGACAGCAGGCGTGCCTTCTCTCGCTCTTGGGCGGTCAGGTCTTTTTCGTAGTCTGCTATGTCAGTGCCCGTGGCAAATCGCGGATCTATACGGTTGAGCACGCGTGTGTATGCCAGAGCTGCAACAGGATCAGCAGGGACGATGCCGCCGTAGGTGTAAGCCGTCGCCAAATCGCCGATCACATTGGCGTTACCTTGAGCCACCATTTCATGGGCATACCCGATGGCCCTGTCCTTCCATTCGGCGAGCTTGGCTGGATCTCGAATGGCATCATCGAGCGAGCCGATGACTTTCTCTGGAGAAAATGCGTAAGCGCGCATCGCTTCCTGTGACCCCATCTCGGCAGCCTTTGAGAGCCAGTCGGCGTCATAGATTTTCTGGTCCGAGATCAGCGTTCCGCACTCCTTTAGGATTCGCTCGGACCTTTCGAGGAACCTGCCTTCAGATCCGACGCCAGCAGCCGCTTCGATCAGCGTGTCAAGACGATCTGAAGTGAAAGTCCGGCACTGCTCGATGGTTAGATGGATTTCGTAGGTTGCTGCGGCATCGCCAGATTCGGAGCGCTCAATCAGGTGTTTCACATGAACGAGCGCATCACCGGGAGGGCGAAAATCGCTTGGCCTGGAGATTACGTAGGCCTTAGGTCCCACTGCTTTGTACGAACCTATGGGAATCTTGTTATCACTCTCCAGCCCCTGTGCGGTTGCTGCACCAGAAGTTGGAAGTTGCTTTTCCTGGACAGGACTATCCTCTTGGCGGTCTGTCCTTTCGGGCTCTCCTTGTGTGGCATAGATGGTTGTACCTGCCACCGCCCCTGCGATCGCGACGAATGCGATTAGCCCCTTTTTCATCTATTTCTGTCGCCTTTGTTGTAATAGCGGGCATGGTTGCAAACGGGAGCCGTGCGTTCCATCACTTGGACTGAGTTGCCAACGGGCTCCCGCAGCCGGCAAGCACAGATTGCCTGGACGAGACATGCGGGACTATCGGATGACCGCCCGGCGTGTTGTGGGGATCAGCCGCTCCTGCGTCTCGGAAGCTCTACCCTCTGGCACCTTTGCTTCTCTGGTCGAGGTCTGGGCGTACCATCCGCACGTGGGCAAACCATACCCCCTGCCTGTAGCCAAGCCTTCGCGTCCTGCACCCCGACTGGATGGGGCGGGCGATCCCCACACCAGGCCGGTTCTCGCCCTGTACCGCGGCAGGGCGCACCCAGGCAATCTGTACCTGTCGGATCCGGGAGCCACAGGCAGCTCATCCTGCGCGCATGCTTCCTCCCGACTTCCGATGGCGCTCGGTCGCCAGCCGTGCCGATCAACTTCCCGATGCCATCTACTGCGGCATGACCGAGGTGTTGCGCCTGTCGCAGCGCGTGGACGATAAGGTCTGGTGGGTCGAGGTGGACCGTCATCTTGAAACCAGCACCGCGGCCGCCGGTTATGCACCAGCTACGAGCAGGGCGTAATCGGGACGGAGCTGTGGTCGGTATGGCATCAGCAGCGGCTTCGCCTGGAGATTGATCAGCGCGAAGTGGCGCGCGCCTAAGCGGAAGAACCGGACCTGGTAGGCAGTCAGCCGGCGTTGCCTCCGTATCGGCGCGTGCGACCGCCCGCGGCGAAAGTGGCTCCATGGATCAAAAGAGCATCGGCAAGGCGCGCTGGGCGCGCGCGAGGGCGGCTTCGCTATGGCAGCAGGCCGACGATTTAGACAGGAATCACAGCGGTGACTGGCGGGCGAGGGCGACCCGGAGGCGGGGGGCTGATCGCCTCCGGGTTGAGGTCGCTCGATTCGAGGGCATCGCCAACCGTCTGTACATCTATGACGAGGAAGTCGCGTGAGCGTCGGTGGCTTGGCGCGTGCAGCAGACACTAGGCGCAGACCTCCCCGTTTTAACTATGTGTAACCTATGGATAGTTATAGGGCGATTTCAACAGCGCCTGTCAGGTCGGAAGACAATGGATGTTTTTTAAAAAAAATGACATAGGAAGGACTCGGACGCTGCCTGGGGGGGCAGAGGGTCGTCGGTTCAAATCCGGCCGTCCCGACCAATGTTGTGATTCGATCAAAGGCTTGTGCAGCGATGCGCAGGCCTTTTTTCTTTGTGGGCGGCTTACCCGCGGCGGTGCTCACGGCTCAGCGAATGTACCCGGACCGCAAGATCACCTCATCCACCGCCGCCACATCGTCGTACCGCAGCTCGATCAAC
>Ga0213822_1001583_pt1 | contig 12480 bp, 16 predicted proteins | sample MC6MC0908MG_FD_179872 | JGI IMG/M metagenome (GOLD analysis project Ga0213822, IMG submission 179872) | Enriched soil aggregate microbial communities from Iowa State University, Ames, United States - MC6-MC0908-MG | ecosystem: Environmental > Terrestrial > Soil > Unclassified | place: USA: Iowa...
CTTCCAGCGGTGGCACGACTAAACATCGCCTTTGGGCCAATTTCTTCATAGCTGAGCATTCGAAATAATTCACCAAACCCCATCATTTCTTTTTCAAACAGAGGCAGAATGGTGTCATAGGTTTGGTCTCTTGGTGTAAATCCTGTTCCACCCGTAACGATAATGGTATTAATTGTTGGATCGCTGCACCAATTTTTAACATGACGAGCGATATCGAGCGGTTCATCCTTTGTTAGTTGGTAGTCTACAACTTCAAATGCAGCTTCCTGTAGTAAGGACTGAATACGCTGACCAGCATGATCATCTGCCTTTGTGCGTGTATCACTGACCGTTAAAATGGCAACTTGAATTGGTTGCTGCTGATGTGTGGGATGCACAGTAAGACCTCCTTCAAATGCGTTTTTGCTAAAAAACATTGCTTTTATTATAATGCTATAAATGAAAAGGTCAAACGAAAATTCATAGAAAGAAAGGCCACATACGTATGCAAAATAGATATTCTAGACAACAATTATTTCACCCTATCGGACAAACTGGGCAACAATCCCTTCAGCAAAAACACGTCCTTATCATAGGTGCGGGGGCATTGGGGAGTGCTAGTGCAGAAGCGCTTGTGCGAGCAGGTATTGGCAGGCTGACGCTCATTGATCGTGATTATGTAGAGTGGAGTAATTTACAAAGACAGCAATTATATACAGAGCTAGATGCACAAGAAAAAATGCCCAAAGTTATCGCAGCTAAAAAGCGTCTCCAACAAATAAACACAGAGGTAGAAATTCATGTCGGCATTATGGATGCTTGTACAGAGACCTTGCTACCATTACTAGAAGATGTTAATGTGATGGTCGATGCGACCGATAATTTTGATGTTCGTTTTGTCATGAATGACCTTGCGCAAAAATATCGTATTCCTTGGGTATATGGCTCTTGTGTTGGTAGTTATGGTGCGACTTACACGGTTGTACCAGGTAAAACGCCTTGTTTGCATTGCTTATTAAAAGTGATGCCCCATACAGGGATGACTTGTGATACCGTTGGCATTATTAGTCCAGCAGTTCAAATTGTTGCTGCTTATCAAGTGGCTGAGGTTTTCAAGCTGCTTGTTGGAGATGACAAAGCCTTACGAAAAAGCTACTTAACGTTTGATGTTTGGCAAAATCAACACTATGAAATCAATGTGGAGAAAATAAGGCAGGGTGATTGTCCATCTTGTGGCGACAAGCCGACCTATCCTTACTTATCCTACGAAAATCAAACGAAATTACAGATCCTTTGTGGCCGAGACGCGGTACAAATTCGACCACCAAAGCCCATTTACTATTCGCTTGATCAGCTGGCAAATCAGCTCCGTTCCTACGGAGAAGTCCAGGTTAATCCTTATTTGCTATCTTGCCAAGCGGACGATTACCGAATCGTTATTTTCCAAGATGGGCGAGTTGTGATACATGGTATACAAGATATACAGAAAGCCAAAAGCATTTATTATCGTTTATTAGGTTAGGGAGTGTACCAAATGGTAGAAAAAAGACAACCAATTCCTGTGGCAGAAGCCGTTCATCGTGTAATGGACTATGCCTTTCAAGCAAAAAAGGAGCATGTGTCATTAACGCAAGCACATGGACGCTTTATAGCACAAGCTATTAGAGCCGATCATCATGTACCTGCTTTTGATCGTTCACCGTATGATGGCTATGCCATTCGTTCCGTCGATAGCCAAGAGGCATCTTCCCAGCATCCAGTCCGCTTTCAAGTCGTTGGAGAAATTGGCGCAGGCTATGTCTATGAAGACGTAGTTGGCGATCATCAAGCAGTCCGCATTATGACAGGGGCGCCAATACCGCAAGGATGTGATGCAGTGGTCATGCTAGAATTAACCCAAACATTCGAAGAAAATCATCAAAAGTATATGTCGATTAAACGGTCTTTTGAAGCAGGTACTAATATTTCCTATAAAGGGGAAGATGTGCAGCAAGGCGCAGTCCTCATTGAACAAGGCCAATATATTAACCCGGGTGTGATGGCCTTACTTGCTACTTTTGGCTATGAGCAAGTACCTGTTTATCGTAAAACAGTTATTGGTGTGCTTGCCACTGGTAGCGAATTACTAGAGCCAGGTGAAGCTTTACAGCCAGGTAAGATTCGCAATAGTAATGCCTATATGATGATGGCGCAAATTGAGCGTGCTGGCGCAGAAGTGAAATATTTCGGCAAGTTGAGTGATGATCTTGCGTTATGTATTGATTGTGTTGAAAAGGCCCTACAGGAAGTAGATATTTTAATTACAACGGGTGGCGTTTCCGTAGGTGATTATGATTATTTACCAGCTATTTATGAGGCGATTGATGCAAAGGTATTGTTTAATAAAATAGCGATGCGTCCAGGTAGTGTGACAACGGTTGCTGCCCGCAACGACAAATTATTATTTGGTCTTTCTGGTAATCCTTCAGCCTGCTATGTTGGCTTTGAGCTATTTGTACGTCCGATTATACGTTCTGCATATGGGCATACTCAACCACATTTACGCAGAGAGCAAGCTATTTTAGGGGCTGATTTTACAAAGCCAAATCCCTTTACACGCTTTGTACGAGCTCGTATCGAATATGAAAAAGGGAAGCTCGTAACTTTCCCATCTGGGTTCGATAAATCGAGTGCAGTTTCATCTTTAGCGACAGCCAATGCATTCATTGTTTTACCAGGTGGCTCTAGAGGCTATGAAAAGGGTATGCAAGTGGATGTCCTTTTGCTAGAAGATCTGCAAGGAAGTGAGTGGCCTTGGGACAATATCGAAAAATCTTACAGATAGTTGGCTATCAAAATAGTGGGAAAACAACATTGATGGAGCAATTGATCAGGCAGGCTACAATGGAAGGGCTAAGGGTAGGTACCATTAAGCATCATGGACATGGTGGGGTACCGACGAACGAAACTACCAAGGATAGTAGTCGGCATGAGCAAGCAGGCGCGGTTGTCACAGCAGTGGAGGGGGCGGGTACTTTACGTATGAGTATCCACCAAAATAGCTGGCAATTGGCTGATATACTAGCGATTTATGAGTCCCTTCCAATGGATATCATGCTAATTGAAGGGTATAAAAATGAACATTATCCGAAGGTTGTGCTGCTGCGCACTGCACAGGATCAAGTACTACTACAGCAAGTAACCAATATCCTCTGTGTGATTTTTTGGCCAAGCTGTCCGCTTGATCTATCCCTTGCAATCCCTGCTTTTTCGATTTATGAAGAATCACAATATATGGAATTTTTGTTGACAGAAATGAGGGGAAAACTATGACGACAGCGTTATTTGAAGTTATCGATCAACCAATAGATGTGGAGAAAGTAAGACAAAAAGTCCTTAGTCGAAATGCTGGAGCCATCACATTATTCATCGGTACAGTGCGTGAAATGACAAATGGTAAAAAAACGATGCATTTGGAATATCAAGCCTATCCAGCAATGGCGATTAAAATGTTTGAACAGATTGCAAAGGAAATACAAGAAGAGTGGCCAGAAGCAAAAGTGGCCATCACCCATCGTGTCGGTCATTTAGCTATTTCAGATATTGCCGTAGTGATTGCTGTGTCATCACCGCATCGTAAAATAGCTTACATGGCGAATGAATATGCAATTGATCGTATAAAGCAAATCGTGCCCATATGGAAAAAAGAACATTGGGAGGACGGGACAGAGTGGATTGGTGATCAATTAGAAAATGTTCCCTATCCGCAAGGGAAACCAGCCATTCAGGAGGAGGAAAACCTGTGATTAACATTTTGTTATTTGCCCACCTACAGGAAGCACTAGGTGAATCAAAGCTATCAGTAGGGCTGTCAGATGTGACAGTTGCGCAATTAAAAGAGTGGATGGAAAAGCGCTACCCTCAGCTATCATTACAACAGATCATGACAGCGGTTAATGAAGAATTTGCAACGGATACGACGATTGTCAAATCTGGCGACACAATCGCCTTTATTCCACCGATCAGTGGGGGATGAGCTAAAAGAGGTAGTTGGCTTGAGCCAACTACCTCTTTTATACTTTCAGGATATGGATACTAAGAAGTAAAAGGAAGGAAATGGCGATCATACACAGAACCCATGTCCAGGCAAGGGGCATGTTTCCAGAATCGATGGCCATATATATTGCTAGCGGTGTTGTTTGTGTTTTCCCTGGAATATTTCCCGCAAACATAAGTGTCGCTCCAAACTCACCCAAAGCCCGTGTGAAGCTTAGAATCCCACCAGAAACAAGTGCCTTTAATGCAAGGGGAATGGACACGTAAAGAAAGACCTGCCATTCATTCGCCCCATCCACACGTGCTGCATTTTCAATATCTCGATCGACAGAGGCAAAGCCAGTTTTAGCTGATTGATACATTAATGGAAAGGCAACGATTGTAGAAGCGATGACGGCCGCCCACCATGTGAACATGATAGGTTGATCGAATAGCCAGATAATGATATCTCCTAACATACTATTTTTCCCGAAAATGACGATAAGCAGGAAACCGACTACTGTAGGAGGTAATACCAATGGTAATAGCAATACCGTTTCTAGCACTAGTTTGCCTTTGAAATCATGGGTTGCCATCCATTTACCCATTAAAATACCTGCTATAATAGCGATGATCCCTGCAACAAAAGCAATTTCGATCGAAAGCCTAAGTGGAGACCAAAAATCGGTACTCATCTTTTATTGAGCCCCTTTAAATCCATACTTTTCAAAGACATCCATAGCTTCATCACTTTGTAAGAAGTGATAAAAATCCTCCGCCTCTTGCCCATGCTTACTAGCTTTTAGAACACCTACAGGATAGATAATCGGTGCGTGCATAGCATCATCGGCAGTTGCCACGACATTGACCTTATCAGAGACAAGGGCATCTGTTTTATAGACCATTCCCGCATCCACATTTTCTGTTTCTGTATAAGTAAGTACTTGACGTACATCTTTTGTATACACTACCTTTGATTCGAGTGAATCCCACAGTTGCATATTTTTTAATGTGTCCATACCATACTGTCCGGCAGGAACCGTTTCGGGCGTACCGAGTGCAATTTTTCCTGCTTGTTTTAAATCTTCAAAGGATTGAATTTGCTTTTCATTGCTTTTAGGCACGATTAATACTAAATCATTGGCTAAAAGATCCGTTCCTAGCTTTTGATCGATCATTTCTTTCTCTACAAGCGCATCAAATTTATCCTTTGCTGCTGAAAAGAAAAGGTCTGCAGGAGCCCCTTGTAAAATTTGTTGCTGTAAAGCACCTGAACCTCCAAAGTTATAGAGGATTTTGATTGTATCGTGTTGTTGTTCATAAGTTGTTTTCAGTTCTTCTAAGGCATCCTGTAGACTAGCTGCCGCAGAAATTGTTAGTTCAACTGGTTCGTTTGTTGCCGCCTCTTGGTTACCACAGGCTGCTAATAGTCCAACTAGTACTAACATTGTCGCAAATAAACGATAATATTTTTTCACGATGAGTATACTCCTTTTATAACTCGTTATAACAAGACATAACTAATTATAATCAGATATAAATAAAAAAGAAAGTTAGTAAGGGTAGAAAATGTCAAGATGTTCATAAGGCTATAAATACGTTACCATGTAAAATAGAGGCTTATAGGAGGAGAACTTTTACATGTCACAAGAACAATCCTATACGATTGAAGAGGTTGCACAATTATTAAAGGTTTCAAAATTAACAATTTATGATTTAGTGAAAAAGGGTGATTTGCCAGTTTTCCGCGTAGGACGGCAAATGCGGGTAGATCGTGCTGACTTGCAAACCTATATACAAAAACGAAAAACAGGTAGTATGCCAGCTGTGGCACAGGCTTCCATAGCCACTCCGACTAAAAATCATGCGAAAATTATAGTGAGTGGGCAAGATTTAGTATTAGATATTTTAGCAAAATATATCGAGAAACGACGATCTACGAAAGTATTACGCTCACATGAAGGTAGTTTTAATGGTGTAATGGCGTTGTATCACGGAGACTGTGATATTGCGAGTTTACATATGTTTGATGGGGATACAGGAGATTATAATACTCCTTATGTAAAAAAAATCTTTGTCAGCCATGCCTTTGTTCTCATCAATGTTGTATCACGTAAAGCAGGTTTCTATGTTCAAAAGGGGAATCCGCTGGAAATACGCACATTTGAAGATTTCCAAACAAAGACATTCACATTCATCAACCGTGAGAAAGGCTCAGGTGCTCGTACTCTGTTAGATGAGCAATTGCGCATTCACGGTATCGCTCCATCCACGATTGCAGGCTATACCCATGAAGAAATGAGCCACCTCGATGTCGCCTCTGCAGTCGCCAATGGACGTGCAGATGTTGGGATTGGCATTGAAAAAATCGCCAAGCTTATTCAGGTCGATTTTATACCAATGGTCACTGAACGTTACGATATTGTGTTATTAAAAACACCAGAAAATCAACTGCTCATCGATATGGTGAAGGAGATTTTAAATACACCTGATTTCCAATCTGAAGTAGCTGCATTAGGAGATTATGACATCTCTTTAATGGGTCAAGTCATGTATGAAACGCTATAATCAAAAATTCATATTGAGTTTAATAAAAAAATCAATTACAATTCTAACTAGGAAATTTTATGGTCGTTGTGTCAATTAGTATGGCACAGCAGCTATATTCTTTTAGGATACATGGTGAGATGGATAAATTAGTAGGTACTACTGCTAGGATATTAGCCCACCATAAAATAGCTTGCGTACTCAATGCGCAACTATTTTATGGTGGGCTTTTTTGTATAGTAAAAAGGAGATGGATGATGTGACATGGTCAGTATTACATATCATTGGCATTATTGCCTACGCCATTAGTGGAGCATTTGTTGCGTTACAGGCCAACTATTCTTTTATTGGCATATTTGTGCTTGGTCTGACAACGTCTTATGGTGGTTCCATTATCCGTAATGTTGTACTGGATATCCCTGTGTCAGATATATGGGAACGGCAATCCTTATTAGTCGTTTTAGTCACGCTGACGACCATTTTATTTGTCAAAAGGAACTGGATTCATCATTGGAACCGCTGGGGCTATTTCTTTGATTCAATTGGCCTAGCTTCTTTCGCAATACAAGGCGGATTGTTAGCAAAAAGCTTACATCACGACCTAGGTATCATTATTATAGCGTCGATGTTTACTGGTGTTGGCGGAGGCATGGTTCGTGATTTGTTAGCTGGTAGAACACCGCTTGCATTAAGAGAAGAAATCCATGCTGTCCTCACATTTGTATGTGCCCTTTGTATATGGTTAGGGTGGGACAGCCCGCTTGAATTGTCAGTCATTGTTATTTTTATAGTAGTGATTCGCATGTTATCTGTGAATAATAAATTAAAATGGAAGCTTCCTTTTAAACATTCCTATAAGAACGCAGAGGAAAAATAGGCTGATTGTCGAAATAGGTGAAGGTAGTTTTAATTCGAAAAAAGGAGGGGGGAAAATGACAATAGAACGTTTACGTGAGTGGTTACTATCCTCAAATAATACAGTGATTCTAACAGGAGCGGGCATGTCAACGGAAAGTGGAGTTCCTGATTTCCGTTCAGCATCTGGTTGGTGGAAACAAATGGATCCAAGAACTGTCGCGACAACGGAAGCATTAACAGATCATTACTCATTATTTCATGAATTTTATAAAACACGTATCGAAAACCTAGAAAAGGTGGCTCCCCATGAGGGACATCATATATTAGCTGATTGGGAACGAAGAGGTTTAGTGTCTCTAATCGCTACTCAAAATGTGGATGGTTTTCACCAATTGGCAGGAAGTCAATCCGTCGAGGAGTTACATGGTTCGATCCGGTCTATTCGTTGTCATCGTTGCCAGCAGGCGGCTGTCATGGCAAGCTTCTTGAATAAGGCTAGTTGCGCCCATTGTGGTGGGAAACTTCGTCCAAATGTTGTGCTCTTCGGAGAACGCCTACCACAAGCAAGCTGGCACTGTTCAATGGAGGCAATTAAAACAGCTGAACTTGTCCTTGTCATTGGAACGAGTCTTGAGGTATATCCCGTCAACCAACTACCTATGATGACAACAGGAAAAACCGTGTATATTAATATGGATATTTCACAGCAGACAACCCCATTTGATCTGACAGTGAGGGGAAAAATAAAAGAAGTGTTGCAAAAACTTCAAATTTAAAAAAGGCGCCCTTGCAATTTCAAGTGGCGCCTAAAACATTTGAGGTAGAAATTCCCTCATGAATCGTTGATTTTTTCGTAACCATATCTTCAAAATCATGCGATGTGTTAACAGTTTATGCCTTTTATTTGGTCTCGCCTTTGCTTCTATGAGGCTCTGTAAAAGAATACAAGTTTCAGTTGCAAAAGCTTGAGGTTCAACGAGAACATCCAGCTTGTAATTAATTAACTGGGCTGTCTGAACCTTGGCAAGTAATTGCGCAAATTGTGTATTCATGGTAGCGTAATTTTCCTCTAATTCTAGGTCAATCAATGCATAGAGCGTTTGTTCTATTTCAACTTCTAATTCCTCCAATAACTCTTTTGACGGCTGTGTCACTAGTTCACCCTCTTTTATACGACTAGATAACCAATAGCTGCACAAAGTACGCCAATTAGCAAGGTACTGGCAATATAGCTAATGGCTTGTCTCCATTTTTGTTGTTCTATAAGCTGTAGACATTCAAATCCAAAAGTAGAAAAAGTTGTGTAGGCTCCTAAAAAACCTATGCCAATTAATTGCCATAACCAATCACTAAGATGTAGGGCAAATAAGAAACCAAGCGCAAAGGAGCCTGTACAATTAATCATAAAAGTCGCCCATGGATAGGGATGTACAAGTAATTTTCCTAAATAAAATCTAGAAAGAGCGCCAAAAAATCCACCAATTCCAACTAAAATCATGCAATACGCCCCCTAGCAAGTCGTATTCCCAGCCATGTGCAAGCTAATCCACCTAAAACACTCACTGTAACATAGAGTACAGCCTGTAGCCACTCGCTATTTTCTAGGAGTAATAGTGTCTCTAAGGAAAATGTCGAAAAGGTAGTAAAAGCTCCACAAAACCCTGTACCTACTCCTAGTACAATAGGTGTGCGTTTTATAAATGAAGTAAAAAGCCATGCTAAGCAAAAGCAGCCCAGTAAATTAATAAACAGTGTTGTGAATGGAAATATTTCTGTATTGGGAACGGCGAGACTCAGATTATATCGACAGATGGCACCAAGAATTCCACCAATTCCCACGGCTAGAAATGACCTCAACATAAAAACCCCTTACTGAAAATGACTATAATGAAAGTGTATCATGAGACAAAAATTTTAGAAATATTTCAATTCAAGTTATGTCCCAAAATCGATTGTTAAAATGTATATAGTGTATAGAAAGTTATAGATGCGCATGAAATAATATTTCGAAATATTATATGTGGAAAATGAAATATCTTTTATTATAAGGACAATTCTTTGTCCCTCTTATGTGAAGCCGTTGACGGAAAACCCGGTGACGGCTAATCCATAAACGGAAATCCCGACACTACTAAATAATAAATAACTAAATAATAAATAACTAAATAATAATTAACTAAATAAAGATGATGAGATAAGCATATGGAAGGAGTGCAACAGACGCAAAAAGAATATTCTATTGTCTACTACTGGGTATCAAAATCACTAGTCGTGTATTTCAGTCTTTAGGTTAATGTTTGTGCCGAAGAATTATTGTAAGGTTATAGACAACACTGTAATTTTAAGCATGTTCTCCCTTTGATTCCTTAGAGCATTTCAATGCTTTAAAGCGCTAACTATTTCCTGAAAATGATAAAAAATAACAGGGTGATAGTTGACAAATATTTCTATAGTGTGATAATCTTCAAGAACACTATAACAAATAAACTAAAGGAGGGCATGACAATGTTAATTTTATCAGTACCAAATTCAATCACAGTTACATACATTGTCCGTGCCTAACGCTTTATTTACTATTGCAGAACTAGGTATGGAATTATCCTGCCTTTTATAAGAGACACTTACTCTTTTAGGGTATGTGTCTTTTTTTGTGCAAAAAAGGTTGTAGTGCAAACAAAAAAGGAGTGTATGTATATGACAAAAACAGTTAGAAGAATGATTTTCAAAAAGGAATTTCTAGAAAGTGGGTAGTCATCCACAACAGCACGGAGGAAAGAAGGTTATGATGTATGTTTGATGTGTTAAGTAAATTAGGCTGGTTCTTTAAAAAATACTGGAAGCAATATACGGTGGCCATTGTTCTACTAATGGTTGCCAGTGGATTAGAGGTTGTCCCTCCCTATTTACTCGGTTCTATTATAGATCTATTGACAGCAGGAGAAATGACCCCAGCTATTTTAACAAAGTATGTCTTGATTTTTATTGGGATTATTATTGGGGGCTATTTATTAAATTTTGTGTGGCAATTCCGACTATTTGAAGGAGCTATCAACCTTGAGAAAATTTTACGTCGTAATTTAATGCAGCATTTTTTACGTATGACCCCAACATTTTATGAAAAAAACCGTACTGGTGACCTGATGGCACGTGCAACAAATGACTTGAATGCCGTATCCACGACAGCAGGTTTTGGCATTATGACGTTGATTGATTCAACGATTTATATGGGCTTTATCATTTTTGCGATGGGCTATATGATTTCGTGGAAGCTTACATTTTTTGCTATGTTACCAGTTCCTATTATGGCGATCCTCATTCAATATTTAGGGAAAATTGTTCATGAGCGATATATGAAGGCACAAGATGCTTTTGGGGAACTAAATGATAGTGTGCTAGAATCTGTAGCAGGAGTGCGAGTGGTGCGTGCCTATGTGCAGGAAAAAAAGGATGAGGCTAATTTTGCAGATATGAGTGAAGTTGTGTATGCGAAAAATATTCATACAGCGAAAATCAATGCTTTATTTGGCCCGATTACAAAAGTCGGAACGGGCATTAGCTATGTTGTAGCACTTGGTTACGGGGCTCATTTAGTGGCAACTGAGGCGATGACGGTTGGGCAACTGGTCACGTTTAATGTTTATTTAGGTTTGGCTGTTTGGCCAATATTTGCAATTGGTGAGCTCATCAATGTTATGCAGCAGGGGAATGCCTCACTAGATCGCGTGCAGGAAACCTTGAACTACGAGGCGGATGTTCAAAATATTCCGAATCCACAAATGATTGCGACACCAAATGCGATTGGCTTTGATGCCTTAACATTCCAATATCCGATGAGTCAGGTGAAAAACCTACAGCAGATTTCACTTTCCTTGAAAAAAGGCCAAACGCTTGGCATTGTTGGTAAAACGGGAGCAGGTAAAACAACCTTCCTACGCCAATTATTGCGAGAATACCCAATCGGTCAGGGACAGCTTTCCATTGACGGTATCGATATTACCGCTCAAACGAAGGAGCAGATCCTCGATTGGATTGGTTATGTGCCACAAGATCATGTGTTATTCTCACGAACTATTCGTGAAAATATATTATTTGGGAAAGAAGATGCAACACAAGCAGAGTTGCAGCAGGCGATACGTGCCGCATATTTTGAAAAGGATTTAGACAATCTACCAATGGGCCTTGAAACACTTGTTGGAGAAAAGGGTGTCTCTCTTTCAGGCGGTCAAAAACAACGTGTGTCTATTGCTCGTGCTTTAATTAAAGATCCTGAAATTTTAATGCTGGACGATTCACTCTCCGCTGTCGACGCGAAGACAGAGGCAAGAATTATTGAAAATATTCAGCGTGAACGTCAAGGTAAAACGACGATTATTACGACACATCGCTTGTCTGGTATTCAGCATGCCGATGTCATCATCGTACTGGATGATGGGCAAATTGTAGAGCAGGGAACACATGAGGAACTTCTTGCGCAACAAGGATGGTATAAAGAGCAATTTGACCGTCAGCAGCTAGAAGGAGGTGCCTCATGAGTACGAGTCAACGTTTAATGCGCTATGCGATGTATTTTAAAAAGCCGATACTATTAGGCTTATTCTTCCTAACCATTGCCGTATTCACGGAGCTTGTTGGACCGTTTATTGCGAAACATATTATTGATAATTACATGACAATCGGTCATATAGAAATCAAACCGATTACATGGTTGCTCATTGTTTATTTACTTTTAGCCATTGCAACAGCCATATTACGTTATTTTATGTATATTTATTTGCAAATTGGGGCAAACCGTGTTATCCAAAAATTACGTAAAGATGTCTTTGAACATATTCAAACTTTACCAATCCAATACTTTGACAATTTACCAGCGGGTAAAATTGTTGCGCGTGTAACAAACGATACAGAGGCAGTTCGGAATTTATATGTACAGGTACTATCCAATTTTGTGACGAGCTTTATTTCTATTTTTGGGGTGTATATAGCGCTCTTTATTTTAAATTGGAAAATGGCAATGCTTGCTTTAACCATGATTCCAATTGTTTATGTGTGGATGATTTTATATCGAAAATTTGCCTCTAAATA
>Ga0213822_1001584_pt1 | contig 12478 bp, 12 predicted proteins | sample MC6MC0908MG_FD_179872 | JGI IMG/M metagenome (GOLD analysis project Ga0213822, IMG submission 179872) | Enriched soil aggregate microbial communities from Iowa State University, Ames, United States - MC6-MC0908-MG | ecosystem: Environmental > Terrestrial > Soil > Unclassified | place: USA: Iowa...
GCTAGTGCCGCTGCTTGTTGGTCGCTACGAATTTGAGGAATGCCGGTTTGATTATGCGGGTGCGAGTTTTGGTATTACGAGTGTTGATCCTGCTGCGACTTCGCTGCAAACGGCGCTGAAAGTGGCGGATCAGTTGATGTATGCCGATAAAGAGGAGCGGCGGGGGTTGCGGCGGGGTTGAGAGGGTGAGGGTGAGGGGCATAATGACATTGAAATCACAAAGGCCGATCTTTCAGTGAGCTTTTTTGATGCTGCGTATGGTGCGGCACCAGGAGTCGAAAATTTTAATAACTATATGATTTATAATTTTTTTATTTGTTTTTGTGCGGCTCTCTATCTCTAAAACTATCCTTTTGGATTCGCCCAATTTTTCAAAGAGGCAAGCAATGCCAAGCTACGATCCATTGCACTCGAAGCATAGCAGCCTGTCATGCTGACAAGGAGCCATTGCTCCTTTCTAATCGACAGCAAGCGGCTCAAACCTGTAGGTGCGAAAAGGTAGCTATCCGTTACAAGTGACGTTCAAATCTGTCGATTCAAGCTGGGGCAACTGACGAAGGTGGTGCTCGACGATAAAGCAAGCACCAATACCAAGATTTCAATCGAGGACTTCGCAGCCTATCCTAAGCCACCAATCTCTCGCTGCTTGTTGCATCCACCGCCGCATCCAGCTCAGCCCCAGCTAAATGCTTTGCATAGTGCTCCTTCAGTTCCGACTCCCAAGAAGCGACCTGATCCAATATGGCTACCGCCTCATCTTTCGTCAGTGCGAAATGCTTATGTTGGCTAAGCAGGTTATCTCGACTTAGAAGAGTACCGTTTATACCAACATGCATCGACAGCCCTTGTGCAGGCCCCTCTCCCAGTACGGGAAGAACGTCATACATAGGCGAGAGGCGCCAAGCCCCTTCCTGCCAGATCACAGCGTGGTTGCGAGGATGATCGTCACTGTTCCCTACGAGAGCGTTGTAGGCCATTCGCCTGTAAAGCTCTTGCCTATCAGAGTCTGGCGCGCCTCTGCGATACAGCTCATCGGCGAGCGCCGCATAGATCCACCCGTCGTTGCGCTGCGCGTGCCATTCGGCATCGAGAAGAGTTAAGCCACTCATCATTGGGATGCGCCGAAACCTTGCATCAGTCTCTGACCATTTTCGGTCAAATCGCTCCACAAGTAGCGTGTTGCCTTTTTCACCTTGATGGAGCGCAGTTCGGGCTACACTCATCCCCTTAGTAGCCGCAAAGGTCATGCAGGCATACTCAAATTTCGGCAGGTCGTAGTGATCAAATTTATCGCGAGGCTTAGCAAGAATCAGCTTGTGATCAAAGCGGTATGTGCGCTTGGGCCTGGCACCACCAACAGCTGAGCGCTGATCCCGTATTCTTAAAGCCTCCAACTGCTCAGCGCTCAGCTGGCTGTCATAGATCGCAGCGCAAATATCTATGAAGTGGTCGAGCCCTTTGGCTTCAAGCATTTTCATAGGCCTTTCGCCTGTACCCGGCCTCGGTGTGCGAGCTTCGCCAGCCATGATATTTCCGGCGCGATCTTCGTTAGGAGATAACAACAGGAGCTGGATAGGGGTGAGTTCTCCCTTTTGGGTGCGGCGCAGCAATCGTTCTCCCCAGCCATCTGGCATCGCATCATCAATGAACCCGGGAACGCCGCCATTCTTTTGTACCTGAATGGGTCGAGTGGAGAGCGGATATCGTATTGGATCAGGCACCCAACCCTTGGCATCCACGATCTCCGGCGCATAGACGAAGGTTCCCGTGCGGCCAGAAAGGGTCAGCTTACCCAGCGTCACAGTCTCACCCGTTTCCGGACACTCCATGTAAATGTAAGCGTGCGGCATTAGAAGTCCTCCGCGTTGCTGCGCGGCAGTTTTACGCGCTTGGTGGTGTTGGTTTCTAAAGAGTTGAGATCAAGCGCAGGGTCATCGATCAGTGCTTGGAAAACCCGGTCAGAGATCCCCACGGTAAATAGCGCGAGCATGAAATCGCGCAACGAAACACCTTCAGCCTTCCCCCCCTCGAGGTGACGAATAGCTCGGAGAGAAATTCCAGCTAGCTCTGCAAGGTCAGCCTGCCGTATCCCCATGCGCAGACGAGCTTCCTTCATCAGAAGGCCTATACGGTAAAGCACAGAGGTGCTTTGAACAGGGAAAAAGTCTTTCATAAGGTAGCACCTAGCGACATCCTAGAGAGTATAAGATATCACTAATCGCACACTAAAAAATCTTTTAGAGATGTTAAAGTGTCACGATATGATACCTTATGTGTTATAAGGTTTCATGAAACGATATCTTAATAAGGGGGTAGAACCAGCGCGGGTAAGTCAAATCTCGCGTTCTTGGCGGTAATTTTTCCCCAGTTTGGCACTACCCTCGCCAGATCAGCCTTCTGCTGCGACTGGCTGCGACTGGCTGCGACTGGCTGCTTCTGGCCGATTTATGTCGGCGTGCCCATCAGGATCAGGTCCCTCACCTTTTAGTACTCGCTTTACAAGCGCGACTTAGTTGTTGCGCTCGCTGAGGCTGGTGGAGGTTCAATGGACCGCATGACCTCGCCCTTAAGCCTAGGCTAGGGTTCACTGGGCTCGCAGGCGGTCTGATGACGGAGGCGATTGGTACGACGAGCTATGGGCCTTTCTCTCGTTTTTCGCTTTAGCTGTGCTCTTGGACTGATGAGAGTCACCGCCTGGCGGGCACTCAGGCAGCACGAAGATTTGTAGATTAGGATGGGAAGTAGATGTGAGAATCGTGGATTTTCAGTTGACCCCGATAGGGTATGCCTATAGGATCGCAACTCGTTGCGATCCTATAGGCATACCCTATCGGGGTCAAGCTTGAATGCCGTTTGGCTTGTGCTATATTTCCATCACAGCTCAGCACCGCTCGCAGGATATTTTTAGCCCTGTCCAGCAGTCCTGAGTTTTTTTATGCCTTAAGGAAAGACGATGAAAACGGCGGCGGTGCTGATTGATGGCGGTTATTTTGACCGTAGGGTCAACTTTTTCAAGCGGAAGTATTTTAATGATACCCCGTTTACCGCTAAGCAGCTCCAGGATGTGACGAACGCAATCGTTGGTGCTCATCTCCGCAAATTCAAAAGCACGCTCTATAGAACCTACTTCTACGATTGTCCGCCTCTGGATAAAAGTCTCCGTTACGCGATGCCGGACAACCCGGGTGAGCAGGCACGTACCTGGACGACAAAGAAGCATCCTCCATACGTCCTAAAAAATGAATTTCATGACCTGCTAAGAAAAAGTCGTAAGACGGCTCTGCGCCTAGGGGCGCTGTCGGCTTCTGGCGAGTGGAATCTCACCAGCTATGCCCTGAAGGCTCTTCTGAGTGGTGAGCGTCAGTGGACCGACATCACCAAAGATGACTTCTACTACAACGTTACTCAGAAAATGGTTGATACCAAGCTGGGCGTCGACATCTCAAGCCTGGCTCTCAAGAAGCAGGTAGATACCATCATTCTCATTGCCGGAGATTCTGACTTCGTACCCGCGGCCAAAATGGCTCGAAAGGAGGGGGTCGATTTCATCCTTGATCCTCTGTGGGGTAACACGACCAGTACCCTCACAGAGCACGTTGATGGGCTCCACTCGCCAGATCTTGTGAGCATCATCGGCGCAGCCCTGAAGGAAACCCCTTCAACTCGCCCAGCTTGGTGGGGTGAGCCGCAAGCCGCGAATGAGCCTGTATTGCCGGAGCCACAACCCGCAGCGCTTGATGACTAGCGACAAAGCTGTGAGGTTTGACCATTCGGTTGCCGGCTGAGCTCGTGTGACAGGTTGAGCTGATGAAAATCTACGCACAGTGTTAACAGGCAGCTGTTACGACGGTGTGATTTCTAGCTACCTTCATCCTGCGGGATAGCCGAGCGATCATCAGGCGGCGGCGAAACCGAGTGCAAAATATTCAGAGTCCTCAAGCGGAATCTAGAGGGCGTCCAAACTGAGATCGTTTAGCAGGCATAAAGCTGAAGCGAAAATGCACCCACACCACCAAAACAAAAACGCCCGATGCATGATCGGGCGCCTTCGGGCATAAGCACTACTGTCGAGAAATTGGGCATACCATACCCAACGCCCAGCCCCTCAGACGAAGTGTCTGGTCCTCTGCAGAACTCTCGCAATCAGGCCTGCGTCGCCGGAGAGGGCTGTGCGGTGCGGGAACGCGACGACGTTATTTTCCGCCAAGGGGTAGGCTTGTGCAGGCTGGATGAAGGCAGGCATTTGCAGATGCGACTGGTCCCCAGCGTCGAACGCTTCGAAAGAGAAGGCCATTTGCGCTTCGCATTCTGGGGTGCCAATTTCATCGACGGGTTTCATAAGTGCTCCAAATGTGGCTGCCATCAAGCCGGGTGATCTCAAATGCCGCGCGAGTCTAGACTCTGTACGATGAGAGATTCAAGTGTAGGAATGGCCTCCATGGTCACTGAGGCGACGGGATGCGCTTCCCTTGTGTGCATATTGCCATCCGAGTCCTTCCGTCCCTTTGGATGGGCTGAGAAGAATCTCAAGAAGCGCGCAGGCGCTACGCCATCGAAGGGCATCACACGCACCTTTTCCAGTTCATTCTCGTTTTCAGTTATAGCATCCTCATGCAGCTTCGTCGCAAGGCTCTTCCTGTATGGCTCTAGGAAATACACCTCCTTTACCCCTGCCGCGACAATGTGACGGGCGCAGGAATGGCAAGGATAGGTGGTGACAAACAGCTTTCCACCACGAATTTTTCCACCATCCGTAGCTCCGGCGCTCAGAAGAGCGTGCATCTCGGCGTGTACAGCACGTGAGAACTCGATCAGGCTCTTCAGCTGCGATTTCTTACGAATGATTTTGTACACATCATCCCGCTTCGCTTTTTCAATCAGGCCTTCTTTGATCAGGAGGTCCACGATGGCGTTTGAGATCAATCGCTTTTCCTGATCGTTAGAGCACAGGCCTCCATCCAAATTCCAACAGCGTCGGTCTTCATCTGGCGAGCTGCCATAGGTCTCCGTTTGGTAGAGCCCTCCGAAGGCTTTCGGCACATCATTCCAACCGGTAGCAAGAATCTCGCCCTCGCCGCTGGTTATTGACGCCCCAACTTGGCGGGACAGGCACGCAGAGTTGCGTGCAGCTGAAAAGGCGGCGTACATGGCTCTTTCATTCAAGGTAGGAGTTGCGATTACCGTACCCAGCATGAGGTCCAGGAATCGCTTAACGCGCCCCTTCCGATGGGTGTCAGTCGTCTTGTCGACGCGGAGGAAAAAGTCGGCCTGCGGGAAGGTGTCTTCGACGCGCTGGCCATGGTCAATTTCTTCTCCAGAATCCCGATCGATCAAGTCATGGATTTGATCCTCGGGCCCTTTAGCTTTTTCCAGACGCGCGATCCGCATCTCAATCGGGGAGTACACGCCAACGACTTGAAGCATGTCTCCGTAAACTGATCGAAGCAGCTTGAGCTCATCTATATGCTTGATGGAGTCGATGATGTGGCAGTAGCGGACAGTAACTTTCGGAATTGTTGCTGCCCCGTCTTCAACCAGCTCGGCAGCCTGGGCTGCCTCGAATGCCGCCTGAGCTTTCTCTCGCTCTAGCGTTATTCTCCGCACCGCAAATCGAGCCAAAATCTCGTTTCCATGCTTTGCGCGCAGCTCGTTGCCTGCCTCAATGAGTCGGCATATCGATTTCTCATCGATCAGTTTCTTGTGGTGACGGATGTCTTCGCTGAGCCTGATGATGTTTACCATTTCATAGTTGTAGTCCGTCCCTTGAAGAAGCTCCTTGAAGGTCTTGGCTACGTCATGAAGGGGAGTTCCCATTGGCCCGCATAGCGCGATCACGATCTCTGGGGTAATGGTCTTGCCGATAGCTCCAACGTCATCGAAATGACCATTGCGATCATTGTTGGCTGATGGTCGAAGCCGAAAATCAGTTTGAGCCATTTTCTGTCCCTAGAATGTGGATACGCACAGACCGTCGATGATCGCATATGGCTATCAGTTTCGTGTAGCCTCTCGACGTGCGGACTGATCAAGTCTAAGTCCTGAGTGCTGCCTCGACTGCTGCTGATAGCAGGGCTCGACGTACCCCCCCGGTTACCGAAGTCTAGGCTGTTGAGTCGCTTTCCCCAGCAGAGAGGCGGAGTGACCACTTTGTGCCTAGTTGCTGTTGGTCCTGGCAGTCAAGATCGGGCCGCATTCAGAGAATGAAAACCCATGATGTATTTAGACGTCGCGCTAGCAGGCGAACCGTCAGTAGATAGTAGTACCGGGTTGCTTCACTGCGGTGGCTCATGCGGTGTTTGAGAAACCAAGCCACACGCTTTTTCTGCCAGGTCCAAGGTGTTTCTCGCTGCCAACGCCCTGCGATTTCGGCCATGATTATTTTTGCCTGTCGCACATGGCGTTGCCGGGTTGCGTGCGAGCCGGTCAGAACGCCAGCCAAGAACAGCTCCATATCGAATGGCTTACTCATGCACGTCCTCCAATGTAGGCCGCGACCACGTCGATCCGCCCGTGCTTCAGCCCATAGCTGATTTGCCTCCGGGCCTCACGGTCAAGATACCTATCTACCTGGCAACACTCGCCGCCGTTGATAGGCGCGCTGTATTGGGTGATGTACTCATAACGCTCACATGCGTATGCCGCTCGTAGATCATGGAAGCCTTTAAGGTTGTGTGCATGCCGGATGTCCCGCGCAGGGCGGATGATTTCTTGCAGGACGTTCAGGTAGGTTTGGTGGGGGGCGATCAGGTTGCGGCTACCCACAGGTGACACCTGCCGTGCAAACCCAAGTGCACCTCGAACCTCGGCGTCCACCGTAATTCAACGTGGCGCTGAGGCGCCGGCGCGGCCGCCTTTGGTGCCATCCTGAATGTTAATTCTGCCAAGGTCGCTAGCCTCACGGCTTAGCCGTGGCAGGTCAGCCAAGATAGCCTCACGCAAGCGCATGCCGGTGGCTCGTGCCAACAGAACGATCGCAGCGGCCCGCAGCTGATGCTGGCTGCAAAGCGCATCGACGATCTGCTTAACCTGTTCGCGGTCTTGGCCCTGTGGCACTGAGTGGCGAATCCCGGTGCGCTGCATACCCAATGCCTTGCTCGGACTGGGCAATTTCACATACTGATCACCGCGAAGCGCCGCCATGGTGCTGTTAACGCTGGATAGGCGGTTTTGTGCGGTGCTGACAGCAAGGTCACCGCGCCTAACCATGTCGCATAGATACGCCGCATAGTCCGCCAACACATTCCGATCAATCTGCCGCGCATCATTGATACCCGGCCCCTGTTCTGAGCGGCACCACTTCACGAATACCTGCCACCGATCACAGTGTGCCTTCACCGTTCCGTAATGGCCGCCGCCGAACATATCTTTCAACGCCTGCGGCCCTGCATAGCTCAGTTGCCTGCCATAGCCGAAATTGCGGCCATCCCGCTTACCTACTAATGCCATGTCGATCACCTCATCGCCTGTTCTCCGATCCTCGCTCCACGTCATCCCGCCAAGAATGTTGAGTGTTATCAGGGACCAAGGCCCCTGCGACCTGTGGGATATGTCCTCTACGCGGGACTGGCGGCTCCTTACGTCCGGGAGCAAGGGCATCTCATGATCTGGCCTCCTGAACACTGTTACCGGTGGGCGGGTGGAGGCAGCGCTGGCTGACGAGACCAGCGCCTAAAGATCCTGAGCCGGGTGAACGCAGCAATGCGATGACCGGGGCGTGCCTGACTGTCAGTCAGGTGCAGTCCATTCCCTGGTCTGCGGCACCATCATCTGCAGCGCTGTTGCTGGTGACATCGGCGTTTGTCACGCCAATTGTCACGAGGGGAATTGCCGCAAAGCCATGTGCTATCAAGGCTGCAGCAGTGTCAGGAGCGCCCGTCTCTTTCCAGAGAAAGAGACGGGCGCAGGTTGGCGCATACGAAATGGCCAAGCGGATAGGTTGCTGCTGGGCAGGAGGGTAGGATGGCTGCCGCAGGGGCAACGATATTTAGTTGGCATCCATCACATGGGTAGTGACCGTACGAGCTACCGGACGCGAATCGTACTTGGGGGAAAACCACCGCGGTTGCGGCGTGGCCTTTCAGGTTTCTGGCCATATTCGGCTGCCTCAGCAGCGCTTGCATCTACCGATCTACGCTTGTGGACAATGTTCGTCAAGGAGAGCAATTTCAGGGGGGGAGCGCCTGTGGATAAAACTATCCCCCGGTGGACATCAGTGGTTTTCCACAGACGATAACTGTGCCATTGGCTTTTAATAAGATTAGGTCCTTTGAAATGGGGCGGCTTTGCCGCCTCGTTTCAAAGGACCCGCGCGGAGGAGCTTCATGCGGTGCTGTGGGTAACATCACAGCGAATTGAGGTGGTGGTGCGGCGGGTTACTCGGTCCTCTTGGCACTGCGCAGGCGCGTGACGTTCTCGCCCGTCTGCTTGGCAAACTCATGCGGCGTGACATGGTCCTAGCGATTCGCCTTCAGAAACCGGCTCCACCAGGCCTTGATCATCCGGCGCTCGTCGAGGAACTCGGCCTTGTGGGTATAGGCGGCGCGCACGTTGTTGCGTTCCTTGTGGCTCATCTGCCGTTCGATATCCGTCTCTGACCACAGCCCGGACTCGACCAGCGCACTGCACGCCATGGCTCGGAACCCGTGGCCTCAGATATCCACCTTGGTGTCGTAGCCCATCGTCCTGAGCGCGGCATTCACCGTGTTCTCGGACATCGGTTTCCACGGTTTGGCATCGCCAGCGAACACCAGGTCCAATTTGCTGGTGATCGCGTGGGTCTGCTCAAGCAAAGCCAGTGCTTGCGGCGATAAGGGTACAGCGTGAACGTCCCCGGCCTTCTTCGGACCCCTTTGAAAAAGGGCACCGTCAAGCGCTACGCACGTGTTGGGAGGGTTCTCAGATACTACGAATGGCCAGGCCCCTGATCGGCCGATCAAGTCGCTGACGGAATCGTTGGGGTCGGGTGCGATTGAGCTCATCATCAACGGCAGCCCTGCATTCCGATGCGTGTATGTGGCCAAATTTGCAGACATGGTCGTCGTGCTGCATTCGTTTGTAAAAACGACCAACAGGTCCGACCGGCACGCGATGCAGGTCGCTGAAGAGCGGATGAAAGAGTTGAAGCACGAACTGAGAAAAATGGGGTACAGGGTTTAGCTGCCAGGCGTTTGGGTGATCACGATCTGGGGCGGTGAACCGGCATCGTTCGAGGGCAGGGTCAGGCTGGTGCGAAAGCCGAGCTTGTCCAGCATGTCCATCATGGCGTCCAGGGTGAATTTCTCGATCTTGCCGTTTGCAAGCTCGGATATGCGGGATTGGGTCACGTTCAACTTGGCTGCGGCATCATGCTGTTTGAGGCCCATTTTTTTGATGCAGTCAGTGATGAAAATGGACAAGTCCATCTTCAAGGCCATTTTGCTGGCGGTTTCTGCGTCGTGGGTGGCGTGGAAAGGGCTTTCGTGGAATTGAAGCGCCATTGGCTTGCCTCAGCAGAAATATCTAAAATTTGCGATAAATCGTAGCGGTGATTGGTTGGTGAGTCAAAGCGTTTCTGTTGGAGGGTGTGTCTGCTTTGGGACCGTGCTGGTGATCAGAGAATTGCATCTGGTTGGGGTTGTTGGGGCTGCTGCGCAGCCCATCGCAGGCAAGCCAGCTCCTACACCGATCGTGGTGGCTTTGGGGGATTTGTAAGATCACGACGCTGGCTGGGGCAAGAGTGGGGAGGTGAAAACAAAAAAGGCCCACCTTTCGGTGAGCCTTTTTTGATACTGCGTATGGTGCCGGCACCAGGAATCGAACCCGGGACCTACTGATTACAAGTCAGTTGCTCTACCATCTGAGCTATACCGGCAATGGGGCGTCATTATAACGATCGTTTGGCGCCTGTAAACCACTTCCTTGCGAATGTTCGAAAAAGACCTAAGTCACCGGCCTAAAAGGAGAATTTTCCTACCAGCCGCGGTGGATGGTGTTGACGTTTGGCTCGCTTTTGCCCGGGTTGAAGAACAGCTTGTGGTTGTCGCAACCGCGCTTGCGGCAGGGGCTTTCGGTGCGCAGGGGCAGGCCGTTGTCGCCGCCCAGTTGCATGCCGGGGTGGTTCCAGCCCAGGTTGCTGTTGGGGTGGGGCGAGGTGCCGCTGGCGCAGCCGGTCAGGGCGAGGGCGAAGGTCAACAGGGCAAGGGGTTTGGCTCGGGTCACGATGGTCGGGTCCGTTGGTCCGTTGTCGGTTCTGGCGCAACGCCAGAAGGCCGCAGGGCTGGCGGGCAGCGCGCGACGTCACTTTTTGATGATTTGGGGGCGGATGATACACCGTTACGGCGGATGAGCATTAGCCTTGTGTTGCCTGGTATGGCCTCTTCGCGGGTGAACCCGCTCCCACAGGGGGGCGTGTAAGCGGGACTATTTGTGTAAGGCAATTCTGAACCATGGGGCCAAAAGCTTCAGGGTTTGGATGCTTCGGAAGTATCCTACGCGCGCCGCTGAAGTATCGCTGTTGTCGGGGAAGTGGCTCACAGATACCGTTTTCGGGTCGCTCAGGCGACCGGGTGTGAGAGCCCGACTTTGAATAAGCGCTACCTGTCATGGTGGCCGTACGTGGGCAGACCTCGGTCTGGCCGGGCTTCCTTATTCACTCGGTTTCTCACCCCGCGTACGGCTGCCGCCCCAAATCCGTGAGAAAGATTTCTGGCAGCCTCCTTTCGTGAATGAGGATTTGCCATGAAACAAGATGAGCCAATCACCACCGCAGGCGTGGAAACCTTCCTCGCAGCCGGTAACCCATCCCTCAATCTGCTACGCGTAGAGCCCGGTGTCCCGGTCGATGCTGCCTATGAGCATGTCTCGATTCTGATGGGCTATATCAAGCACCTGGTGCGCGAGGGGGATATGGAAGACGACCATAAATTCCTGGGTGCAGCCGATTATCTGTGCGACATGGCCAAGGCGTTGATGAACGATATCGAGATCGCCAAAGGCAAGGCGCATTGAAAAATGTGACATCGCCGGGGCCGCTTTGCGGCCCTTTCGCGGCACAAGGCCGCTCCTACAAACGCCGCTTGCGCCAACCACAAGAAATGTTTATGCACAAGTGGCATTGACGGCTTGCGCGAAAGGCATGCCGCATCGCTACGCCGCTGGTCTTTGCGCAAATGCCTGTTTTTACTGGCCTGCAGCGGCAAGCAGGAATAAGCCAAGCGCTTGAAATAGCGCTTGGATCCAACAGGTAATCACAAGCTTGTTCACAGACTTATCCACAGGTTGTGCTGCGGCTAACGGTCGCGTTCCGCAAGGATAAGCAGGTTGCGCGGGGTTAGCGGGTAATCGCAGAAAAGGCCCAGGCGCACTTCATAGCCTTGTTCTTCGAGGAACAGGGCGCGATCAAGCACCAGCCACAATTCCAGCGGCCGGCGGAACAGGTTGCGTACGCGCTCCAGGTTGCGCACCTCGGCCAAGCGCTGCCAGCCGGCTGCTTCCAGGGCGGCCCAGTCCGGGTTGCCGTTCAAGGGCAGTTGTTTGAGGTCGGCCAGGTCGCGGCAGTACTGCTCGAAGGGCTTTTCCAGCCAGGCTACCGGCAGCGATGGCGTTGGCAGGTATTCGCTGCTTTGGCGCTGCTGGCGTTGCAGCAGGTCGAAGCCCAGGCGCCGGGCCATCGAGGTGTCGCGCTGGCGCCGCACGCGGGCGCCGGCGGTAACGGTTTCGCTCAGGGGCAGGCCCAGGTCGTCCAACGACAGCTGCAGGCCGGACGCCTGCGCGGCTGTGGATAACGTCTGGTACTGCGGCGCCGCGATGCGGTTGTAGCAGCAGGGGGCCACGGCCAATTGCCGGCAACCTTGCTGGCTGGCCAGCTGTATCAGGCGTACATGCAGGTCGCCACAGGCGTGCAGGGCCACCACGCTTTTGTCGCCAGCCAAGTGACGGGCGCTGTCGCTGGCCATCACATCCTGATGCACGTGCTGTGCGGGCAAGTGGTGGTGTGCGCTCAGGGCCTGGCCGGCGGCGACCAGTTCGGCGTCGTACTCCAGGCAGGTCAACTGCTGGCCGGGTTGCAGCAGGCGACGGCCGAGGTGGCCTTTGCCGGAGCACCAGTCCAGCCAGTGGCGCGGCTGGTGGTGGAAGTTCAGGTGGCTGGCGAAGGCTTCGATCTGCTGCCATTTGCGGCCAGGGACGGCGACGTCAAGGCGGTGGGCGGCGGGTGGCAGGTCGGTTTGCGGGAGGCTGCCGAGGGCGGCGAGCTTTTGGGCTTGTTCGGCCAGTTGCGGGAAGGGCGCGGGCAAGCGGTCAGTGGCGGTTTCGGCTTCGGCGTCTGCCAGGGAACATTGGCGCAGGTGGGTGGCGAGTTCGGGGTGGGTGGTTTCCCAGGCCAGTTGCAGGGTGGTGAAGGGGCGCGGTTTCCACAGCTGTTGGTGCTCGATCAGGAACTGGTCGAGGGCCTTGAAGCGGGTGCTTAGGTGGTGGCTGTGGAGGTGGCTGGGCATGGGTA
>Ga0213822_1001586_pt1 | contig 12466 bp, 9 predicted proteins | sample MC6MC0908MG_FD_179872 | JGI IMG/M metagenome (GOLD analysis project Ga0213822, IMG submission 179872) | Enriched soil aggregate microbial communities from Iowa State University, Ames, United States - MC6-MC0908-MG | ecosystem: Environmental > Terrestrial > Soil > Unclassified | place: USA: Iowa...
TAATAGGATGGAAGGGCTTTTAGGAGGAAAGAATTTGAAAGGTACAATTAAAGAAATCAAATAGAGCCAATTTGATTTTATGCCCATCAAAACTGGCTCTGGATTTTTCAATATAGCAACTTTGTCATGGAAAAATTTTATTAGGAAACGCTACGAGCTCTTTGTTCTAGAACTACACTTAAAATTCCAAACAATAACAGCAACAACACACCCATTAACGTAATATTTGACCATTGTAACCGTGTATCGAATAGCTGAAAAAAGAAGGTGAATACAGGAATAAAACACAATGACATCATGACTAAAAATACTTCACAATATTGAATACCCTTCTGTAATAAATACATTGGTATTAACACACCGATGACGGTCATCAATAAAATCCAATCAATGTTTTCAAGCAAATAAGTAAACATGACATCATATGTAGCGATAAATGAAAGCAAAATGATACCATAAAATCTTTTTGATAAAATCATCGAGCTTGTCCATCCTAATTGACTGAGCTGCTTAGAATAGACTGTACATAATACTGCACCAAGTCCACACAATATGCTTGCCCCGACTCCTAAAATACTTGATTGGTCCCATGTTTGTACAGCCGATTTCCCTGTAAAAATAGCACCAATCAGTAATAAACTAGCTGCAAATATGCCAATTGCAATACCCCACTGTGCATTTATCACTCGTTTTTTCTGCTGTATCGCAAGTAGCAATGCAAACAATGGACCTAGTCCCATTTCAAGAGAGCTCACTATCGCTGGTTCAATATATTTTAATGCAAAGTAAAACCCCATAAAGGCTAATATGGAAGCACCGTTTAACTTCCATAAAGATGATCGTGCCTCTTTCCAGCAGGGCTCTATCTTTTGCTTACTTGTGATTAATTGAAAGAAGACAGTCGTAAGAAAAAAACTAATACCGGTGAAGAGAAATGGATGCACTGCTTGTACACGGTTCGAGTAATACACTTGGCTAATAGACGTTAAAATGGCTGACACTAGTAAACTTATTACCCCTATTGCATATAGATGACGTTTATTTTCAACTATAACTCCCATAGATTCCCCCCTGATAGCATGTCTACTCATATGTTTACTATTGCGTTGCTAGAGTAAATTTTTTTACTAGTTTCTCCAAACTGTCCTCTACATGGTGACAGTCGACGAAGAACACCCTCACTTCGGCACTTTGATCCCCTTCATTTGTGTTAAAATAAATTTCTTTCATTTGTTCAACTTCCGTATTCAATGGATAAAGGAGCCATATTTCTTTAGCGTGATATTTTTTAGCATACGCATACATTTGATACATATCGGCCTGTGAAATGCCATAGTTATTGTGTGGCGTGTTACTTAGCATTTTCCATTTTGTATCTAAAATAATTTTGCCAGTGCCAATTGTTAATACAATATCTGGTCGTAATGCAAATTTCCCTTGAAATAAATGATAGCCTTTATCCTGTAATTGTACCTGCCACGCTGTATCACTTAGTAGCTTTTTCAGATGAAAGCCAATATAAGACTCAAAAACTTTTTCCATTGGAAATAATAAGGCTTTAGCAAATGAATGTCCTGAAAAAGTTGTAAAGCTTTCATTATTTAAAAAAATTTTAGACCATTGCATAATCGTTTCATAATCTTTTAAGTTACGATCAATCTTTACCTGGGAAAAATCCTTATTGTAGTTTTTGGATTGCTCAATGAGTTCAAAGTGTATGAGTTGCTTACGAATTTCATTTATATTGTCATTGCTAGTAGATTGTTTTAACAAATAAAGCAATGTAGCCTTGATTAACCGATTTTCTGCTCGATTCATTCCAAACTCATCATAGCGTGTATAGAAACGTTGACGATGAACAAGGTTATATTTTAATTGCTGTGAGAATACCATTTTTCCTTTGTATACATTTAAGTTATCCTCCATCGCATAATACGATGATTTAAGTCCTTTTTTAATCAGTTTTTGTACTTCTTCAATGTACAATCGAATGAAAATTTCCAATAACGTCATATGATCTGTACGAAGATTAGTCTCATTAAAGGTTTTGCTAGGAAATTCTTGTAATGACTTAAGCATTTTCAAAAATGTTTTTTTAGGGTCAATGGCTGTTTTCCCATGTATTTTTGGCAAAATTTGAATTTGTGTACCATTTTTCAATTGCACAATACCAACATAATTTTTTGCACGAATGACCTTTCCAACATGCCGCTTTGTGGAAACAGAGAAAAAATCGTATGCATCCACATCTTCCATTTCATTACAGTTCAAAATCATATTTTCAAGCTGCTCGAAAGAATCATTGTCTAAGTATACATACTCATCTTTAAAAGCTTGATTGCATGTCAGGATATCGTATTCCTTTATTTCAATTAACTTCTTCATTCTCGACCCTTCCATATATGCCGATATAGCTTAAAGGTTCCTCGAATGCACTTGCTTGAAGATGGAATTTCGTTTCTGGGAGGTCTATATCAATGGCTCGACCAAATAATCCTTTTATACTTAATTTCTCATCCAAAATAAATCGATATTGCTGGGGTTTTAAATGATCTCCTAACACTAACTGAATCTTACTATAATCTTCATAAAAATATTCTTGGAGAAGTGGAATAATCGCATTCTTAAAAATATTAGCTAGATTTTCTAATGAACTGTCTTCTTTTAAGCTCATAAAATAGGCATGACCAATAGTATGTTCACGATCATACAGTGCTTCAATACGAGCGTTCATAACTTCCATTAGACGTAGAATATGGATATGCCCAACTTTTATATCAGCTACTGCATTCAAATTTGGCAGCATTTCAATAAAGTCAAAGCGTCTTCTAAGTGCTGTATCCATCAGTGCAATCGAACGATCTGCTGTATTCATCGTTCCCAGCAAATAGACATTTTGAGGGACACCAAAATCCTTTTTAGAATATGGAAGCTTCACATGCATTTCTTCTAGTGCTCCAATTCTTTTTGTCGGTTCAATTAATGTAATAAGTTCACCAAAAATCTTCGATATATTGCCTCGATTAATTTCATCGATAATAAAGACATAATTATTACTGTTTTCTTCCACATCGATTTGATTATTTTGCGAGTATTTTAAAATTAAATTATTCACATCATTGATTGATAGTCGCCAAAGCTCATAAATGGTTTGCTGTACTAAGTTCGTTTTGCCATTTAGCTCATAAATATTTTCATAGATATCCGTGGCAATCCACTCTACTTCACGACTTCTTTTAAAATCTTCCTCTGCCTCTAACCATTCAGGCTCTCCTGTGATAATACCAATTGCATCAATATGCTTTTGATCTCCTAAAGAAAAGACGATATCGCCAACACTCATTCCCTCATAGAAATAATACAAGGTATCTGAAGGATATTCCCCATCCTCAATAAAATCAGTACCTTCCTCATCCCAGCCTATACGAATTTGATTGTCCTTAAAGCATTCTTCTTTCAGCCAATTCTTGCCACTGCCTCCTAAAGAAATCTTCCAAACTTTTTTATTTCCTTCCATCACCTGATCATGAGCAGTTAATTTTAATTGCTGCGCTTGCTCACAAAATTCTTTAAACACGCCTGATTCAATTTTATATTGAATGCTCTCTTCTGCTTCATCGTTTAAAACAGGCTTAATTCCCTCGATAAACTCTTCATATCCATATGATTGATGAAAAGTAACGAATCGAATCTGACCTTGCTTTTTATACGTAAGATAACGTTCAAAAACATCTTGATACGCTTCTGCGCAAATCGCCATAAATTCTTTATTCTCAATAATACTAACCGCGTAGTTCACCGTATTATAAGTTTTTCCTGTTCCTGGTGGACCGTACAGGATGGTATTGATATTGCATTGACTCATTTTTGGGGAATCCTCCTCTAAACTTCATATTTTTGGCAAACTTATATTGCTGAGGTGCCTTCTTTCAAGGAATTTATTCCCATAATAATACCATAAAATCATTCTAATTTTACTAGTTCTTTTATAAAATCACCCTATTTATCTAATAAAATCATCCTAGACTATTTAATTTTCCTTCAACAAAAAAATCCGTAAAGGTCAATATGAATCTGACATTTACGAATTTTTTATCACTATTACTTATTATGGGCTTATTAACGTTTACAGCAGCATACGTAAAAACTTTTCAAAATGCACGCCAGCCTCACGAGGTACTTGCTCCTTCGAAGTAGCTTCAATTGCAGCGGCTAAAAATGTTTCTGCTAGTTTCATTGACTCCATTAAATCTTGTCCACGCATCATGCCGCCCATCATGATGGATGCGAAGAGGTCGCCTGTGCCTGAATAGCTCTCACCATTATAGTTGCGGATACTATGAAAAGACCGCTCAGAATCGACAAACATATTCCCAACATAACGCTTGGCCGTATCACCTGCTGGGGGATTCAAACCAGTAATAATGACGTTTGCTCCAGTTGCTTGCTGTAGCTGCTGACCTGCTTCCTTAAGGGCATGAATATAATCTGTATCATTTTGATAGCTCAATAGCCTTTCATAGGATAAACCTGTAAGCAAGCAACATTCCGTAACATTTGGCGTAATAATGTCAGCACACTTTACTAACGCTTTCATACGATCAAGCAATTCACCAGTAAACATCTTATAGACCTCACCATGATCGCCCATTACTGGATCGACAAGCAACGTCGTCTTATTTGAGTGAAACACGTCTAAAAAGCGAAATATATTATCGATTTGCTCCTTACCTGTAACAAAGCCTGTATGAATACCATCAAAGGTAGCTCCAAGCTTACTCCACTCGTCTATAAAAGAGTCCATCTTTGACGTTAAATCTTCACAATAAAAGCTTGAATATCCTGTTTGTGCCGTTAAAATAGCTGTTGGTAGTGGGACTGCTTGCACACCCATCACAGAGAGTACAGGCATCGCAGCCGTCAATGAGCACTTTCCAAAGGACGACATATCTTGAATTACAGCAACTTTTTTCATCATACATTCCACCTAACTCATCCTGCTTTTACTCTCCCCATCGTATCACAATTAGAAAGATGCGAAAATAACCTCAAACTGACCCTTAACTTTTTTATGAAATTGACACTTTTACAATAGTCAGTCCTTTGTTAAAGTAAAAATCATCAAAATATTCATCATAGTGAGGAAGAGACAAATGCAAAATATACAAAGGCCAACATCCTATACAAAATCACGCACAAAAACATTTGATTTAGTCATTACAGCGATTTTAGCAGCACTTGTTTTCGTTGCTACAATGTTTATCAATCTTAAGCTACCGATTGGGCAAGGGGGCCTTATCCACTTAGGAACATCTATGCTGTTTATCTCCTCTATTCTATTCGGGCCTAAAAAAGGAGCACTTGCTGGAGCTATTGGAATGGGTTTATTCGATATCGTAGGTGGCTGGTTAATTTGGGCACCCACAACCATTATTTCACGCGCATTACAAGGCTTCATTGTCGGTAAAATTGCTTGGTCAAAAGGACATAAAGGTGATAATCTTGGGCTGAATATTTTAGGAGCAGTAGTATCAATGCCTGTGATGATTGCTGTTTACTATGTTGGGCAAGCCATTATGTTCAACAGCTGGATTGCCCCGCTGGCATCCATTCCTGGGGACGTCATTCAAAACATCGTAGGCTTAGTTATCGCCATCCCAGTATGTGTTGTACTGAAAAAAACGCCATACTTCAAAAATAATTTTTAATGAAAAAACACCATCTTGCTGTTGAACAGTAAAGATGGTGTTTTTTATGGAGTGAAATTCAAAAACAACGAATTTCAAGATAAAGTGAAACTAGCCTTGTTCTTTTTCATACTATAAGGTGGAGGTGGAAAAATGCCAAGAGTAAAATACCGTGATGCAGACGTTGCTTTAATGGCAAGGATGATGAGAGCAGAAGCAGAGGGTGAAGGTCAACAAGGTATGCTTTACGTGGGCAATGTCATTGTGAATCGTGCAGTGGCGTCCTGTTTAGACTTCAATGATGTAAGAACGATTGAGCAGGTTATTTACCAGGTACAAGGCGGAAACTATTCTTTCGAAGCTGTTCAAAAAGGCAATATGTTTTACCAACGAGCAAGAGAAACGGAAAAAAGATTAGCGAAACAAAACTTAGATTTCTGGCGAGAACATCCAGCAAAATACGCACTCTGGTACTTCAATCCATATGCACCATGTCCCCCAACATGGTATGGTCAGCCGTTTACAGGACAATTTAAGAATCATTGCTTTTATGAACCTGCTCCAGATACTTGTGCTAGTGTATATATGGGATAAGGTTTTTTGACTTTTAATAACCTACATTCACAAGTTTAATAACGCTCTACTACAATGACAAAGCCCAACGTGTTAATTGACTAAAAATCGCCGTATGTAAAGAGGCTGAAGGAATAGATGCAAATCTAGTTTCCTTCAGCTTTATGCTAGCTCTTATTTTTTAATCGTTACATATTTGCTATAAACATACCCCGATTTATTATTATAAGATATCTTATACCAGCCTTGTATTTCCTCTAAAATTGTAATTTCGGTATTCTTTGAAATTGTCCCATATACTTTTCCTGAGTTCGATGGCTTTGAACGAACATTTAAGTGATAAGCCGTAACAATCCCTTTAAGTGATTCTGACTGAGTAATAGTTGGCTTCGATTTGTCTGGTGTTGTCTTACTTGGATTCACCGGTTTTTCTACTGGCTCATCTTTAGGTTTATTCAATGCTTTTACCAGCTTTTGATAAAATTCACCTGACGTTTTTACCCCAGTAAATTGGCTAGCATCTACTTTTGCTTTTGTTGCTAGCATTTTTATTTCTTCTTCTGTAATCAAAGCTTTGACATTAATAGATGCTATATTTGTATATTTACCATCTTCCGTTGTAGGAATGGCTAAAATATCTTTATTGATTAATTCAACAACAGCAGCACGTGCAGGCGATTTCATATCGACACCAACGATTTTCCAGTTATGCTGGATCACTGGCTCATACACACCGTTCATCTCTTCTTTTAGATATCGAATGGCTAGATTACGGATTGTACCGCCTGTTTCTCCATAGGCACTTTCTTCTTTAGAAGACCAAATCATATTAAACTTACGCCCTTCAAGTGCCTGACCTTTTGATACAAGAAAATCCATCCGATAAGAGTTCATACCAAGCTTTAAGTTGTCTTCTAGCTTAATCGGGGTACCATCTAATTTGCGTAGATTTTTTATTCTGTTACCTGGCTGCTCAGTTAAATCGATGTCATATTTTACATTTCCGAAATAATCATTCGTACTATATTTAGAGGAACGACGCGTTTTATCAAAACTAATCGTCACATCTCCATCTCGTGTGCTATTAAAATAGCCAACTGCCCATTCCATATAATCTTTTAAATCTTTGCCCGTTACTTCATAAACTGATACTTCTCCACCAGCAAATTGATAATTATAGGCGATATCCTTTTTCTTAATAGGACCTACATCCAATGAAGCTTTGTCATTATCAATCTGATGTGCTACCACATCTGCCTTACTATAATGTAGCATGACCTCATGGAAAAAATCTGATAAAGGTGTTTCTTGGATGTGTACAGCTGGTATACCCTTAATTTCATTTTTGGGAACAAGATTTGTTCCTTTAAGCTGTGCTACTTCGATATTAGCATCTTCACGTGCATACTCATGGTATGGCTTCAACGTTTTTTCTAGGTCTTTATCCGATTCAACAAAGGTCCCGTCTTCATTCTTTACAGGAATAGTTGAAGCATCTTTTTCTTTAAGCAACAATTTCTCGCCTTGGCGAGTAAATGTTAAATCAATTCGTGAAATATGTGTTCCATATTTATTAGGCTCTGTTATAAAAACACCGTTCACTTCTTCTTTATTTATCAGTACATGATTGTGTCCTGCAAAAATAGCAGCTAGTTCTGGTACGGCATTAGCCATTTCCTTCACACCCGTTCCTGGAACACCATTTTCATTTTCCAATCCCATATGCATAAGGCCAATCATGACATCTACTTTACCCTCTAATTCCTTAACTGCCTTTTTAGTCTCTTCTATCGGGTTTTTGACAACTAAACCATCAAGATGATTTGTCCCCTTCTCATACTCTGTAATCAAAGGTGTTACCATGCCAATAACCCCGATTTTAACCCCTTCACGCTCAATAATTGTATATGCAGGTAAATAGCGTTCGCCATTTTCTTTATAAACGTTCCCAGCAAGTCTTGCTCCATTAAATTGACTGGAAACTTTATCTAATACATCCAAACCAAAATTAAACTCGTGATTACCATATGTCCAAGCTTCATAGCCCATTTCATTAACAGCCACCATCATTGGTGACTGCGGCTGGTCATTAAACAATTCTGCAGAATTATCCTGTATTAAATCTCCATTTTCCAATAGGATGGTATTCGGATGATCTTTACGGATATCTTTAATAATTGTATATAATTGCGTTAAACTTCCTGTGAGATTTGGTCCATCCACTGCGTAATCCCAAGGCATAGAGCGGCCATGAATATCTGACGTAGCCAGGAGTGTAATATGAATATCTTTCTCTTCCTCTTGTGCATTGACAGGCGTTTGTGTAAAGACAATTCCTGTTGCCAGAATCAATACAGCCATACTTAGTATTGTTATAACTTGTTTCAATTGATTCATTTCCTAGTTTTCTCCCTTTTTATTCTGAATTTTAAGATTCCTAAACAGTGTAGCATTTATGGAGATGTCTAACCAGGTAAAATCTATCATAAAAGTAATATAATTTAATAAATTTAACAGATATTAGCGTGATTAAAGAGGAAAAAGCAATAGAAAATCGATATTCAACAAAAGTTTCACTCCCGTCCAATATCCCTATTTTAATAGGATTTATTTGATTCATCTGGATATGCTAGAGCCACTCTCACACGTTTTTCCTTTAATAACAGGACTCCCATCAAACCAATGAACGAGAATATAACAGGCGAAATGAAGCCATAGTAGTACCCATCACTTACATTGCCTGTGGCAGCTTGAAAGTAATCTAAAATATAGCCAAAAATAATCGGCAGCAATGCAGCACTTAGAAAGCCCCCTGTATTGGCAAATCCAGAAACAATGCCTGATTCATTTAAAGGGAAAGTTTGACGAACTGCCGCAAAGGTTAAGGCACTTGCACCATAGCCAAAGCCGATGATAAAGAACAGGACAATGAGCATGAAAATGGACGGATGTCCTTTCAATAAAAGAAAGGCAAACCAACTCGTTAAAACCGCAATATGCACAATAATATAGGGTCTCTTAATCGTACCTAACCAGCCAGCAATCCAGCTCATTAAAGGTGCTCCTATAAGCGCTCCGACTAAACCAATCATAATTAGCTGACTAGCCTCTGATCTTGACATCTCAAACATATTGATCCCATATGGTACTGCCCACGAGCTAATAAAGCCAACATACCCGCCAACAACGCCAAAATGACAAAAAAATAAAGCCCATGCTTGCCTGCTTGAAAATATTCTTCGTAATAATCTGGAGCTTTTTTCACGTTGTATTTCTTCAGTTTTGAAGACTGGTTCCTTTAAAAAGATGCGTTTTGTGTTTTGTACTAGCACAAAATAAAGAAGTACACCACATAAGCATAGTAAAAGTCCTGTAGAGAAAAAGGTGATTCGCCAACCTAATAAAAGAATCAATGTAGCAAAAGGCACTGTTGCCAATAAGAAGCCTAAGCTCCCTGTCATACCTGCAAAGCCAATTAATCGGACAAACTCCTTTTTATGAAACCATTGTGCCAAAATAAGCACCATATTCACCCATATGGTGGCATCTCCTACACCAGTAAGTATTCTAGAAAAGAATAGAATGAATTCATGTGTACCTAGACTGTAAAAAATCGTTCCTATACCTGTAAGGGTGGCACCAATGATGAGGAAAAGGTTTGGCCCAAATCGGTCAGCTAGAATCCCCATTGGAATTTGCAAACTCGTGTACACAAAAAATTGAATACTCGTCAATAAGCCAATTGTCGAAGCCGTAACCCCAAAATCCTCCATCAATTGATCTGTAATTAACCCTGGAGCAGTTCGCTGACTTGCCATTAACAAATAGGTAAACAATACAGCAACAAACACAATCCATCTGTACTTATGTTGTTGTTTGTCCAATAATCACTACTCCTATTAGCTTTTATTGTATGTATATGAGATCGAGGTCAGGATAAAACCTGCTTTTGAGGAAGCTTCAAAATTACAACCGCAAAAAAACGCACCTAGTCTTTACTAAGTGCGTTCATGCTAGATTATACTGCTGGCTGAGGCTGTTCACTGACATGTACTGCTGGTTGACGGTCTTTCCAAGGCATCGCTTCCTCTAATTGTCTACCTAGCTGTAATAACGTCAATTCATCTGCAAATTTACCCGTCATTTGTAGACCAATTGGTAGGCCTGATTTACTTTCGGCTAAAGGCAATGATATGGAGGGCTGACCTGTAGCATTGAATAAATTTGTAAACGGTGCATACGTGAAAATTTGCTCTGTCCATTCAACAGCCGAAATATTAGGGTTGTTGGCATTTAATTCACCAATTTTAGCAGGAAGTGTGCCAATAGTTGGACTCAATAAAATATCATAGTCTTCAAAGAAGCCTGCTACTTGACGTGAAACGACTGCATTTGTATGAATAGCTTCTAATAAATCAGCCGCCTTTAATTGACCACCATATTCATAGCATTTCCAAATGGCGGCTTCAATATAGTTTGGAGAGACTGCTTTGCCAGTTCCCGCTGCAGCCCCCTGAATCATGTGATAAATATTCGCTGTCCAAATAGCAACCGTAGCCTTTGTGAATGATGCTTGTTCATATTTCGGACGCGCCTCTACTACTTCGTGTCCTAGTTCTTTTAATACTTGAACTGTTTTATGAACCGCTTCTATACATTCCGGATCGACAAATGCCCCAGAATTTGTTTCAGTTGTCCAAGCAATTTTTAGTGGGCGCACTGTTTCCTGGATAAGTTGTCCATACGGTGCATGTGTTACTTCTAATTTGGAATAGCTCCCTAAGTCAGGGCCTGCTACTTGATCCAATAAAACAGCTGTATCGCGAATTGTACGAGTCAGAGCGAACTCAATGGCAATACCATTTAAAGGCTCGCTATTGAATGGACCAGCTGGAACTCTTCCACGTGTTGGCTTTAATCCCACTAACCCACTACAGGAAGCGGGGATACGAATAGAACCTCCGCCATCATTGGCATGAGCGATTGGCACAATACCACTTGCAACAGCTGCTGCTGACCCACCACTCGAACCACCTGGACTATGATTTAAATTCCACGGATTGCGCGTTGCACCATAAATAACCGCTTCAGTCGCTGCATTATAACCAAACTCTGGTGTTGTCGTAGTACCAGCTAAAATCAGGCCAGCCTTCCTAAAACGCGCCATTAATTCACTATCGACAGCTATAACCGTATTTTCTCCAATACGACTCCCCATACTATGCGGAACACCCTCTGCATGTAACACAAGCTCCTTAATTAAAAACGGAACACCTGCAAACGGCGCATTTTCATCAACCTTTTCAATTCCCTTGTCAGCCTGCTCTTCTAACACACTAACAACTGCATTAATGGATGGATTGACTTTTTTTATTCCTTCTAGCGCTAGCTCCTTTAACTCCTGTGGTGTTACCTCCTTTGATTTTACTAGCTCTGCTAACCCAATACCGTCATAGGATGCATACTCTTGTAAATTCATATCATCACCTCGTATAGTAGTAATCTTGCAACTATAATGTACTGAATATTCTAAATTTAAGATATTACCCGAAAGGATAATTCTGTTTTAAGTAGAATATAAATGCATAATAGAGAAATGAGGTGTTTTCATGTTTTTAGAAAATGATTTAGAAAACATTCTTAAAGCAAGCTATCATATTTCAAATATGAATGTGAAACAAAGCAATGAATGTTTTAAACATGAACTATTGCAAACAATTAGTCAGCATCTCGGCTATCACCATATGTTATTTTGGGAAATAGCAAATAATGAGCTAACCGCCCCTGTGCTTTTTAATATAGAGAGTCACACGATTAATGACTATTTACAAAGATATAAAAACTTTGATCCATTGCACCCCCAAAATATAAATACACAGCCTTCCATTCAGCTAATGAGTAGGAATGAAGTTATGTGCCTGCAAAAACAAACCCACTATAAAGAATTATTTTTGAAAGAAAATCGCTATGAAGATGAAATGGCCATGTATTTAAGAATAGACAATAGGCTCGTAGCAGTTATTGGCTTTTTAAGGAAAACAGGAGAGAAGCTATTTAATGAAAAAGATATTTTAAAGTTAGTGTATTTGAAAAGAAATATCGAAAACATGTATTCCTTACATCACTTTTCACAGCCCTCCATCGTGTTGGAAATGACAGATCGAGAACGAGAAGTTTTAAAGTTTGTATTCAAAGGCTTGAAAAAC
>Ga0213822_1001588_pt1 | contig 12421 bp, 9 predicted proteins | sample MC6MC0908MG_FD_179872 | JGI IMG/M metagenome (GOLD analysis project Ga0213822, IMG submission 179872) | Enriched soil aggregate microbial communities from Iowa State University, Ames, United States - MC6-MC0908-MG | ecosystem: Environmental > Terrestrial > Soil > Unclassified | place: USA: Iowa...
GCCGGCCTGGACCTGGTATTCGGTTTTCGCATCGACGATACCAAGCATTTCTCGCTGATCGTCAAGGACAGCACCTGCGAACTGCAGGAAGGTGAAAATCCGGACGCCCAGGTGACCCTGGTCATGGACGGCGAAACCCTCCAAGGCATCGTCGACGGCAGCACCGACGGCATGCAAGCGTTCATGTCCGGTAAGCTGAAAACCGAAGGCGACATGATGCTGGCCATGAAACTGTCCGAACTGTTCCCTGGCTGAAACGGCGCTTGCATTCTTCGCAGGCCTTTACGCTGCAAACGAATCCCGCCCCCAAGGCGGGATTCTTGTTTTTAACCTCCGCCGATTTCCCGCAGCGCACGCAACCTTGACCCTGGTCAGTTGCCACTCGCCCGCCAACCAGTAATTTAGCGCCTCCATCAAAGCCAGGGACGGCTCATCGGGAGCCTGCGCCTGCTCATCTCAAGGAAGAGACTTTCATGCCCGCACTGAAGATCATTCTGCTATCGACCGCGTTCAATGGCCTGACCCAACGCGCCTGGCTAGCGCTGCGCGAAGCCGGCTACCGGCCCAGCGTGGTGCTGTTCACCGATCCCGCCTCGGTCTGTCGGCAAATCGAAGAAAGCGGCGCCGACCTGGTGATCTGTCCGTTTCTCAAGGACCGCGTACCCGGACAGTTGTGGCGCAATTCCCGGCGTCCAGTGGTGATCATTCACCCGGGCATCGTCGGCGACCGCGGCGCCAGCGCCCTGGACTGGGCCATCACCCGGCAAACCGAGCGCTGGGGCGTGACGGCGTTGCAGGCGGTAGAGGAAATGGACGCCGGTCCGATCTGGGCCACTTGCGAATTCAACCTGCCCGAAGGCCTGCGCAAGTCCGAGTTGTATAACGGCCCGGTCAGCGATGCGGCCATCCGTTGCATTCGCGAAGTCGTGGAAAAATTCGTCAACGGTTTCACCCCGGTGCCGCTGGACTACAACCGTCATGACGTGGTCGGACGCCTGCAACCGAACATGACCCAGGACGATCGCACCTTCAGCTGGCATGACAGCAGCCGCTTCATCAAGCGCTGCATCGACGCCGCCGACGGTCAGCCCGGAGTGCTCGCGCGCCTGGCGGGTAGCCAGTTCTACCTGTATGACGCCCATGCGGACGTTCGTCGTGGCCTGCCCGGCGAACTGCTGGCCGTGCGCGACGATGCGGTGTTGGTAGCCACAGGCGATGCGAGCCTGTGGATCGGCGCCCTGCGCCATAAACCGCAACCTGGCGAACAGACATTCAAGCGCCCGGCGCGCCATGTGCTGTCGCAACGACTCAAGGGTGTCCCGGTGCTCGACAGCTCCCTGGCCCGGCAGCCATTCAGCAATGAAGCGTATCAGCCCATTCGCTACCGCGAATGCGGCCATGTGGGTGAACTGACGTTCGAGTTCTATAACGGCGCGATGAGCACCGGGCAATGCCAACGTCTGGTGGAGGCGCTGCGCTGGGCCAAGTCCCGGGACACCGAGGTGCTGTTGATCCGGGGCGGGCGCGGCAGCTTCTCCAATGGCGTGCACCTGAACGTGATCCACGCCGCCGCCGAGCCCGGCCTGGAGGCCTGGGCCAACATCCAGGCCATCGATGACGTCTGCCTCGAATTGTTCAGTGCCCGGCAACTGGTCGTCAGCGGCCTGACGGGGAACGCCGGGGCTGGCGGCGTGATGTTGGCCCTGGCGGCCGATGTCGTCCTGGCGCGCAGCGACATTGTGCTCAACCCTCACTACGCAACCATGGGCCTGTACGGTTCCGAATACTGGACCTACAGCCTGCCCCGCGCAGTCGGGCCGGACATAGCCCGGCAACTCACCCAGGACTGCCTGCCCATCAGCGCGCTCCAGGCGCTGCGCTATGGCATGGTCCAAGAGATCGGGCCACGCTGCCCCGACGAATTCGGCCTATGGCTACTGCAACGGGCCAACAGTGCGCTGCTCGATCCAACCTATGAAGCCATTCGGGTTCGCAAGGCCGAACGGAGCCTGTCGGCGATCCAGGCGTGCCGTGACAGCGAGCTCATGCAGATGCGCCGTGACATGGTGGACAATCGCCACGGCTTCGCCGAGAAGTGCCGGCATTTCGTGCTCAAGCATAAGGCCTGCCGCACACCAGAACGCCTGGTGGCGCCCTGGGCGCGGATGGCGCGGGCCCATGCCCTCCAATGATTCCCGGTATCGGGGACGCGTGGCAGCTCTTACAATGCCCGCTTCCCCTGCATCGGCCTGAACATGGACATCGACCTCGCCCGTACCTTCCTGGAAATCGTCCGCCACGGCAGTCTCGCCGCGGCAGCCGATAAGCTGCACGTCACCCAGACAGCGATTACCGCTCGGGTACAGAAGCTCGAAAGCCAGCTCGGCTGTGCGTTGTTCGTGCGCAACCGGGCCGGCGCACGCCTGACCGCCGACGGCGAGGCCTTCGTGATCTACGCCAACCAACTGGTGCAAACCTGGGAAGCTGCCCGCCGCGACCTGCCACTGCCCGAGGGCTATCGCAACGTCTTGCACCTCGGCGGCGAGGTCAGCCTGTGCAACCCCTTGATGCTCGCCTGGGCCGGCGAACTGCGCCAGAAGATCCCCGGCCATGCCCTGCGCATGGACATCCGCGACGGTGAAAAACTGCTGCAGCAGCTGGAGTTGGGTTTGTTGGATGCGGCGGTGGTGTACCAGCCGGAATACTGGCCGCGCCTGCAAGTCGAGCAACTGCTGGAGGAAAAACTCATCCTGGTGCGCCTTGCCACGTGTCCCGAACCCTACGTGTACATCGACTGGAGCGCCGACTTCCGCCGCCAACACGACACCGCGCTACCGGACAAGGCCAAGGCGGCAGTGACCTTCAACCTTGGCCCACTGGCCTTGCAGTACATTCTGGAAAACGGTGGCAGCGGCTACTTCCGCACCCGCGTTGTGCAGAGCTACCTGGACAGCGGCATCCTGGAGCGGGTGCCCAAGGCGCCGGAATTCAACTACCCGACCTACCTGGTCTATTCCCGGGACCGGGATTCGGTGGCGCTGCAGCAGGCGTTCGAAGTGCTGCGCGAGATCGTCAAGACCGGTAGCGACTGGTCCCAGCGCTGGGACCCGCTGACCTGATGGATCTGTGGTGAGGGATTTATTCCCTCGCCACAGAAGCGCGCCTCAAAATGTGAGCCCCCTCACTGCCGCTCCTTACAAGCAGGCTGGCCTCACGGCTACTTCACTCTCGCTGCGATCTTATCTTTGAGCAGCAAGCGTTTCTTCTTGAGCGTCTCCAGGACATTGTCGGACAGCCCCGGCGATGATGGTTTTTCAGCGTCGACAACCTCGGCATCAAGTTGGGAGTATTTATTGAGTAACGAGTCGAGCCTTGGATCCTCGCTGCGTTTTTGCTGGATGTGGTCTGTTGTGCAGTTCAGGTCCTGGCACAAATCGTGGGACACCGGCATGGAACACCTCCTTCAGTGGGTCGGTGGAAGACGCCTTTACAGCGCTCGTCGATGATCAGGATGGCCTCGTCGACGGGGTTCTGTCGACCGCCAATCCGACCAGCGGTGACCGTTCGTCGTAACGCAACGCCTTCAAATCAAACCTTTGTCCAGGCGTCGCTCTCCATTGATCAGAGACGAAAAGAATCGCTCTTTCAACCTGTGTGGAGACTTACCTATGGACGGATTTACCCTACGTCAACTCGGCTTGGCAGTTGCCCTCAGCACCAGCATGGGCATGGCTTGGGCCGCAACCTCCAATGACTTCGTCGACAATGCGGCGGCCGGTGGCATCGCGGAAATCGAAACCAGCAAACTGGCCTTGGAAAAAAGCGCCTCGGCGGACGTGAAGGCGTTTGCCAACAAGATGATCACCGACCATACCAAGGCCAATGAAGAGCTGCTCGCACTGGCGAAAAAACATGACATTGAAGTGCCAGACGAAACCACGTTGATGAAGAAGGCCAAGGCCAAGATTCTCGAAGTACGTGATGAATCCTTTGATGCGGCCTACGCCAACAACCAGGTGAAGGCCCACGAAGAAACCATCGCCCTATTCAAGAAAGAGGCCGAGACGGTTACGGACGATAAAAAGGCAGGCAACACCGAACTGAAGGCGTTCGCCCAGAAAATGCTGCCCGATCTGCAGCATCACTTGGACGAAGCCAAGAAACTGCAGGCGGCTCACCCCAGCAAGTAACCCTGCGACACAAAATAAGGCCGTCTTCATGAAGATGGCCTTATTCGACCCAAGCCCGTCGGTGTTCATGACTACCGTTGGTCAGCACTGTCATTTCTGACAGTAGAATGTTGCAACTCACGCTCCTAGGGTCTTGCTCAATAGACACTCCTGCTTATACAAGCGTCCAACCTCTTGGAGCTTTGCAGTCGCAGGTGTCGCGTAGCAGGAGCCAAGTCATGAGCGATGAACCGGTGTTAACGCAAAGCGCTGGCGGTATTGCGGTGAAAGTCGCCGCACTGCTGGGATGGTTCGCATTGATCCTCCAGCTCTACCTGATCCTGACTTCGCGCTGGCAGGGCGACAAGAGCCTGTGGGGCGGAGTCGACATCTTCTTCAGTTATTTTACGGTGCTGACCAATATCCTGGTGGCAGTGGTGCTGACCTGCGCGGCCACTTCAGGGGATTCGGCGCTGCGGCGCTTCTTTCTCAAACCCAAAGTCCAGGGCGGTGTAGCCGCTGCCATCATACTCGTGGGGCTGGCGTACAACCTGCTGCTGCGCAATATCTGGAACCCCCAGGGCTTGCAGTGGGTGGCCGATGAATTGCTGCATGACGTGATGCCGGTGCTGTTTGTGGTCTATTGGTGGTTCTGCGTGCCCAAGGGCACTTTGCAATGGCAGGACGTCTGGCCGTGGCTGATCTATCCGCTGGTCTATTTCATCTACGCCTTGGTGCGTGGTTACTTTGTCGGTTCCTACCCCTATCCTTTTATCGAAGTGGACACACTGGGTTACCCCCAGGTGTTCATTAATGCGGTGCTGGTACTGCTGGGGTTCGTAGGGGTATCACTGGTGCTGATTGCCCTGGATCGCTGGAAAGGCAGGCACTGAGGCAGCCCCAGCGCCAAACACCTCATCAGCACCCAATGGGCCGACGAATCGGGTAGCGGTCAACCACCGTCGGTGTCGATATCCGCATCCGTGCTTTCGCCGGACTTCGGCCGATCCGGATCAGGCTCGAAGCCAGGGCTGAAGGTATTGTCGTTGTCCTGATGAAGATTCTTCTGATCAACCTCTGGGGCAGCGCTCTGGGCCTGGTCGGTCCCGGCGGGGCTGACGGGCTGGGTGTCCGACGAATCAGCCGGAAGCTGCGGATCGATAGCCGGATCGTTACGCGGGGACGGGGTTTGCGTCTGGCCTTGTTGCTGGGTGTGTGCAGGATCGTCGTTCATGGGCACCTCGTTCATGGCAGGGCCGGATGGATGACCGGTCATGCTTATTCGAAGGCGACGCAACGACTTCGGTTCCATTTGTTTATGGGGCCGCGATCAGCAGCCCAGCACACTCTTGACCATCCGCATCAGCGCGTCCGGACCGTAGGGTTTGCTCAGCAGATGGGTATCGGGGCTCAACTGGTGGTTACGGGAAATGATGTCCCGGGTGTGGCCCGACGTGAATAGCACGGGAACCGGCGGTTCCTGCACCTTGGCCCAGGCTGCCAGGTCGGAGCTCTTGATCAGGCCGGGCATGACCACGTCAGTGAATATCAGGTCCACCGAGACGCCTTCAAGCAGCAGTCTCATGGCCTCGTCGCCGTTGTTGGCCGTGAGGGTTTGGTAGCCGAACTGCTCCAACAGTTCCACCGACGCACTGCGTACTTCGTCATTGTCCTCCACCACGAGGATCGTCTCTTGCCCGCCGGAATCAAGCGTGTAGAGTTGCGCCACTTCGCCCGTTTCCGCCTGGTAGCTGCGAGGAAAATACATCCGCACCTGGGTTCCCTCGCCCAGCTCGCTGGAGAGTTCGATATGACCACCGCTCTGCTTGACGAACCCGAACACCATGCTCAAACCAAGCCCGGTGCCCTGGCCGTCGGTCTTGGTGGTGAAGAACGGCTCGAATACCTGTTTGAGAATATCGGGCGGCATGCCAACCCCGCGATCGGTCACCGACAATCGCACATAGTCGCCAGCCGCAATGCCCTTGCCGGCGCAGGACGGTTCGTCGAGCACGATATTTTCGCCGATCATACTGATCGTTCCCTCGCCGCCCATGGCATCACGAGCGTTGATCGCCAGGTTCAACAGGGCGTTTTCCAACTGGTTGCGGTCGACATGGATGCACCAGGGTTCATCAGGCAAGCTCACTTCAATCTGAATGGTTTCGCCCAAGGCCCGTTGCAGCAGTTCACCCATTCCGTCATAGATACTTCGGGGATTGTAGACCGCCGGTGACAGTGGCTGGCGCCGGGCAAATGCCAGCAGTTGCGATGACAGCTTGGCGCCCCGCTCCACGGCTTCGATGGAGGCGCTGACCCGCCGTTGTACATTGGCGTTGTCCCGCTCGTGGCGGGCCAGCAAGTGCAGGTTACCGGCGATCACTTGCAACAAATTGTTGAAGTCATGGGCCACACCGCCCGTGAGACCACCAATGGACTCGAGTTTCTGTGACTGGCGCAATTGGTCTTCAGCTGTCAGTCGCGCCTGCACCTCATCAGCGACACGCTGTTCCAGGTCACGGGTGAATTTAAGCAGTGAGGCTTCGGCGGTCTTGCGTTCATTGATGTCGATCAGCACACCCGGAAACCGCAGGGGGTTGCCCGTCGCATCGAACTCGCATCGACCGCTGGCCAGCACCCACAGGTAATCACCGCCCAGGCGGCGCACCCGATATTCAGCGCTGTAAGGTGTGCCCGTGCGCAAGGTCAGTTGGACGCGTTGATCGACGTCGTCAAGGTCGTCCGGGTGGATGCTCTGGCGGGCAATCTCGACGGGCAGTGCATCCAGTGGAGTGTCTGGCGGGTAGTTGAAGGTACGGGCAAAACGCTCATCGCCCGACAGTGTGTCGGCCTGGACATCCCAGACGAATGAGCCCAGCAAGGGGCCGGCCGAAAGCGCCAACTGAATGCGCTCATTGACGGCACGATAACTGCGTTCGGCCTCTTGCCGGGCGCGTTCGGTCAATACAAGCTCCGTGGTCTCCACCACGATCGCCAAAACGCCTGCCGGGGCCTGGTCGTCGTCCGGCACCGGGCTGTAGTAAAGGTCCATCCACACGTCTTCAGGCTTGCCATTGCGCAATAGCACCAGTTCCTTGCTGCGATAGGACAAGGTGCCGCCGGCCAGGCAAACGTCCAGCACATGGCGATTGAACTCCGCGACCTCCGGCCAGCCCAACTCCACCGCGCACCCCAGCAAGTAGGGATGGCGGCCGCCGGCGAACTCGGCATAGGCGTCGTTGTAGATCATGAAACCCTGACGGCCCCACAACATCACCATTGGCAGAGGCGACGCCAGCAACACCTGGACAGCGCTGCGCAGGCTTGCGGACCAGTGTTCGATAGCGCCCAATTCGGTCCGGCTCCAATCGAACGCCCGGATACGCCCGGCCATTTCACCGCCCCACCCGGGGCACCCGTGATTCTGGGATAGAAACTGCATAGGGTCGACTCTGAAGCTGAAAATGCTTGTAGGGAACGGGTATACCACGAGTCCCTAGCGCTCAGAGCTTCGAGCGCTGCGTTGGCGTTTGGTTTCATGCTGGTCGATCCAAACAAGTTGGCAGCCGATTTCAGCGAAAGTCGCGGCTATGCACCTGGATGCCCGCCAGCAATTCGCTCAAATCACTCAAGCGCCCGGCGATCAGGTGGCGGACCTCACCGACGCTTTCCCAACGCCCATCGACCCTGAGTAATTGCGAACCCACCAGAACCTTGCGTTGGCGCTCGGCCAGGTCGCGCCAGACCACCACGTTGAGGTTACCGAACTCATCTTCCAGGGTAACGAAGGTCACGCCGCTGGCCGTGCCCGGACGTTGGCGGCCGGTGACCAGCCCGGCGACGCTGACGTTGCGACCATGTTCCACCGCCTGCAATTCCCGTGAGCTGCGGCAGCGTCGGGCGCGCAGTTCGGGGCGCAGCAGGGCCAGCGGATGGGGGCCCAGTGTCGTGCCAAGCGTGACGTAATCGGCAAACAGGTTTTCCCCCAGTGTGGGTTCGGGCAGAGCCACGGGGGGTTCCTCCTGGCTGGGCAAACCGGCGAACAAACCCAGTTGTTTCTGCACCCCGGCCACTGCCCAGCGGGCACGGTGGCGATCACCGGCCAAGCCCTGCAAGGCACCGGCATCAGCCAGTTGCGCCTGGGCCCGGGCATCGAGTTGCGCGCGCTCGCCCAGGTCGGCCACGTCACTGAAGGCCCGCTGCCGACGGGCCATTTCGATACGGCGGGCATCCTCTTCGCGAAAGCCCTTGACCATGCGCAACCCCATGCGAAGCGCCGGTTGCCGGCCTTCAATCGGTTCGAGACTGCAATCCCAATCACTGGCGCGCACGTCCACCGGACGGATCTGCAATTGATGTCGGCGGGCATCCTGGAGGATCTGGTCCGGGCTGTAGAAACCCATGGGCCAGCTGTTGATCAGGGCACAGGCGAACGCTGCCGGCTCGTGGCATTTGAGCCAACTGCTGACGTAGGTCAGCAAGGCGAAACTGGCCGCGTGGGATTCGGGAAAGCCGTAGTTACCGAAACCCTTGATCTGTTCGAAGATTTGCGCGGCGAATTCAGGAGAGTAGCCATTTTTTTCCATCCCCTGCGCCAGGCGAACCCGATGCGGCTCAAGCCCGCCGTGACGCTTCCAGGCGGCCATGGAGCGACGCAACTGGTCGGCCTCGCCGGGCGTGTAGTCGGCCGCGACGACGGCAATCTGCATCACCTGCTCCTGGAACAACGGAATGCCCAGGGTCCGTCCCAGCACCGTCTCCAGCTCCGGCGAAGGGTACGTGACGGCTTCCTCCCCGTTTCGCCGTTTCAGGTACGGGTGCACCATGCCGCCCTGGATCGGCCCCGGCCGCACGATCGCCACTTCGATCACCAGGTCGTAATACGTCCTGGGCTTGAGCCGGGGCAGCATCGCCATCTGTGCCCGTGATTCGATCTGGAACACGCCGATGGTGTCCGCGCGACTGATCATCTCGTAGGTCGCCGGATCGTCCTTGGGCAACGACGCCAGGGTATGGCGCTGACCCCGGTAGCGCTCGATCAGGTCGAAGCATCGACGAATCGCGCTGAGCATGCCCAAGGCCAGTACATCCACCTTGAGCAGCCCGACCGCGTCCAGGTCGTCCTTGTCCCACTGGATGATGGTGCGCTCGGCCATCGCCGCGTTCTCCACCGGCACCAAGGTGTCCAGGGGCTGCTCGGAAATCACGAAACCGCCCGGGTGCTGGGACAAATGCCGGGGGAAGCCGATCAGTTGCTGGGTCAGGCTCAGCACCCGGCGCAACACCGGGCTGTCCGGGTCGAAGCCACCTTCGCGCAAACGGTCCAGCGGCGGTGCTTCATCGCTCCAGCGTCCACAGCAGTCGGCCAATGCATTGACCTGGTCCGGCGGCAGGCCCAAGGCCTTGGCGACGTCCCGCACCGCCCCGGCACCGTGGTAGCTGCTGACCACCGCCGTCAGCGCCGCGCGATGACGACCGTAGCGCCGGAAGACGTATTGCAGCACTTCTTCGCGGCGCTCATGTTCGAAATCCACATCGATGTCCGGCGGCTCGTTGCGCTCCTTGGACAGGAATCGCTCGAACAGCAGGTTGGTCTGGCTCGGATCGATTTCGGTAATGCCCAGGGCATAACACACCGCCGAGTTGGCCGCCGAACCACGTCCCTGACAGAGGATGCGCTGCTGCCGGGCGAAGCTGACGATGTCTTGCACGGTGAGGAAATAACTGTCGTAGCCCAGCTCGGCAATCAACGCCAATTCCTTGTCGATCTGCCGCCGGACCTTATCACTGACCCCATCAGGCCAACGCGCGCGCATGCCCCGCTCGGTCAGTTCCCGTAGCCAGGACGCCGGATCATGGCCCTCGGGCACCAGCTCGCGGGGGTATTGATAACGCAGTTGGTCGAGGTCGAAGGTACAGCGCCGGGCAATGTCCAGCGTCTCGTCGAGCAAGGTACGGGGATAGAGATCCGCCAGGGCCTTGCGGCTGCGCAGATGGCGTTCGCCGTTGGGGTGCAGGCGCTGGCCAGCCTCGGCCACCGTGACGTGGTGGCGAATGGCGGTCATGGTGTCCTGCAAGGCGCGACGACCACGCACGTGCATGTGCACATCGCCACTGGCCACGGCCGGAAGGTTCAAGCGCTCCGCCAACGCCAGCACATCCGCCAGCCGACGCCGGTCGTCCTGCCCGCAATGCAACTGCACCGTTAGCCACAGGCGTCCGGCAAACCTCGACTGGAGCCAGCGGCCCTGTTCTTCGCAGGCTTTATCATCGGGCACCCACAGCACCAGCAAGCCCGGCAGGGGCTCGTCGAAGTCCTCCCGCACGATGCGATAGCGGCCCTTCTCGCTACGACGCCGGGCACGTGTGATCAACCGGCACAAGGCTTGGTAGCCTTCCAGGTTCTCCACCAGCAACACCAGTTTGGGACCGTTCTCGACCTGGATTTCGCTGCCGACGATCAGTTGCAGATCCAGTTCCTTGGCCGCCTGCCAGGCCCGGACGATCCCGGCCAGGGTGCACTCGTCGGTGATCGCCAGGGCCTGGTAGCCCTGCTCTTTAGCCCGTCGGCACAGCTCCAGGGCACTGGAAGCGCCACGTTGGAAGCTGAAGTTCGACAGGCAATGCAGCTCGGCATATTCGACGTTCATGCGAACCAACCTTGCAGCCACAACGGCCCGCCCTCGCCTACCGGTCGATAGGCCCAGCCTCGTTGTCCTGCGCGGGTTTCGATCAGGTAGTAATCCCGGCGTACGTCGGCGCCGTCCCACCAGCCGGATTCGATGCGCTCCGGACCGATAAGGATTCGTGCCTGGCTCTCCTGCAACGCTTGGGGTTCACCCAGCAGCCAGCCGGGACGCTGCACGCCGTCGCGCACCGGGCAGGCCTGGGGCCGTGGCTGGGGTGTCATCTGCCAGGCGCATTCAGGCCGATGGTCGTCGCGAAACCCCAGGCCCTGCACGGCGTCATCCCCCAGCCGGGCCCGCAAGCGTTCGCGCAGTTGCTCCCAGGGCAAGGACTGTTGCGGGCGCTCATCGAACAGTTCCAGGCGCTGGGGCACGAAACTCGGCAGGTCTTCGGCACACAAGCGAAAGCCCCGCACCGGGGCTTCCACCTGTACTTGTTCCAAGCGGCCACGGGCCAGTTCGAAGAGCATCGAGGGATCTCGTTCGGCGCTGAGCAGGCCGACCTTGATCAGCGTGTCCGGCAACCCGGCGTGTTCCAGGTGCAGGTCAAACCGCTGCACGCCGCTGTCACGACCGCAGAGGAAAGCCGACAGATCACCGGTCAGTCGGCGCAACGGGAACAGCAACGCCTGATGGGACTGCACGTCGTAGTTGAGTTCGATGCGCACATCGAAACGGTCCGGCGGCAAATAGAACGACAACGCCAGGGTGCGGCTGCCCGTCAGTGCGTCGAGGTGCTTGAGCACCTGGGCTTCGAAGCGTCGTGCCAAGGTGTGCCGGGGCAAGGCCTGGACCTGGCTCAGGCGACGCAGGCCCATGCGCGACAGCGCCATGGCGACGTCGGGCTCCAGGCCGATCCGCTCCACCGGCATTTGCCCCAGGCACGCTTGCAAAGTCTCGCTATCGGGGACCACCAGGGCGTCATAGGCATTGGCCAATACCCGTGCCGCCACCGGGTTCGGAGCGGCGACGATGCGATGACGAAAGCCCAGTTCGCTCAGTTCGGCCCGCAACCGCGCCTCGAACACCGGCCAGGGCCCGAACAGGCCCAGGCTCGACTCGATCTCGAACAGCACTGTACGTGGGTAATGCACGCTGACCTGGGAACTGAACCGGTAGGCCCAGGCCGCCAGGAACTGTTGCCAGTGTTCGATCTGCGCGGCGTCGTATTCGGCGGTGGCAAAACCTTTGCTCAGGGCCTGGGCGGCGGTCATGGTCTGGCCGGGACGCAAGCCCAGGGCCCTTGCCTGCGCATTCACCGCTTGCAGCACCCGACGCTGGGCCGGGCCGGTCAATAGCGCCAGGGGCTGGTCGGGATCGGGGCGCTGACGCAGCGCGGCGTCCAGGGCCAATTGCGGGAAGAGAATACACACCCAGCGCATCGCAACCTCAATGCTCTGTCGGTGAGGTGAACGTGGCAAAGGCAATCGGCGCCGAACGGGCCAGCCCGCCCCGGCACTTGAGCACGCGCAACTGCGCAGGTCGGGTGTCGATGGCAATGCGCAGCGCCGCCGGCGACGGGTTGATGGCTTCCTGGATCGAGCGCCAGGCGAACGCCAGGGCCTG
>Ga0213822_1001591_pt1 | contig 12402 bp, 12 predicted proteins | sample MC6MC0908MG_FD_179872 | JGI IMG/M metagenome (GOLD analysis project Ga0213822, IMG submission 179872) | Enriched soil aggregate microbial communities from Iowa State University, Ames, United States - MC6-MC0908-MG | ecosystem: Environmental > Terrestrial > Soil > Unclassified | place: USA: Iowa...
GCCCTGAAACACGGTCCCAAGGCAAGCCCCTCCCCGGGTCTGTCAGAACAGTTCGTGCCTGGCGGCTTTCTCCAGCAACAAGGCCGGCGGTGAAAAACGCTCGCCGTATTGTTCGGCCAGATACTGGGCCCGGCCGACAAAGTCCTGTAGGCCGTATTGGTTGATGAACTGCAATGCACCGCCGGTCCAGGCCGCAAAGCCGATGCCCAGGATCGAGCCAACGTTGGCGTCGGCTGTCGAGGTAAGAACGCCTTCCTCCACGCAACGCACGGTTTCCAGGGCCTGGATGAACAGCAGCCGATCACGGACATCCTGCGGCGAAATCTGCCCATCGGCTTTCTCGAAACGGCTTTTGAGTTCCGGCCACAGATGCTTTTGCCCATCGGCCGGATATTCATAAAACCCCGCCCCGGCGGCCTTGCCCGACCGTTTGTATTCGTTGAGCAGCAAGTCAATCACGACGAATGCCGGGTGCTCAATCGGCGTTTTCCCTTCTGCGTGCAGGTCCTTGGCGGTTTGCGCGCGGATATGGCTCATCAGGCTGAGGGAAATTTCATCAGAGATCGCCAGCGGCCCGATCGGCATCCCGGCCTTGCGCGCTTCGGTCTCGATCATCGGCGCACTCACGCCCTCGCCGAGCATGGCGATACCCTCCTGGGTAAAGGTGCCGAACACGCGAGAGGTAAAGAAGCCGCGGCTGTCATTGACCACAATCGGCGTCTTGTTGATTTGCAGGACGAAATCGAAGCCTCGTGCCAAGGTCTCGTCGCTGGTGCGGGCGCCCTTGATGATTTCCACCAGGGCCATTTTTTCCACGGGGCTGAAAAAGTGCAGGCCGATGAACTTCGTCGGGTCTGATACTGCCATGGCCAAACCGCTGATGGGTAAAGTCGATGTATTGGAAGCCATCACCGCGTCCGGCCCCACCACCGCCTGGGCAGCGGCCGACACCTTGGCTTTCAGGACACGGTCTTCAAACACCGCTTCGATGATCAAATCGCAACCGGCCAGGTCCGCGTCGCTGTCGGTCGTATGGATCCGCGCCAGCGTGGCTTCGCGTTGCTCGGCGGTCAGTTGACCGCGGGCGACCTTCTTCTCCAGCAGCACCGCCGAACGGGCTTTACCCTTTTCGGCGGCAGCCAGGTCGACATCCTTGAGCACCACCTCGACGCCGGCCACGGCGCTGACGTAGGCAATGCCGGCGCCCATCATGCCGGCACCGAGCACGCCGACTTTTTTTGTCAGATAAGGCGCAAAACCCCGTGGGCGAGAGCCGCCGGCCTTGATCTCATTGAGCTGGAACCAGAAGGTGCCGATCAGGTTCTTCGCCACCTGGCCGGTGGTCAACTCAGTGAAGTAGCGGGTTTCGATCAGGTGGGCCGTGGCGAAATCTACTTGGGCGCCTTCCACCGCGGCACAGAGGATCTTCTCCGGTGCCGGCAGGCAACCTTGGGTCTTGTTACGCAGGATTGAAGGGGCAATCGCCAGCATTTGCGCGACTTTCGGGTCCGACGGCGTACCACCCGGGATCTGATAACCCTTCGCGTCCCATGGCTGGACCACGCTTGGGTTGGCGAGAATCCAGGCCCGGGATTTGGCCAGCAGTTCGTCATGGTCAGCTGCCAATTCATCGATCAGCCCCGCCTGCAGCGCTTGCTGTGGGCGAATCTGTTTCCCCTCCAGCAGATATGGCAAGGCCTTCTCCAAACCGAGCAGGCGCACCATCCGCACCACTCCGCCGCCGCCCGGCAACAGGCCAAGGGTGACTTCCGGCAGGCCGAGCTGCACCGATGGGTGATCCTGGGCCACGCGATGATGGCAGGCCAGGCAGATCTCCCAGCCGCCACCGAGAGCCGCGCCGTTGATGGCCGCCACCACCGGTTTGCCCAACGTTTCCAGAGCACGCAACTGCGCCTTGAGCCCCAGGACCCTTTCGTAGAAAGCCGTGGCTTCGGGCTTGCCGACCTTGATCAGTTCGTTGAGGTCACCGCCGGCGAAGAAGGTTTTCTTGGCCGAAGTGATGATCACCCCGGCAATCGTGTCCTTCTCGGCGGCCAAACGGGCCACGCAAGCGGCCATGGCTTCGCGATACGCGGCATTCATGGTGTTGGCGCTCTGGCCCGGCATGTCCAGGGTCAGGACGACAATCCGGTCCTGGCCGGTTTCATAACGGATGGCATCGGTCATCAGCAGTGTTCCTTGAAGTCGTGGCTCAGAGGCGTTCGATAACGGTGGCAATGCCCATGCCGCCGCCGACACACAGGGTCGCCAGGCCATAGCGCAGGCGCCGCACCTCCAACTCATCGAGCAGGGTGCCGAGGATTGCGCACCCGGTGGCGCCCAAGGGATGGCCCATGGCGATAGAGCCACCGTTGACGTTGACCTTGGCGGGGTCGATGGCCATGTCCTTGATGAACTTGAGCACCACCGAGGCGAAGGCTTCGTTGACTTCGAACAAGTCAATGTCCTCCACTCGCAGGCCGGCCTTGGCCAAGGCCTTGCGGGTGGCCGGCGCCGGGCCGGTGAGCATGATGGTCGGGTCGGTGCTGGTGACGGCCGTGGCGACGATCCGTGCCCGGGGTTGCAGGCCCATGGCGCGCCCCTTGGCCTCGGAACCGATCAACATCAGCGCCGCGCCATCGACGATGCCGGAACTGTTGCCCGGCGTGTGCACATGGTTGATTCGTTCGACATGGCTGTAGACCCGCAGCGCCGTGCCGTCAAAACCCATCTGGCCCATGGCTTCGAAACTCGGCTTGAGCTTGCCCAGGCTCTCGAGCGTGGAGTCGGCGCGAATGAATTCGTCATGGTCCAGCAGCACGATGCCATTCTGGTCCCGCACCGCCACCAGGGATTTGGCGAACGAACCGTCAGCCCGGGCCCGCGCGGCTTTTTGCTGGGAGTGCAGCGCATAGGCATCGACATCCGCGCGGCTGAAGCCCTCCAGGGTGGCGATCAAGTCGGCGCCGATGCCCTGGGGAATGAAGTGCCCGTGCAGGTTGGATTGTGGGTCGAGCGCCCAGGCGCCGCCGTCACTGCCCATGGGCACCCGGGACATGGATTCGACGCCGCCGGCCACCACCAGGTCCTCGAACCCGGAGCGCACTTTCATGGCCGCCAGGTTCACCGCTTCCAGGCCCGAGGCGCAAAACCGATTGAGTTGCACGCCAGCCACACTGACATCCCAATCGGCCATCAGCGAGGCGGTCTTGGCGATGTCGGCGCCCTGCTCTCCCACCGGCGTTACGCAACCCAGCACGATATCGTCGACCTGGCTGGTGTCCAGGCTCATGCGTTGTTGCAAAGCGATGAGCAGGCCAGCCATCAGGTTCACCGGCTTCACGCTGTGCAAGGCGCCATCGGTCTTGCCTTTGCCGCGAGGCGTGCGCAGTGCGTCGAAAATCAAAGCTTGGGTCATGACATCCTCGAAACCACGGGGGTAATGCGATGCCTACAACCATAAGCCCAGCGGCGCGGGATTCAATGACCGCAGTGCTCAACCCCGTTGACGACGGCGCTCAGACGAACGGTAGCCTGCTATCGGGTTAACCGATTCAGGTAAGCAAGCTGTCTAGCAAGAGGGCCGGCAAGAAGCTGGCAATAGGCCTCATGCCGTTTTAATAGCACTTAGTTAGAAACTGATACGAATTGGATCTAAGCCAACGGCGCTGGGGCCCCTAATGTAATCCTTGTACAAGAAAGTCGTCGGGTTTTGCCGAGGCACTTGTCAAACAGGAAGTGCACCGCCAGTCGCCATGGATATGCAGGCTGGCCTCAGGAAATAACAAAAAAGGCGGGTCAGCCAATGTTCAAACATTCGAAAGTTCGTCAAGCCGGACTCATTCTCTTCGCCACGACGCTGCTGTTGATTTTGCCGAATATCACCAAAGTGATCGGCTGAGTCCTGCGCGCGGGTACCTGAACCATCAGCACGTTGTATCGCCAAAAAATGTGACGGGTTCGTTGTTCCGACGATGGTGGCTGTGCCAACCTTTATGGCATCCCCCTCGACATGGAAGACGATCCATTTGAAAGCTCTCATTGTGTTCGGGGCGTTGCTGCTCAGCACGCCCCTGTATGCCGCGCAACTGGTGCTGGAGTTGGGCGCGGGTACTCGCACCTGGCAAACCGAAGAACTGCTCAAGCATCCTGAAGCTCGCACGGTCCAGATCGCTGAAGATGTTTCCTATAAAAAAGCGATGAGTTATCGCGCCGTGCCTTTGACAGCGTTGTTGATCGGCATCCAGCCGAACGACCACCTGCAAGCCGTGGCGCTGGACGGTTTCGCCGCCGAAATGCCCGCGGCGCCATTACTCAACAAGAGCGGCGCCCGTGCCTGGCTGGCGATTGAAGACCCTGCCAAACCCTGGCCGTCACTGGGCGAAGGCAAACACAGCGCCGGGCCTTTCTACCTGGTCTGGACGGACCCTCAGGCGGGCCCTATCAGCCCTGAACAATGGCCGTACGCGGTGGCGAGCATCAAGCGCCTGCCAGCGGTGGCCGAACGCTTCCCGGCCCTGCTGCCATCGCCCACGCTGGCCAAGGACGATCCGATCAATAAAGGCTTCGAGCTGTTCCAGAAGAACTGCCTGGCATGCCATCGCCTCAATGGCGCCGGCGATGCGCAGTTTGGCCCGGACCTGAACATCCCCTTCAATCCTACCGAGTACTTCTCGGGGGACTTCCTCAAGCGCTATATCCGCGATCCGCAGGGCCTGCGCCGCTGGCCCCAGGGCAAGATGCCGGGTTTCTCGGAGGCAGTGCTGCCGAACGCGGAGCTGGATCTGTTGGTGGGGTATCTGAAGCATATGGCGGGGCGCAAAACAGCTCTGGGCCAATAAGCCACGTATGCGGCTGACATGACCTCTGTGGCGAGGGGATAAATCCCCTCGCCACATTGAATCAGGCGCCAGTTACTGAAGTTGCACAGTGATCAGCGGCGCTGGTGTCACGACCACCTTGGCATGCATCTGCTCACAACCGCCGCCACGGCGCATGCCGCGCACCGGGCAGGCGTCCAGGTAATCCAGGCCCACGGCCAGTTTCAGGTGTCGCTCCGGGCGGGCCAGTTGGTTGGTCACATCGAAGCTGTACCAGGCGTCATCGAGCCAGGCCTCGGCCCAGGCGTGGCTGGCCAGGTGTTCGCTGTTGTCGCCGAACAGATAGCCCGATACGTAGCGCGCCGGTATGCCCAGGCTGCGAACGCAGGCCAGGAAGGCATGGGCGTGATCCTGGCACACCCCGCTACGACCGGCAAAAGCCTGGGCCGCGCTGGTCTCGATTTCAGTGGAGCCCGGCGCGTAGCTCATATGTTGGTTCAGCCCATGCATCAAATCGATCAAGGCCGTGCGATCGCGGCGCTGCTTGCATTGCTGCTGGGCAAAGGCGCGAAGAGCCTCGTCCGCTTCAGTCAACCGCGTGAACCGCAGGAACGGCAGCGCCGATTGGCTCTCATGTTCAGCTTCGTGCAACGGATCGATGTCCACCTGCCCGCGTGCACCGATGACGATCGTTTCGTGGGGCTCGTCCAGCGTAAGGACATGAAGGATATTGCCGAACGGATCAAGCTGCGCCCGCACTGGCCGAGGCAGGTCGAGCTGCCAGCTCAGCACATGCTGGCGTTCGCTGTCGTGGGGAGTCAGACGCAGGTACTGAATACTCGCGCGAACCTGATCTTCATAGTGGTAGGCCGTTTCGTGGCTGATTGAGAGTCTCATATGACCTCCAGGTAGGAACTGTGGATGGCATTGCCCAGTTCGCGGACCAGTGGGATGAACTCGGTGAGCCAGGCATGCAGGCCCCCGTCGAGGATTTCGTTGATACCGGTGTAGCGCAGGCGCGCGTCCATTTCCGCCCCAAGCCGTTGTGCCTGCCGGCCATTGGAGCCCGACAGGCTCGCGAGAATCTGCTCGATTTCTTCAGTGCAGGCGCGCAGTGAGCGCGGCACGTCGGCGCGTAACAGCAACAGTTCAGCCACATGGCGGGCACCCGGGGCGTCACGATAGATCTCGGTGTAGGCCTCGAAGGAAGACAAGGCCCGCAGCAAGGCGCTCCACTGGTAGTACGCGTGGGCGGTGCCATCGCTGACCGTGTCGGCCTGATCGCCGGCCATTTCGTAGCGGGCGTCGAGCAGGCGCAGGGTGTTGTCGGCCCTTTCGATAAAGGTCCCCAGGCGAATGAACCTGAAGGCATCGTTACGCATGATGGTGCCGTAGGTTGCGCCTCGAAACAGGTGGGACCGTTCCTTGACCCACTCGCAGAAACGGCTCATGCCGTAGCGACTCAAGCCTTGCTCGGCAATATCGCGAATTTCCAACCAGGTGGCGTTGATGTTTTCCCACATGTCGGCGGTGATTCGCCCACGTACAGCATGGGCACTGGCCCGCGCAGAGCCGAGGCAGCTGTAGATGCTGGCCGGGTTGGCGGCGTCCAGGGCAAAGAAGTGCAGCAATCGCTCGGCATGCAAATCGCCGTGTCGTTCCCGGTAATCGTCCAGCGTCCCGGTGATCAGCAACGGCATGGCCAACTCGTGCAGGCCGTCACCGCGCCCGTCCTGGGGCATCAACGACAGCGAATAGCTGACGTCGAGCATCCGCGCGAGGTTTTCCGCACGCTCCAGGTAACGCGACATCCAATACAGGTCCGAGGCGGTTCTACTTAACATGGCAGCTCCTTCAATCCTCGACCACCCAGGTGTCCTTCGTGCCACCGCCCTGGGATGAGTTCACCACCAGCGACCCTTCGCGCAGCGCCACACGGGTCAGGCCGCCGGGCACCACACGGGTTTCCCGGCCGGACAGCACAAACGGCCGCAAGTCGATATGCCGTGGAGCGATGCCATTTTCGACAAAGGTCGGGCACGTCGAGAGTGACAGCGTCGGCTGGGCGATATAGGCGTGCGGCTTGGCCTTGATCCGCTCACGGAAGGCATCGATCTGCGCCGTCGTCGCCGCCGGCCCCACCAGCATTCCGTAACCGCCGGAACCCTGGGTCTCCTTGACGACCAGGTCCGGAAGGTTAGCCAGCACGTGGGAAAGCTCGGCAGGATTGCGACACTGCCAGGTTGGAACGTTCTTCAGGATCGGCTCTTCGTCCAGGTAAAAACGGATCATGTCGGTGACGAACGGGTACACCGACTTATCGTCCGCCACCCCCGTACCGATGGCATTGGCTAGCACCACGTTGCCCGAACGGTAGGACGACAACAGCCCTGGTACACCGAGCATCGACTCCGGGTTGAAGGCCAGGGGATCGAGGAACGCATCGTCGAGGCGCCGATAGATCACATCGACGGTTTTCGGCCCGTCAGTGGTACGCATGAAGACCTTGTCATCGCGTACGAAAAGGTCAGCGCCTTCCACCAGTTCCACACCCATCTCCCGGGCCAGGAACGCGTGTTCGAAGAAAGCACTGTTGAAACGTCCCGGAGTGAGGACCACGACACTGGGATCGTCCAGCGGGCTCGCGCTTTTCAGGGTGTCGAGCAGCAGATTGGGATAATGATCAATCGGCGCGATGCGTTGGACGGCGAACAGTTCGGGAAACAGGCGCATCATCATCTTGCGATCTTCGAGCATGTAGCTGACGCCACTGGGCGTACGAAGATTGTCCTCGAGCACGTAGTACGTGCCGTCGCCGTCGCGTACCAGGTCGACCCCGCAAATGTGGGCATAGATGTCGCGGTGCAGGTCCAGACCCTGCATCGCCAGTTGATATTGCTCGTTGGCCAGCACCTGTTCGGCCGGAATGATGCCGGCGCGGATGATGCGTTGTTCGTGGTAGAGGTCGGCCAGGAACATGTTCAGCGCCTTGACTCGCTGGATGCAGCCACGCTCGACGACCCGCCATTCACTGGCGGGAATGCTGCGCGGGATGGTGTCGAAAGGGATCAGGCGCTCTGTTCCCTGCTCGTCACCGTAGAGCGTGAATGTAATCCCGGCGCGGTGAAACAACAGGTCGGCTTCGCGCCGCCGTTGTGCCAGAAGCTCGTCAGGGGTTTCGGCCAGCCAACGGGCAAACGCCCGATAATGCGGGCGGACCTGGCCGTCGGCGTCGTACATTTCATCAAAACCGGTGCGGATCATGCCGTACTCCTTGTCACCCTGACATCCGGCTTCGCAAGGCCCGTGCCATCGGCATAAACGCTTCCTGATCAACGGGTTGGATTATCCACCGGGAGGCCGCGCACCCTTGTGGTGCAGCCAATGCACCCCACACCACCGCCACGCCTCATCGCGACGCATAGCCTGGCTACCCTGAGCATAGACACGGAAAAAGGACGTAGCCTGCTGCGGATACAGTTAGGTACAAAACCTGGAGGAGTGTGGCAGGGGTCAGTTGGCGGCTGGCGGGCACACGTGAAAACGGCCGACACAAAGGTCAGCCGTTGCTCTGGTTGCAGTAAGTGAAATATCAGGCCTGCAGGCGCCGAATCTCCTGCTTGACGCCCCAACCCTCGATGATGCCGCCCAAGGGTTCAACCACGGCCTCGAAGTCTTGCTCGAAGTCTCCAATGTCGTCGTAGGTGGCGTACATCACCCGGCTCAGTTCCAATGACCAGGCCCCGTCGTCCCGGGCGCTGATCTGTGCGTTCAATGACTCACCCCGAAATTGACCTGCTGCCCTGCGCGCCCGCTCCTCATCCGGGAAAATGGCGTAGAACTCGATGGGATGGAATTGTGAGAAATCGAAACCGCCTTCTTTCATGCGGCGAAGCACACTGGTGCTGATGTCTTCTTGATAGGCTGTGCTCATGAAACGTCCTCCTCAAACTGATGGATAGACTTTCCGTCTTCCCGTATGCGCAACTCAGGAGTTGCGCATGGCACGGCATCAACTGACCGTCGGGACACAAGCATGTAGCTGACAAGACCGGACCTTCGCGATCCTTTCGCTGATCTCAATTGCAGAGTAGCCGCAAGTCGCGGTCACTGCCAAGCGGGGCCAGACACTGAATTTCATGAAATCGGTTTAATGCTGATGATTTCGATGCTGTGCTGGGATTTGAGGTTCTTGAGCGTTGGGTCTTCGGTGCGACCTTCCAGGTCATTGAGATCAAGCTTGGCGGGCACGGGTAGCAACTTTTCGCGGATCAATTGCGCAGCCTGCTCCATGGTGGGCTCTTGGTCATAGTCGAACTGCTCGGCGATGGCTTCGCCGTGGTCATCAACGAAAGTGATCTCCCACTTTTGCATCGGTCTCTCCTCGATCAATTCAGGGCCTGGCTTACGTACATCTCGACATTGAGCGCTGAACAATCGTTCCGCCGGGTTGTTGGACGGCACGTACGAAAAGACCGCCTCGAGGGCGGTCTTTTGGGGTGTTGCATGGCCGATTATTTCTCGGCACGTTCCTTCAGGGCTTTCAAGGTGTTGAACGGCGCGTCCACCACAAACTTGTTGGCCAGCCAGGACGGTACGCTGCCACCCGGATCGGTGTGGACCTGATAGGTCACTTCGACCTGGCCCGCGCCCTTGGGTACGAATTTCCAGAAGCCCTCGACCTGGGTCACCCGCACATAATCCTGCTCTTCGGGCAGGTACTTCGGCACGCCCTTGAGGTTGCGGGTCAGGCTGCCATCGGCGCCTTCGACGGTGGTCACTTCCAATACCGAGTCCCGGGACTTGACCGGCCACGGCGTATTGAACTGGGTGTAGGTCCAGCTCTTGTCGCCCTCGTGCTTGAGCAGTTTCTGGCTCTTGCATTCATGAATCCAGGCGCAGGCACCCGAGACATCTTCCTGCAGGGCCCGCAGCTTGGGCATGGTGGTTTTCATGACGGTCACGCCCTGGTAGGCCTTGTACTTGGAGCCGGCCACTTCACTGAGGGAAACCTTGATACCGTCCTGCTCCTTGACCACTTGCCAGTCTTCTGCCTGAGCGGCGGCCGATGCCAACAACACGGTCACCCCACACAACACAGCCATACGATGCAGCGAACCCATAATTCTTTTCCTTATTGTCCAAGTTCGTTCATGTCAGTTCCGATCATTAACCCATTACGCTGCCGTGACTTGCTCCCACCAACCGATGAGGCGGATAGCGTCTTCGCTGCTGTTGCCGCAGACTTCGATGTCAGCTTCGAACGCCGAACACACCGCCGGACGCTCTGGCTCGCCGAAGATCCGGCACAGGTTATCGACCGACAACTGCACGCAGCGTTCTCCTGCCGGCTTGCCCTGGGGCATGCCAGGGATCGGCGAGCTGATGGAAGGGGCAATGCAGCAGGCGCCACAGCCTTCACGGCACTTCATGACGACAAACATCCTCACGACAAGTAATGATTGGTAACAGGACACAGAGTAGCGGCTAAAACACTCGTTTTAAATTACTGCTTGTGTGTTTTTTCGCCGCAACAAGATGACTGGACAGTCAGCAACGACTGCAAGCATGGCCAAGATCTACTGCTTGAACTCGAAATCCAGCGCCGCCCCTTCCACTTCATGACGCTCCTGATTGCGCAGGGGCAGCTGCATTTCATTGCTCAGCAAACGGCCATTGAGCTGGAACGGTCCGGGCTTCTCTCCAAAAAATGAAGGCAGCAGTGGCTCATGTTTGGGTGACAATACCTTACCCGGTGGCTGCAGATTCTCGACCATGTCATGGGGCAGACTCAAATCCAGCTTGGGCGGCGGCAGTGGTTTTTTGGCGATCTCGTGGGCAGATTTGCTCTTGGAAGCGATTGGCGCGCGTTTTTTCTTCACGGGCGCTGCCTTTTTCGCGGGTGCCTTTTTGACCGCTGCCGGTTTTTTCGGCGCATTTTGCGCGGCGTTGACGGCCGGTTTATCCTGCGCCGAAGCCGCCACGACGCCTACTGTGTGGAAGGCAGTCAACAGGCCGATCAAAACCCACGCGACAGGAACAATGGCTTTCATAAATACAACGGCAGTTACGGCAGAGAACCCCATGCTCGCCTGATAATGAGACGCTGACAAGCACATCAGGCTAAGCCGCTGATTCCTATAAAAATCCGTTGGCAGTCTCTTGGCACAATTGAGTGGCCAACAGCCCCAGCGTCATCAAGGCCCGCTCCGCCTCACGGTTCCAAGGCGTGCCACAGTTCAGTCGGATACAGTGGTTGAACTGCTCGGTGTTACTGAAAATCAGCCCGGGCGCGATACTGATGCCTTGTTGCAACGCCCGCACATGCAATTCCTGGGTATTGACCCGTCCCGGCAGGCTGACCCACAGGATGAAACCGCCGGTGGGCCGACTCATCTGCGTGCCTTCGGGAAAGTACTGCTGCACCGCCAGCTGAAAGGCGCTGAGATTTTTGCGGTACTCCTGGCGGATATAACGCAGGTGTCGATCATAGCCGCCATTTTCCAGATACGCCGCAATGCCCATCTGCGTGACGCTGCATGCCGAGTGGGTACTGAAGGTCTGGAGCCGCTGGATTTCCTGCTGGAATTTGCCGGCGATCATCCAGCCAATACGCACCCCTGGCGACAACGTCTTGGAAAAACTCGAACAGTAGATGACCCGATCCAACCGGTCATAGGCTTTTAGTGCCTTGGTGCGCCCCTGCTCGAACATCAGCTCGCCATAGATATCGTCCTCGACGATCTGAATGTCGAAATCCGACGCCAGGCGTAACAGTTGCTTTTGCCGCTCCTCCGGCATCGTCCCACCCAAGGGGTTGCTCAAGCGCGTGGTCAGCACCAACGCCTTGATCGACCATTGGTTGGCCGCCAGTTGCAGGGCCTCGAGGCTCATGCCAGTGACCGGGTCGCTGGGGATCTCGATGACCTTGAGCCCCAACAGATCCGCCAGTTGTAGCAAGCCGTAGTAGGTGGGTGATTCGGCAGCGATCAGATCCCCTGGCCGGGTCAACACGCGCAAGGACATCTGCAGCGCATCGACACAGCCGTGGGTGATCACCACTTCGGAGGGATCCACCACCACACCGGCATCGCGCATGCGAATCGCCACCTGCCGTCGCAACGGTTCGAAGCCCGGGCTGAACATGTAGCTGAACGCCCGCGGGCTGTGGAACCGCGTGACCTTGGCCAATTGCTGGTGCAGCGCCCGCACCGGCAAGTAATCGACGCTCGGTACCGCCGCCCCCAAGGGAAACACCCCTTCACGGCGCGACTCGTCCAGTACCTGCTGGATGATGCTGCTGCGCGTCACCAGCCCCGGACGCTCGACCCGGGCGATGTCCGGCGTCGGCGCCGTCAAGGCTGGGGTCTGGTGCACGTAGTAACCCGATTGCGGCCGCGCACGGATCAGCCCCTGGTCTTCAAGGTTGGCGTAGGCCTGCAGCACCGTCGCGTGGCTGACGTTGAGCTGCGAACTCATCTTGCGCACCGAAGGCACGCGTTCTCCGGGCTGGTACACACCGCGGCGGATGTCTTCAGCCAGCTGTTGAGCAATACGTTGATAGAGCAGGAGGTTGGTCATG
>Ga0213822_1001593_pt1 | contig 12397 bp, 12 predicted proteins | sample MC6MC0908MG_FD_179872 | JGI IMG/M metagenome (GOLD analysis project Ga0213822, IMG submission 179872) | Enriched soil aggregate microbial communities from Iowa State University, Ames, United States - MC6-MC0908-MG | ecosystem: Environmental > Terrestrial > Soil > Unclassified | place: USA: Iowa...
ATCGGCCGACTGGACGAAGACCTTGGCGTCGAGTTTTTCCGCCGCCGCGACGAAGTAGTCACGGTCCCGTGACCAGCGTTCCAGACGCAGGTCATCAATGGAAAAGCCGATTTTCGGGTGCGCCGCATCGGCCATGACCGGAAGCGAGAGCAGGGCGAGGGCGCCAGCGAGTAACGTGCGTTTGAATGTTTTCATGGTGGTGCGTCCTTTTATTGTTGTTTGAAAGACACTGCCTGACGATGAGCGTGGTGCGGATAGAACTGTAGAGAGTCGCCGAGCGCTGTGGGCAGAGATTTGTCGCGAGAATGTAACAACCACTTTGGCGAATCAGATAAATCAAGGTTGTTTTTTTCGGGGGGCCGCTTCGCAGCCCAACGGGGATAAATCCCCTCGCCACGGCTCAGTCTATTGTCAGGGATAGATAAACCGGTTGACCACGTTCTCGAGCATCTCCTGCCGACCGCTGACGGCTTGCGGGTTCAACTCATTGGCAAAGGCATGCTCGGCCAGTGAAGCGAGGCTGAACTCACCGGCCAATACCGCTTGGCCGAACGGCTGCTGCCAACCGGCGTAGCGTTGGTCCTTGAATTGCTGGAGTTGATCGTTCTGCACCATGGCCGCGGCGCGCTCCAGGGCCAGGGCCAGAACATCCATGGCCGCCACATGGCCGTGGAACAGATCGAGCTCGTCCAGGCTTTGGCGTCGCACCTTGGAATCGAAGTTGAACCCGCCGTTGGTGAAACCGCCGGCCTTGAGGATTTCGTAGGTGGCCAGGGTCATTTCTTCGACGCTGTTGGGGAACTGGTCGGTGTCCCAGCCGTTCTGCGGGTCGCCACGGTTGGCATCGATGCTGCCGAAGATCCCCAACGAGACGGCCGTGGCGATTTCGTGGTGGAAGCTGTGCCCGGCCAGGGTCGCGTGGTTGGCCTCGATGTTGACCTTGATTTCTTTTTCCAGGCCGAATTGCTGCAGGAAGCCGAATACCGTGGCGCTGTCGTAATCGTATTGGTGCTTGGTCGGCTCCTGTGGCTTGGGCTCGATCAGCAAATCACCTTTGAAGCCGATCTTGTGCTTGTGCTCGACCACCATGGCCATGAAGCGACCCAGTTGCTCGCGCTCGCGCTTCAGGTCTGTGTTGAGCAGGGTTTCGTAACCTTCACGACCGCCCCACAGCACGTAGTTGGAGCCCTTGAGACGTTGGGTGGCGTTCATGGCGCTGAACACCTGGGCGGCGGCGCAGGCGAATACTTGCGGGTCCGGGTTGCTCGCGGCGCCGGCGGCAAAGCGCGGGTTGCTGAAGCAGTTGGCGGTGCCCCACAGCAGTTTGACGCCGGTCTGTTCCTGATGGCGTTCCAGCTGATCGACCATCTGCGCGAAGTGGTTGCGATACTCCTTCAGCGAGTTGCCCTCGGGGGCGACATCGGTGTCGTGGAAGCAGTAATAGTCGATGCCCAGTTTGGAAAAGAACTCGAAGGCCGCTTCGGCCTTGCCGATGGCCAGTTCCATGGGATCCCCGGTGCGCTGCCACGGGCGCTTGAAGGTGCCGGCGCCGAACACATCGGACCCCGGCCAGACGAAGGTATGCCAGTAGCAGACCGCCATGCGCAGGTGCTCGCGCATGGGTTTGCCGAGGATGAGCTTGTCAGCGTCGTAGTGGCGGAAGGCAAGGGGCGAGGCGCTGGCGGCCCCTTCGTAGCGAATCTTGTCGACACCGGGGAAGTACGGCATGGCGATTTCCTTATTGTTCTTGGCGGTGTCTCGATACTAACGCCGGCCCTGGGGCTGCTGATTATGAAAATCACCAACAGGCAGTTCGATTTTGAGTATTGAGATTCGACGTTCCGAGGCCTAGTCTGTCTTCACTGGCCTAGGGTAAAACCAATGAAAACCGTCCCGCCCGTCCACCGCATTGCCCTGTTGTTCAACGGCAGCAAGATCTACGACCGCGGCATCATCAGTGGCATCGGCAACTACCTGAGCAGCACCCGTGCGTCCTGGGACTTGTTCCTCGAGGAGGATTTCCTCTGTCGCTTGAAAGGCATCGAGCGCTGGCAGGGCGACGGGATCATTGCCGACTTCGACGACCCGCTGATTGGCGAGGCGCTGGCCGGAATCAAGCTGCCGGTCGTGGCGGTGGGCGGCTCCTATCAGGATGAACGCGCCTACCCCAAGGGCATTCCCTATGTCGCCACCGACAATGACGCCTTGATGAAGCTTGCCTACGAGCATCTGATCGAGGCCGGCTTGACGCGCTTTGCCTGCTTCAGCCTGCCGGAAGCGCAAGCCAATCGCTGGGCCCAGGAGCGGGAAAAAGCCTTTCGCCGCCTGCTGCAACGCGATGGCTTGCACGTCGAGGTCTATCGCGGCATGGGCACCAGCGCACCGCTCTGGGACAGCGCCGTCGAACAGCAGATCGCCTGGCTGCAAAGCCTGCCCAAACCCATCGGTATCATCGCCGTCAGTGACGCCCGCGCCCGGCAACTGCTGCAAGCCTGCCTGACCGCCGGGATCGCCGTGCCGGAGCAAGTGGCCTTGATCGGCATCGACAACGACCCGCTGACCCGCAGCCTGACGCGGGTGCCGCTGAGTTCGGTGATCCAGGGCACCGAAACCATGGGCCGGACCGCCGCGCGCCTGCTCCACCAGATGCTGCACGGCATGCCGTCCACGGGCATGCAGATCCTGGTGCCGCCGGATGCGATCAACGTACAGGTTTCCAGCCTGCATCAACCGCTGGGCAACCCCTACGTCATGCAGGCATTGCTCTTTATCCGCCAATACGCCTGCCAGGGCATCAAGACCGCCCAAGTGGCGGCGTATGTGGGGGTGTCGCGCTCATCGCTGGAGTCGCACTTTCGCAAGGCGCGCGGCTGCAGCGTGCACGACGAGATCCTGCGCTTCAAACTGGCCGCCGCCGCCAATGGCCTGGAAAACACCGATGCGCCGATTGCCGACATCGCCCAGAATTGCGGTTTCAAATCGGCGCAGTACCTGCACACGGTGTTTCGGCGAGAGTTTGGCTGTACGCCGAGGGAGTATCAGCAGGGGGCTGATGCAGTGAATCAGTGAGCGAATATTCAAGGCCTGTCTCGGATGAGCAGGTTGCATGATCAAATTTTTAGGGAAGAGTTGAATGGCGTTAAGAGTGTTGGTGATCGGCGGGTACGGAAACTTCGGCAGCATTGTTTGCCGACATCTGGCGATGATGCCAGGCGTGGACCTGGTGATCTCGGGTCGCGCCCCCCGCAAGTTGCAGGGCAAAGTCGATGAGTTGAAAGCCCAATCGGGCAACGTCTGTGAAAGTTGGTGTGGCGACGCCATGGGCCCTGGATTCAAGTCTGTCCTGGGCTCGATGAACATCCAGCTGGTCATCCACACCGGCGGGCCGTTCCAGGGACAATCCTATGCCGTCGCCGAGAGCTGCATCGACGCGGGCGTCAACTACTGCGACCTGTCCGACTCCAGGGCCTTTGTCTCTGGCATTGGTGCACTCGATGCCCGGGCAAGACAGGCGGGCGTGGCGATCCTCAGTGGCTGCAGTTCGGTGCCGACGCTATCGGCGGCGATCATCGATCAGCAGCGGCATCGCTTCCAGCGCATCGACTCGATCGAACATGGCATTTCCTCGTCGGCCAAGATGCCCGGGCTGTCCACCGTCGAAGGCGTTCTTGCCTACGCGGGCAAACCGATCAAGCAACTCAAGGACGGCCACGTGCATGAGGTGTTGGGCTGGCAGGACCTGACGCTTCGCAACATGCAGTCCATGGGCACTCGAGTCTTGGCCAATGTCGATGTACCGGACCTGGATATCTTCGCCGGCCGCTATGGCGCCCATACCCTGAGCTTCAAGGCTGGCGCAGGCCTGAAGCTTGGCGGTGTCGCCAACTACCTGCTGGCTCAGGCAATCAAGGTCGGGTTGGTGCGTGACCATGCCCCTTGGGCTGCAAGACTTCATCGCTGGGGACTCTGGTTTGAGCGATTCGGCGATGGCAAAAGCGCGATGTACATCGATGTCCAGGGCATCGGGCTGGAAGGGAAACCGCTGTTCATGACGGCGCAGCTCACGGCGACGAATGACAAGGGCCCGGAAATCCCGAGCTGCGCCGCCGTGGCCTTGGCTGCAAAACTTGCCCAAGGGTACTTGCCCGAACCCGGCGCTCGGGCGTGCGTAGGCGAAATCACCGTCGATGAGTACATGGCCGCCATCAACGATCCGGAAAACCTGAGCCTGTCCGTGCACTTTTCTGACGAGCAGCGCTGACCATGCTCTATCTGTGCCTGAAGTACATCCATGTCATCGCCGCTGTTTTCCTGTTCGGATTCGGCATGGGCTCCTACCTCTACCTGATCGCCGCCAGTCGCACCGCCAACCCTCAGGTGATTGCGCACGTGGCCAGGGCGGTCGTGCAGTTCGACACCTGGATTACCACCCCGGCAGGTTTTATTCAGATTGCGACGGGCTACCTGCTGATAAGGCTCGCCGGACTTCCCCTGACCACGGAATGGGTGATGACGTCGTTGGTCATCTTCCTGTGCGTGGGTTCGCTTTGGCTGCCGGTCCTGGTGTTTCAGAAGCGCTTGTACGTGATGGCTTCCAGCGCAGTGGCGACTGGGAGGGGGCTCGATGATCAATACCGGGCGGTGTACAGGAAATGGTTCTGGTTGGGTGTTGTCGGTTTTTCGGGAATGTTCGTGATCGTGATGATCATGGTGACCAAGATGGCGCCGTGGCGGCTGGTTGGGCTATTGGGGTAGGAGGGCGATCAGAGGGGCGCCTTCAAAAAACGTCGTTCATGATCTGGGTCCGGCAGAAGACACGTGTCGTATTTTCCGAAGAGCCGATAGCGATTCAGCGCAATGCGGTCGTAGGCCCAATCCCGAAGCGCTCGGGGGAAAACGCGTAAAAGCTTCACCGGCAGCCAGCGGGCGGGCAACTGGGCGGCGACTTCGAAAAATGCATCCGAACGCACCCAGTAGTGCCGGTCGCGAATCACCGCCATGGTGTCGAATTGATCCAGGGGCAAGCCTGCCCAGGCCAGCAGCGCCTGACCCTCGGGCGACTGTACGGCGGCCAACCGGACGCGTCGGTCGTGGTCATGGCGAATCAGGAACCTCGCCCAGCCGTTGCACAGTTTGCACACACCGTCGAACAGGACCACCGTCTCGCCTGGCTTGAGTAATGGTGCGGGTGTGGGGCGGATTTGGGAGGCGGGCATAAACGCGAGTCCTGTGGGGGCTGTTGTTCGGGATGATACTCGCGAGCCGTTCCGATGGGCATCGAGGTTTGTATGAAAAGTCGCAGGGTGACGATCAGACGTCTACCGACCGACTAACGGGTAGTGCTTGATACGACACGCATAGCTGTTGCCATCGCCCTTGCACATACCATCCAGATACCGGTAATTGACCTGTGCCGACTGCCCCTTCTTGGGCCATTGCCGGCGTGGAAGTGTGGATTGGTAGTCAGGCGTTTCCGGAGTGAACGTGATCGTCGTGCCTGCCTTTGGGCATTCTACTGTGGGTGAGGCAGGACTGACCTTTTCGATCCGTGCCTGTAACTGCGGGTAGGGTTGTTTCAGTACATCCAGGATACGAAGCTGCATGCGGCAAATCTGCCACGTTGCCGCTTGGACTGGCGTGCACAGCATTGGGAGCGTCAACGCAAACAGGACGTAAGCCATTGCCCGGATCTTCATCATTGCCCTTGCCTGTAAATAGTCAGTCGTGAATGGCATCGATCAACTGTAAAGCCCCATCAGGCGAAAAGACCAGTCGCTGCTCAGCGCAACAATCTCAGCCAGCGAATGCAGCAGTATCGGAACCAGCAGGCCGCCGCTGGCGATTCGCGCGATGGCGAATATGCACCCACATGCAAAGATCAGCACGACGGTTGTCCAGTTACCATATTGGATGTGAATGCCGGCGAAGATTGCCGATGTCGCGATGATCGCGATCCATTTCCAGGCAGGGCTGTTTTCATAGGGAAACAGTCGCAGCAGGTAGTGGCGGAAAAACAGCTCCTCGGTGATGGGTGGAAACAGGATCAACGAAGCGATCTTGATCGCGCCTTGCCAACCGGTGAGACCTGTCAGGAGCTCGGCCATGAACGCCTCTTGAGACAGCCCGAGCACGAAAATGGCGACCCCGCAAAGCAGGTAGGACGCGATGATGGCGAGCGCGCCAACCTTCAGGAACTTGATGGAGTCGCCGCGCAATTGGCGGCCCGCATCAGTCCGGTATTGCCAGGCAAAAAGGGCGAGTAGCAGGAGCGCAGCGATACCCGCGGTGGAGGCGAACGATAGGTATGAATGCATCTCGGCAGGGAGGAAAAGAACGCTGGGTATTGCGGCCAGGAAAAATAACAAGGCGGCAAGCACGAACATCCCGACCCGGTGAAAGAACCGGTAACTCTCGAAGGTTGGCACAGGTATGAACTCAGGAACGGCGCTTGGATTCGTCACAGTCACTCCATGAGTGCGAAGTGGAAAAAAAAGCATGGTGCCAGTATTTTCAATCGCCTGATAGAACAGTCGTGCGCGTTTGCCGAGCCTATCCCTGCGCCTCCCATTTCTTTTGACGCCCTTGTGCTAGGTGCGTTTTCCTTGTGAGGCAAACGCCCTGTGGTTTTCAAACCAATCGTGATCGCGGTACCACGTCACGGTGTCGGTAATGGTGCGCTCCAGCGTTCGGAAACGCACACCCAGCTCCTGTTCACTTTTGCTGTGATTGAAATGGGTACGGCCTGCTTCTCGTACCAGCAGGCGCAAGGTAGCCATGCTCAGCAGAATGGGTTTGCGAGTCATGCGCGCATAGAGTTCTTGCACAGCCGCCAAGGTGTATAGAAGAGGCAGGGGCACTTGTCGAACGGGTGTCTTGACGCCGGCAATACGACCAAGGACGGGCACCAGCTCGCCCATGGTCATATGCCGGCCCGCCGCCAGGTAGCGTTCACCTCGGCGTCCATGATCGGCAGCGGCAATCTGCGCCACTGCTACATCGCGGGCATCGACCACGGAAAAACTGCCGGGGATCAGCCCGGGCAACTTGCCGTTCACCACATCGTTGACCAATTGTCCCGAGGACGTCGGGCCCATGTCGGCGGGGCCCCACATCCACCCAGGCAGGACCATGCAGGCATGCATTTCAGGATGTTCTTCCAGAAACGACAAGATGACTCGGTCGGCGAGGATTTTGCTGCGGTAGTAGTCATCGGCGTCGGCCTCGGCCCGCAAACAGGTTTCGTCGATGGACGTACCGGGCGCCCCGTCGAGCACGGCGATGGATGAGGTATGGATGAAGCGTCGGATGCCGGCGCGGAAAGCCTGGTGAATCAGCTCCCGCGTACCGATGACATTGATCTTTTCGAGCTTCTTCCAGTGGCTGCCACCCTTGTAGTTGTCGCGAAAGAACGCCGCGGTATGAAACACGGTATCGCAGCCTTGCAGGGCGCCTGCAAATGCCTCGACATTGGCCATGTCCCCGACGACCAGTTCTACACGCGGCAGGTTGCTGAACTGCAGTTCACCTTTGGCCCTTGATCGGACCAGGGCTTTGACCGCGTAGCCCCGAGCGATCAATTCCCGCACCAGGTTGTTGCCCAGCAAGCCCGTGGCACCCGTGACGAAGACGCTGTACATGGTTCAAACCCTTCCTGTTGTTTCGAGGGCGTGTAGATATACCGACCAGGCTCCTCGCGAAAAACAGCGCCTACTGCATAATGGCTTTGCATGTATGCAAACCAAGGGAAGGGATGACGCATGGCGTTGCAAGCAAATTGGGATGATCTTCGTCTGCTGTTGGCGGTGTCGCGGCGTGGCAGTTTTCTTCAGGCTGGGCAGTTGCTGGGTATAGCGCCGTCCACGGTGTCCCGTCGTTTGACCCAACTTGAGCGGGCCCTGGGCGAGCCACTCGTGGAGCGGGGCGTTGAAGGGTGCCGGTTGACCCCACGCGGCCAATCGTTGCAGGAGGTTGCCCTGGCTGCGGAGGCGGGCTTGAGGCGCCAAGCCGTTACAAGCATGTCCCAGCCGCATACGGAGCTATCGGGCAATGTCATGGTCAGCGCCGGAGAGGGGTTTTCTTCCCGCGTGCTGGAGGCTGCCAGTCGCTTCACCTCGCTGCACCCGCAATGCTCAGTGGAGTTGCTGGCAACGGCTGACTTTCACAAGATCGTCCGCGGAGCGGCAGACATTGCGGTACGCACAGTCCATCTGGGCGAACCGTCGCTGATTTATCGGCTCATCGGCAGGCTCGCCTACGGTGTCTTCGCCGCTGCCAGTTACCTGGAGCGGATCCCCGACATGACGCTGGCCAGTGCGGGCAACATTGCCCTGCTTCCGCCGTTGGACATGCTGCCGCAAATGCGTGCGGCCAAAGCCGCGGGCCTGGAGCGGGCGCAGATCAGCGTGAACTCTTTCACCGTACAGCTTGAATCGGTGCGGCGCGGCATGGGCGTGGGCGTGTTGCCGCGTATTTTGGCGAAGGACCTGGTCGAGGTGTTCCCGCAGGTCGAACTTCCAGACATGGAGGTTTATCTGGTGACCCGGCCGCAGGCATTGAAACAGGCCCACATCAAATGTTTTTTTGCCATGCTGGAGCGAGTGCTGATCGAAGCCGCGACCCCGGAGGGAAGCGAAGGATGCTCTTTGGGCGAACGCCCCGGGCTGCGCGCCTGAGGCGACCTGAAGGTTGGGCGGGACCCCGTTAAAGATCCCACCTTGACTGATCAGCAGGCGCCCAGCTCATGCACCTCGCGCATCCGCCTCACCCTTGCTTCGACCCCCCACCAATCTGCCAGACATACGGCGGCTCGGTGCCATTGATTTCCCAGTCGCCAATGATGCGCTCCTTGTAGATCAGCGGGTTGTGCGAGGCGGCGGTGCGGGCGTTGCGCCAGTGGCGGTCGAGGGCCTTGCTGGTGCTGGTGGCGGACGCGCCAAGGGCGTTGAACAGATCGCTGGTGGCGCGCAGCACCAGGTCGGAGATCACCACCTGGGCCTGGGCGGATTCCAGTTCGGCGGCGATGTTGGCGGTGTGCTCGGTCTCGGGGTTACGGCCGAAGCGGCTTTCGTAGGCTCGTTGCGAGGCGCCCGCCGCACGCAGGGCGGTGGCTTCGGCGGCGTAGACCTGGGCCGAGGCCTTGCCGACCACTTGTTGCACTTGGACGTCCTGGCTCACTTGGCTGGCGTTGCCGGTGCTGAAGATCCGCGTGCGTTTGTTCACCTGCTCGGTGATGTCGCGCACGGCCGCGCGGCCGGAGCCGGTCAGCACGGCCAGCAGGACCAGTTGATAGAACGCTGTCTGGTACTTGAAGCGGGTGGCGAAGTCGATGAGGTTTTCTGCTTCGACCACGGCATTCTCGAACACTGACGTGCCGCTGCCCGTGGTGCGTTGGCCGAAGCCGTCCCAATCGTCGCTTTGCTTGACCCCCGGCTGATGGACATGGACCGCGGCGATCACGTCGGTGCCGTTGTCGTCACGCTGGGCATAGAGGTCGATCCAGTCGGCGAAGATACTGCCGGTGCTGTAGTACTTGGTGCCGTTGACGACCCATCGATCGCCCTGGCGGGAAACCCGGGTGCCGACTTCGCCGATTTTCACGGTGCCGATTTCCGTCCAGGCATTGCCCACCAGGTCACCTTCGACAAAGCGCTTGAACCAGGTGTCCTGCGCGCTTGTGGCGTGGGCGTTGAGGCGATCCTCGACAAAGGCAAAGTGTCCGCGCAGGGCCTGGGGCAGGTTGGAGTCGGCTTCGGCCAGCTCGATCAGCAATTGCAGCAGCTGCGGCAACGAAGCCCCGGCACCGCCGAATTCGACCGGCACGCGCACGGCGCCAAAGCCGGCTTCCTTTAGCCATTTCACTTGTTCGAAGGGCAGGCTGCGGGTCTGCTCACGCTCCAGCGCACCGGCCTGGATGCGCGCAAAGATCGGCCGAAACCGTTCGGCCAGGGCCTCGTAGTCGGTGCCGGTGGACAGGATCGGTGGCAGGTGTTGTTGCTGTGCGGTCATGGCAGTGTTCCTTTTGATGACGAGAGGGCGGGCAGGGCAAAGACCTGCCGTTGCCGGGAGCCATTGCACGGTCCATGCCTGCCACCGAAGGCCCGCAAAACCTGGTGTGCGCAGTACTCATCAACGAACGGACTGTCGGTCTGCGGACAATCTGTTGCGTGGCTGTGTGCTGGGCAACAGTCGCGGGCGCGGGCAACGACGCTCTTAGGTGTTGGCCAGGCAACAGCGGACCAACAGCTTGTCTGTCGAGCGACAGCTCGGAAACAGTCTGTGTTTTTAACTGATTGATTATTAAGGGAATATCAAGGTGGCACGGTTGCTGCTCTAGCCCTTGTGCAGACGCTGAGGCGGCGTCTACCGGCATGGGGTAAGTGATGAGCAAGCAATTCAACGTGGTGGCGGTGTCCGGCAGCGTGCAGCAACCCTCGCGCACCCTGGTCCTGCTCAATGCACTGGTGGAAAGGCTCGGGCAGCAACTGCCGATCGAGGTGCGCTTGATCGAACTGGCCAGGATCGGTCCGCAATTCGCCGGCGTACTGCGTCGCGAAGCGTTGCCCGCCGCCGTGCAAGAGGACCTGCACGCCATTGAAAGCGCTGATCTGCTGATTGCGGCGAGCCCGGTCTATCGGGCGTCGTATACCGGCCTGTTCAAGCACCTATTTGATTTCGTCCATCACGAAGCCCTGAAAAACGTACCGGTGCTGCTGGCCGCGACAGGGGGCTCGGATCGCCATGCGTTGATCATCGATCACCAGTTGCGGCCGCTGTTCGGGTTCTTCCAGGCCCTCAGCCTGCCGGTGGGGGTCTATGCCTCGGAAGCCGATTTCACTCACTACAAGGTTTCCAGCGCGCAGGTGCTGGAACGCATCGAACGCGCTGTCGAGTCAGCGCTGCTGAGCCTAGCCCCGGATGCTCGGCGCAGCGCCGCTTGATCAATTAATTCATTTCAACGAGCCGTGGAGTACATGCAATGAGCCAGGACACGATCAAATTTGCTTACTGGGTGCCCAATGTCAGCGGAGGGCTGGTGGTCAGCAAGATCGAACAGCGCACCGATTGGGGAATCGACTACAACCGCAAGCTTGCGCAGATCGCCGAGGCGGCGGGCTTCGACTATGCCTTGTCCCAGGTGCGTTTTACCGCCGGTTACGGTGCCGAATACCAGCACGAGTCCGTGGCCTTCAGTCACGCCTTGCTGGCCGCCACCACACGCTTGAAAGTCATCGCGGCGGTGTTGCCGGGGCCGTGGACGCCTGCGGTGCTGGCCAAGCAGATCGCGACCATCGATCAGCTGACCGGCGGCCGGGTGGCGGTCAACGTGGTGTCGGGCTGGTTCAAGGGCGAGTTCACCGCCATTGGTGAACCGTGGCTGGAGCACGATGAGCGCTATCGCCGTTCCGAAGAATTCATCACGGCGCTCAAGGGCATCTGGACCACCGACAACTTCACCTTTCGCGGGGACTTCTACCGCTTCCATGACTACACCCTCAAGCCCAAGCCGTTGCAGCAACACCCGGAAATCTTCCAGGGCGGCAGCTCCCGTGCCGCGCGGGACATGGCCGCCCGTGTTTCCGACTGGTATTTCACCAACGGCAATACGGTCGAAGGCATCAAGGCCCAGGTCGACGATATCCAGGCGAAAGCTGCCGCCAACAACCACAAGGTCAAGGTCGGGGTGAACGCGTTCGTCATCGCCCGCGACACCGAGGAAGAGGCGCGTGCGGTGCTGGCCCAGATCATCGACCAGGCTGATCCCGAAGCGGTCAATGCCTTCGGCGACGCGGCGAAACAGGCGGGCAAGTCCAGCCCGGAAGGCGAGGGCAACTGGGCCAAATCCAGCTTCGAGGACCTGGTGCAGTACAACGACGGCTTCAAGACCAACCTGATCGGTACGCCGCAACAGATCGCCGAGCGCATCGTCGCGCTCAAGGCCGTGGGCGTCGACCTGGTGCTTGCCGGTTTCCTGCACTTCCAGGAGGAAGTCGAATATTTCGGCCGCAAGGTCCTGCCGCTGGTGCGTGAACTGGAGCAACGCAAAGTGGCGGCCAGAACGGCAGCCGTCGCTTAAGGGCGGGAGGGATCATGGGCACGCTCATCGACACATCGCACGAGATTGCGTCCAGTCTGCCCCAGTGGCTGCAGCAGCAGGCGCACTGGCATGGCACGGACGTCGCCCTGCGCCATAAGCACCTGGGTATCTGGCAGGCGCGAAACTGGCGGCAACTGGCCGACGAGGTGCACAGCCTGGCGAACGCCTTGCAGTCCCTTGGCTTTTCGGTGGGCGCGACCCTGACGATCATCAGCCGTCCGCGGCCGCAGGCGCTGCTGGCTGCGTTGGCTGCGCAGTGGCTGGGGGGCGTGGCGAGTCTGCTCGATCCATTGGAGGCGTCGA
>Ga0213822_1001601_pt1 | contig 12322 bp, 11 predicted proteins | sample MC6MC0908MG_FD_179872 | JGI IMG/M metagenome (GOLD analysis project Ga0213822, IMG submission 179872) | Enriched soil aggregate microbial communities from Iowa State University, Ames, United States - MC6-MC0908-MG | ecosystem: Environmental > Terrestrial > Soil > Unclassified | place: USA: Iowa...
TGATAACGTTCATGTGCCTCCATATCTTGATGAACGCGATAGTGGAGGATTAAAGCTAGTTCGCGGTAATTCAGTTAGGTTTGATGTGTTTGATACAGGTAATCCAAATAATAAAGTGTTCTACCAAGAATTGATTAGCAAAGATGATTCCTCGATGAGCGCCGGATTTTTAACAATAGAAAAATCTAGTTTTGAATGGGAATTGTGTTATGAGGAAATTGATTATGTAATAGAAGGTACTTTGACAATAACCATTAATGGAAAAACCTTTACTGCATATCCTGGTGATGTTCTCTATGTTCCGTCAGGCTCTAAGGTAGTTTGGGGTTCTCCTGACAAGGCGAAAGTATTTTATACTACATATCCAGCCAACTGGTCTGACATGATGCCTAGTTAAGGAGTGGTAAAATGCAAGCATTAGGGTTAATCGAAACAAGAGGACTTACTGTAGCGATTGAATGTGCAGATGCCATGCTTAAAGCGGCAGAGGTTACCCTTATCGAAAAGACTTACGTAGGGGGAGGTCTTGTTTCAATCGCTGTTACCGGTGAGGTATCTGCTGTCACTGCAGCTGTAGAAGCTGGTGCAGGAGCAGTGAGGCAAATAAATAGTACATTGCTGATTTCTCAACATGTAATTCCCCGCCCTGATAAGGAGCTGGAAGGGTTGATTGTATCAGTGAAACCGTTTAAAAATTTGGATTTACCAACATCTGATCCGATTAAAGTTGAACCTGAAGAGGAAGCTGCAGTTGGGGATAAAATTGTTAAAGAAATAAGCACAATCTCATTGGATATGAGTGTAGAAGAAATAGAAAAAAAGACGATCGATTATATTGTACTTGAATATGGTTTACAAGAAGCCCTAGAGTTTCTTGGCGGCCTTAAAGTAACGAAGCTTCGAAATTTGGCGCGTGAATATAAGGAGATAGGAATATCAGGAAGAGTGATTTCGAAGGCAGATAAGAAAACGTTAATTGCTGAGTTAAATAAATACTATAACCATTTTAAAAATAAATTACTAGATTAATAGAATAGGAAAAGGAAGGGGGAATCAGCTAATGGGAAATTTTGATTATGACTTAAGGTCTATACAAGCAGTAAGGGATCTTGCCAATTTAGGTAAAAGTGCGGCTGATCAAATTGCTGAATATACGGAAGAGCAAATTGATAGGATTTTATGCAATATGGTAAAAATCGCTAGAGAAAATGCAGTCTTTCTTGCCAAAATGGCAGTTGAAGAAACTGGTTTTGGAAAAGTGGAAGACAAGACATATAAAAATCATTTATCTTCGACTATCTTGTATGAATCTATTAAGGATATCAAGACTATTGGTGTGATTCGAGAAAATGAAGCAGAGAAAGTAATGGATATTGCGGAACCGGTTGGTTTGATAATGGGGATTATCCCTTCAACCAATCCAACCTCAACCGCAATTTATAAATCAATGATTGCCATTAAGTCACGGAATGCGATTGTATTCTCTCCGCATCCATCTGCAGCCAAATGTACATTGAAGGCCGCTGAACTAATGAATAAAGCTGCCGAAGAAGCCGGTGCTCCTGCAAACATTATCGGATGCATTTCATTGCCTACCATGGATGCAACCAATGAGCTGATGAAAAACAAAGATGTCAAAATGATCATTGCAACTGGCGGACCTGGTCTGGTTAAGGCCTCCTATAGTGCAGGTAAGCCTGCTTTGGGCGTCGGTGCTGGTAACTGTCCGTCCTATATTGAGAAAACAGCCAATGTTAAGCAAGCTGTTACCAATATTTTAGCCAGTAAGACCTTTGATTATGGAACCATTTGTGCTTCGGAGCAATCTATCATTGTAGAAGAAAGTAATGAAGATGAGGTAGTGGCTGAGCTCAAAAGGCAGGGCGGCTACTTTATGAGTCCGGAAGAAACGACAAAGGTCTGTAAATTATTGTTTAAGAATGGTCATGCCATGAATGCTAAGTTCGTTGGAAGATCACCACAGGTGATCGCAGCTGCTGCAGGATTTTCAATTCCGGATGAAACCAAGGTTTTAATAGGTGAACAGCAGGGCGTTGGACCTAATTATCCGTTATCATATGAAAAGCTGACAACCGTACTTGCTTTTTATAAAGTAAAGGATTGGCAAGAAGCATGTGAACTTTGTATTAAGTTATTACAAAACGGCATTGGCCACAGCATGAGCATTCATACGGAGGATAGAGATATCGTACTGAAGTTTGCCAAGAAACCAGCAGCAAGGATATTAGTTAATACTGGGAGCACACAAGGAGGTACCGGAGCAAGTACTGGACTGATGCCGGCCTTTACACTGGGATGCGGAACATGGGGTGGAAGCTCTGTTTCTGAAAATGTCAGCCCGATACACTTGATAAATATTAAGAGAGTTGCTTACGGATTGAAGGATTGCAGTACATTAGCTTCTGCTGACCCAACATTCAACTATCCTGAACTTTCAGTTAACCACTGTGTAGATCAAATTTGTGCTAGTGGAAATACTACTTCTTCAATTACTCCAAAGTTCAACGACTCTGATAATGAGCAGCTTTTAAAGCTGATCAATGAGTTAGTGTATGCAATGAAAAGGGGGTAAGCATAATTGGACAAGCATGAAGCGGTACTGAAACTTTTGATGGAGGCTTTGCAGACTAATCTCACTCCAACAGGTGTGCAAGAGGATACATATGAAATACCTGTCGGAGTTTCTAATCGGCATATTCATTTATCCAAAGAAGATTTAAACAGCCTGTTTGGAGAAGGCTATCAGATGGTGAAGTTAAAAGACTTGTCGCAGCCTGGACAGTATGCGTGTAAGGAAACGGTAACGATTTGCGGTCCTAAAGGTGCGATTGAAAAGGTTAGAATCCTTGGCCCGGTACGCAGTAAAACACAGGTAGAAATTCTTGAAGGGGATTGCTATAAGCTCGGTGTGGTAACAGAGCCAAGACTTTCAGGCGATTTACAGGGTACACCCGGAATAACCATAATTGGTCCTAAAGGTTCTGTTCAAACTAAGGAAGGTCTGATTGTTGCACAAAGGCATATACACATGACCCCTGAAGATGCCAAGCATCTAGGTGTTCATGATGGACAGGTCGTGTCTATTGAAGTTAACGGACCGCGTGGCGGCATTTTCCATAATGTTGCTGTAAGGGCAAATGACGCATCCGCGCTTGAGTGCCATATCGATATAGATGAAGCAAACGCAATGAATGTTAATTCATTAACAAAAATTAGATTAACAAAATAAAACCTTTGGAGGTATGAAAAATGAAATACGATGCATTAGGAATGATCGAAACTAAAGGTCTAGTAGGAGCAGTTGAAGCTGCAGATGCAATGGTGAAAGCAGCAAATGTTAACTTGGTCGGTAAAGAACATGTTGGCGGCGGATTAGTAACTGTAATGGTAAGAGGTGACGTAGGTGCAGTAAAAGCGGCAACTGATGCTGGAGCAGCTGCAGCTCAACGGGTTGGCGAACTAATCTCTGTTCATGTTATCCCACGTCCACACGCTGAAGTTGAAAGTATTCTTCCACAAACAAGGGGAGTAAAAGAACCTGTAACGGTGTGATTTTCACTAAACGTTCAAGGATAAACTGTTGCTGTTTAATTATTGGTAAAAAGTAAAACCTAGGTGGAAACTAAATTCACAAATAATAATTTTAGAGGTGAGAAAAATGAAATACGATGCATTAGGAATGATTGAGACAAAAGGTTTAGTAGGATCTATTGAGGCTGCCGATGCGATGCTAAAAGCAGCAAATGTCTACATGGTTGGTAAAGAACATGTTGGTGGGGGTCTTGTAACCGTAATGGTAAGAGGTGACGTAGGAGCTGTAAAGGCTGCAACTGACGCTGGAGCAGCTGCTGCTCAGCGTGTCGGCGAACTGATTTCAGTTCATGTTATCCCACGTCCACATGCTGAAGTTGAAGGAGTTCTTCCAACATTTGGGTTAGAAAAGAATCTATAAATTAAAGAGCTTCGAAATAACTTTCTGAGAACGGTAGAGGAGAAACCTCTACCGTTCTTTCATTAATGTCAAAGTGCCATCCATCAGCTAATCGTTTATCTATTACCGCCTGGTTTCGGTTCCTTCCACATTTGTAATGTGGATGATTTTCGCGACAGTGTACAAAAAAATGGTTTATTTCTTTAAAAAGTGAATATAGATTTAAATAAATACTCATGATTCAAAAAATAATATGGAGGTCGACAAGTATGGTGGAAGTGGCTGTTGTATCTTTTGCACGAACTCCTATTGGGAGATATGGTGGTATATTTAAAAATATTTCAGCTGTTGAATTAGGGTCTATTGCAATTTCTGGTGCTCTAAAGAAAGCAAATGTATCTGGGGATGAAATTGATGAAGTAATAATGGGGGTAGTTTGGCAAGCTGGTTTAAAAGGAAATCCTGCACGTCAAGCTGCGATACAAGCAGGTGTTACAGTTGATGCACCAGCTATGACCATCAATCAACAGTGTTCATCAGGAATTCGGGCAATTGATATAGGCGCTGACCAAATTAGATTAGGAAAAGTAAAGGTTGTAGTGGCTGGGGGGTTTGAAAGCATGAGTAATGTGCCTTACCTTGATTTATCAGGAAGGTGGGGACATAAACGAGGCCCAAAGACACTGGAGGATAGCCTTTATTATGATGGTTTAGACGATGCTTTTATTGGAATTCCTATGGGAAATACTGCTGAAACAGTTGCTCGGAATGCCAAGTTAACAAGAGAAGAAGTAGATGCTTTTGCATATGAAAGTCAACAAAAAGCAGCTCGTGCAATTGAAAAGGGTCGCTTTGAAGAAGAAATTGTTCCAGTTGTTATAAAAAGTAGAAAAGGTGAAGAAATCATTACCACAGACGAATGCCCCCGACCAAACACAACAATTGACGGGCTAAGTAGATTACAACCAGCCTTTGATGTGGAAGGAATTTCTACCGCCGGAAATTCACCTCCATTAAGTGATGGTGGTTGCGCTCTTGTTCTAATGGAGAAAAAATATGCTGAGTCTAAAGGGTTAACTATTTTAGGAATTATTAGAGACGTTGTATCAGTTGGGGTAGCACCGGAAATTATGGGGTATGGCCCTGTCCCAGCCATTAGAAAATTATTAAAAAGAAATGAAATTTCTATAAGTGAAATAGATTTCTTAGAAATTAATGAGGCTTTTGGTGCTCAGGCACTTGCATGTATAAAAGACCTAAAATTTCCAAAGGAAGTGGTTAATGTAAATGGAGGAGCGATTGCTCTAGGTCACCCACCCGGGAATACAGGTGCAAGATTAGTAGGCACAGTTTTAACAGAATTAAGACGGCAAGATAAAAAATTAGGAATTGCTACTTTGTGTGCAGGGGGAGGTCCTGCTATTGCATGCTTAATTAGTAGAAATCAATAGGAATTAAATAGTTTTGTAAGCGGATACATTTGATTTGTAATATCTCAGTAGAAAGGGGTTATGAAAATAAGAAACATAGATATTGATCATATGGTGAGTAACATTAAATCACAGAGCAAAAGAGATTTAGCCAGAGCGATTACGATTGTGGAGAACCAAGAAGAACACTATATCGATTTAGTTTCAAAATTGTATTCCTTGTCTGGAAACTCCCATATTATCGGGATTACCGGCTCACCTGGAACTGGAAAAAGCTCTTTGGTAGATAAGATCGCAACCTCTTTACAGAAAAAAGGGAAAATGGTAGCAGTTTTAGCGATTGATCCTAGTAGTCCGTTTTCCAAGGGTGCCATCCTCGGAGATCGTATACGGATGTCTAGCGTGCAAAAATCCAATGATATTTTTGTAAGGAGTCTTGCTTCAAGGGGTGAAGTGGGTGGATTGGCAAAATCGGTTAGAAATATCATTACCTTAATGGACGGGTTTGGATATGATTGCATTTTAATTGAAACAGTTGGATCAGGTCAGACGGAAATTGAAATCATGAACTTAGCCCACACAACCATAGTGGTAGTCGCCCCTGGATTAGGAGATGAAATTCAAGCCCAAAAAGCAGGAATAATGGAAATAGCGGATGTGTTTGTAGTAAATAAGTCGGATTTACCAGGTGCCGACATGACCGCTAAGCACATCAATCAAATGATTCACACAGAATCAGTGATTAATAGAAAACAAGTACCCGTGTTACTTACATCGGCTGTAAAGGAAAGTGGAATAGACAATCTTGTGAGTAACATTGAAGACCGATGGCAAACGATTAACCTAACAGGTGAACGTTATGAAATTGAAATGAAGCATGCACAATATAGATTATTTGAAAGCTTAAAGGAAAAAATCCTGTGTTATATGGATGAATCGATAATAAATAGCAGCGAATGGATAAAAGTGGTAAATGAGGTGAAAAAGAAAAAAATAAATCCTGAAAAAGCGGCTGAAAACATATTTACACACTATTTTACAACTCAAGGTTTTGGAGAAAAAAATTGAGTTGAGCATTTAAAGGAGAGTGGAAAATGAATAGACCTATTAAAATCTTGGTGACAAAAATTGGTTTAGATGGACACGACCGGGGGGCAAGAGTAGTAGCAAGTGCCTTCCGGGAGGCTGGGATGGAGGTGATTTACACGAGTCCTTGGCAAAGAATTGAAGATGTCGTTTCAATTTCTCTTCAAGAAGACGTGGATATCATTGCTATTAGTTCATTAGCCTACGATCATCTGATAATACCAAAGCTAATGAAAGCCCTTGTAGAAGAAGAGCTGGATGATAAAAAAGTTATCGTAGGTGGAATCATTCCAAAGGAAGATGAAGAAATTCTGCGAACTGCTGGCGTGGCAAAAATTTTTCATCCAGGAGAATCATTAGATTCTATTATAGAAAGTGTAGAACGACTCATGGAAAACTAGAATGAAATTGAGGTGAAGACAATGGAAAAAATGAATCAATATCAAAAATGGAAAGATGATTATGAAAGAGTAAGAGGTGTTTCTTCAGAAGCAGATCTCAAATACAATTTATCAGGTATACCTGTAAAGCCATTGTATACCCCTCAAGATTTTCAGGAGCAGAGTTTGTCCTACCCTGGTCTTTATCCCTACACAAGGGGCATCTATCCAACCATGTACCGTGGGAGAGGATGGAGTCGGAGACAATTAATTGGTTTGGATACACCTGAAAGATTTAATGAACGTCAAAGAGAAATGATTAAGGCAGGATCAAATGCGGTTAGCTTGATCTTTTGTAATAGCTTTTACCGCGGATATGATGCTGATATGGTTGATCCCCTTCTTGTCGGTACATGCGGAACACCAATCAACACAATTGAAGATATGGAAATTGCATTTGATCAAATTCCAATTGATCAAATCAGTATTGGACTAAATGATCCAATCGGTTTTACCGGCCTGGCAATGCTGTTAGTCATTGCGAAGCGAAGAGGAATCCCCTTCTCGAAAATAACAGGAACGAGCAATCAATCTGATTTTATCTCCCATTTTGTCGCTAATCACATGTTCTATCGTTTTTCACTAGATGGGAGTTTAAAAGTTTTACTAGATCATATTGAATATACAAACAAACACCTGCCAAATTGGAACCCTGTCAGTATTGTAGGACAGCATATGCAGCAGGCTGGTGCCACCCCGGTTCAAGCATTAGCCTTTACGATCTCAAGTGGTATTACTTATATTGAAGAAACATTAAAAAGAGGTTTGCCAATTGACTCCTTTGCCCCACGTTTTACGTTCTTTTACGATATTAGCATCAGTCTATTTGAAGAAATAGCGAAATTTCGGGCAGGCAGAAGAATTTGGGCAAAACTATTAAGGGAACGGTTTGGCGCCGTTGATCAAAGATCGTTGAGATTTAAATTTCATGGTCAAACATCTGGTGCAGAATTAACAAGACAGCAACCATTAAATAACATAGTTAGGATCACCGTTCAAGCGATGGCCGGAATTTTAGGAGGGGCTCAGTCCCTTCATACCGATTCATATGATGAAGCATTAGGTACCCCGATCGAGGAAGCAGCTAGGATCGCGATCAACACACAAAATATTTTGGCTGAGGAATCTGGCATTGCTGACGTAATTGATCCTCTAGGTGGATCGTATTACGTGGAGAAATTAACAGATGATATGGAAGAAAAGGCATGGGAATACATCAACAAAATCGATGAAATGGGTGGTATGATGGAAGCCGTTCGAAATGGCTTCGTTCAAAAAGAAATAGGAGAATCGGCTGATAGATATCAAAGAGCGGTTGATCGAAAAGAAAAGATTATTGTTGGTGTAAATAAATACCAAATTAATGAAAGTGAAGACAAAAGGCCGCCAGTAACAAGAGTGGCCCCAGAACTTGTCGATAATCATTTACGAAGATTAGAAAAATATAAAAAGAATCGAGACCAGCATAGGGTTGAACAAGCTCTTGCAAGGCTGAAAGAGGCGACAAAAGATAATTCCCTAAATATTTTCGAAGAGACCATTTCTGCTATTGAAGCAGGATGTACTCATGGAGAAGTAATTAAGGAGCTCCGGGATCAACTTGGATTTGGATACCCAAATATCGTTTAAGACTTGCACAATTCATTAAAATCCCCCCTGTTCACCCACTATAGTTTGAAATAACAAATATCCAAATGAAAAGTAGGGAGATAAATGACTTATAGGAAGGAAGAACATCAAATTTTTCGCAAAGCTCTAAGAAGATTTTTAGAAAAAGAAGCCTATCCATTTTATGATGAATGGGAAAAGAATCGAATGATACCCAGAGCTTTTTGGAGGAAGATGGGTCAACAAGGATTTCTTTGTCCTTTTATAGATGAAAAATATGGAGGATTAAATACTGATTTCGGCTATTCAGCTATTCTAATTGAAGAGCTTGAGAGAGTCGGAGCTAGCTTAATTGGGGTTTCCAATCATAATGAAATTGTAGTTCCATATATTCATACCTTTGGGACTGAAGAACAAAAAGCCAAATGGCTCCCGGGCTGTATAAGCGGGGAAATTATAACAGCTATAGCAATGACTGAACCAGATGCAGGATCAGATTTAGCTAATATAAAAACGACGGCTGTAAAGGATAGAAACCACTACAATGTAAATGGCCAAAAAACGTTTATAACAAATGGAATCCAAGCAGATTTAATCCTTCTCGCATGTAAAACAGATATGAATGGAAAAACTCATAAAGGAATAAGTCTGCTTTTAGTAGAAGGGAATGCGGAAGGATTTAAGAGAGGGAAAAAATTAGATAAAATTGGCCTCCATAGTCAGGATACAGCAGAGCTGATTTTTGAGGATGTAAAGGTTCCAATGGAAAATTTACTTGGAGAAGAGGGAAAGGGCTTTTACTACATGATGGAAAAGCTTCAGCAGGAGCGATTAGTAGTAGCCTTAGCGGCACAGATCGCTGCCGAAAGAATGTTTGAACTAACTATTCAATACACAAAAGAGCGGCATGCTTTCAAAAAGCGAATCATGGATTTTCAAAATACTCAGTTTAAATTAGCTGAAATGGCCACAGAAATTGAACTGGGTCGTACCTTTGTAGCCCGATTAGTATCTGAACATATCCATAAAAAAGATATAGTAAAAGAAGTCTCGATGGCTAAATGGTGGAATACCGAGATGGCCAAAAGAGTTGCTTCCCAATGTATGCAATTGTTTGGTGGATACGGCTATATGGAAGAATATGAAATCGCAAGAAGATATCGAGATATCCCGATAGCGGCCATTTATGCTGGTACAAATGAAATTATGAAGGTTATTATTGCAAAAAAGCTAGATTTGAACTATTTTTAACCACTATATTGTAATGTTTGCTTTTATTGATGAGGAGGAGCTGAATCTCTATGTTAATGAAACATATGCTTGAGAATGTAGTAAACGAGAATTCAAATAAAACCGCGCTCATCTCAAAAGGAGTTGAAAGAACTTATCAGGAATTTTATGAGAGAGTAAACAAAATTTCGAATGCACTCTTTCAGTTGAATTTCTATAAAGGTGATCGGGTAGCTATTTTGCTGAATAACAGGGCTGAGTATTTTGAATTGTATTTTGGAATTTTTAGTATGGGAGGAATCGCAGTTCCGTTAAATACTAGACTAGGTGTGGCTGAAATAAAATATATTATTAATCATTCAGGTGCTAATACCATTGTGTATGAAGATGTGTATAGGGAAACCATCCATTCCATGCTCGATGAACTGAAAAGTGTAAAAAACTTGGTATGTGTCGGGGAAAAGGATGAAAAAAGCTATCAATTTGAAGAATTATTAAATGCTGTAAATAGTTTGGAATTGGATTCAAATGTAGAAGAAAATGATATTGCCTTCCTATGTTATACAAGTGGAACGACGGGTAAGCCAAAAGGTGCAATGATTACTCATAAAAATATGACTCAAATGTGTTGTTATCAGTTAATCGAATTGCCGAGAAATCGAAATTATGTAGGGATGTGTCTTTTTCCATTCTTTCATATTGGAGTCATGATGGGATTTAATAAAATCGCTATGGGTATGACTTGTGTGTTTTCAGATTTTTCGATTGAAAAGGTTGGAGAATTGATAGAAAAATATCAGGTGAATGATTTAGACATTACTGCAACTCAACTAAAATTGTTTGCTACTTCTGATGCAAGTAAACAATTTAATCTAACTAGCTTAAGAACTGTGTCGACAGGTGGAGGCTTCTCTTCACATCATACATTAAAGACATTCTTTGAGCTATTCCCTGAGAATCAGGATATTGTGGTAGCGAATATTTATGGGATGACCGAAAATACAGCTCATGTTATGAGTAATATAATAAGCCCGAAGACATTGGGTTGCGAAATCGAAAAATTTGCTCTATTACCAGACATAAAAGCATCAGGATTATGTGCAGGGAAACCGATTTATGGAATGTTGGTGAAAATAGTTGATAATAGTGGAAATCAGCTCCCGCAAAATCAAGTAGGCGAAATACTCGTAAAAAGTGATACTGTTTTAAAAGGGTATTGGCAGGAACCGGATAAAACTAAGGAAGCAGTCGTCGATGGCTGGTATCATACGGGCGATTTAGGAATTCGTTTAACAAATGGAGAGTATTTTATCGTGGATCGTAAAAAAGACATGGTCTTAAGTGGAGATGAAAATGTGTATTCTGCAGAAGTCGAAAATATATTATCTGCTCACCCGCAAGTAAATGAAGTGGCAATCATCGGTCTACCACATGAAGTATATGGCGAGATTGTAACAGCAGTTGTTGTACCGAAAGACAAAGTTTGTGTCAATGATCAGCAGTTAAAGGATTTTTGCATAGGAAAAATAGGCGGTTATAAAATTCCTAAATTAATCTATTTTACGGAACAATTGCCTCGGAACGCAGCTGGGAAAATATTAAAACACAAATTAAAAGGTGATTTTTTCACTTCATCAACTTAAGTTAAAAACTTTTAACCAATATAGAACCAGGAGGATCAAAGTGTCAGAGCCTTCAAATAAATTAAAGTATGAATTTAACCAAAGAATAGGAAAACTCCAAAAAAGTTTACAGGAACAAAATCTTGATGGAGCTTTATTTTTTCAATCCGAGGATATTTTTTATTTTACAGGAACGGGAGTAAACAGTGTTCTTGTGGTACCGAGCAATCAAGAACCGATTTTACTAGTTCGAATCAATGTTGAAAAAGGAAGAATGGATAGTTTAATTTCCGATGTCAGACCCTCTAATGGATTAACAACTCTTGTAGACGTAGTAAATCAAGTCCTCGGCGAGAAAAAACTTGCGTTGGGCATTTCATTTGATGTTATCAATCTATCTTTTTATCATCAATTACAAAGAAAGTTTTCTAATGCTGTTTTTTGTGATATTCAACCAATTGTTTGGTGTTTACGGCTGATCAAATCAGATTGGGAAATAGCTCAGATAAAAGCAGCAGCCGAGATTTCCTATAAAGGAATTGAAGGGGCCATCGGCATTTTAAAAGAAGGAATCAGTGAAATCAAGTTCCAAAAATCGATTGAGCAAATAAAAGTATTTTATGGTGATGAGGGAAACATGATTCAGCGGGGTTCCAATAATAGACTCCCATTTGGGGTTGTGGCATTTGGAAAAAATACTAGTATTATTTCTGGCAATTGGATGACGATGACTAGTATGGGAAGGAGTCCAAGTAGACCTTATGGAGCAGGAAATGATCAACTTGAAAAAGGAGATCTAGTGGTAATTGATCATGGAACTGTGTATCAAGGGTATCATTCAGATGAGGCTCGTACTTTTATTTATGGAAAAGCTGACAAAAGACATAAATATTTGCATAGTGTCGTTAATGAACTCTTAGAAACGGCTATTAGTGAGATTCGGCCAGGGGTTTC
>Ga0213822_1001609_pt1 | contig 12272 bp, 14 predicted proteins | sample MC6MC0908MG_FD_179872 | JGI IMG/M metagenome (GOLD analysis project Ga0213822, IMG submission 179872) | Enriched soil aggregate microbial communities from Iowa State University, Ames, United States - MC6-MC0908-MG | ecosystem: Environmental > Terrestrial > Soil > Unclassified | place: USA: Iowa...
CAGGCTTACGTGTTGGTTGGATTTTAGCAGATAAGCAACTCATCCACTGTTTAGAAAGTATGAAAAGAGCGCGGACTATTCATACATCAACACTGGATCAGGCTGTCCTTTACCAATATTTGCTGGACGGCTATTTTGAAAAATACTTAAAAAAGGCCAGATCAGTCTATAAGAAAAAATATGAACTAGCCCGTCAAGCTTGCAAGCAATACATTCCTTTTAAAAGAATGACTGGAGATGGTGGACTTCATCTCTTTATTGAGTTAGAGGAAGGAATAAACGCTCGGATCTTATTAGAAAAGTGCTATAAAAAGGGAGTTGTTTTTTATCCTGGAGATGTTTTTTACACGAATGGTGGGGGAAGTAACACATTTCGATTAGGATTTTCTCGGTTACAGGACGAGGATATTGTCCGTGGTATTCAAATCATTGGTGATACTTTAAAAAATGACATGGGGAGTTGAAAAAATGAGAGTTGGCGTTGTTATGGGAGGGGTATCCTCAGAAAAACAAGTCTCAATTATGACAGGGCAAGAAATGATTGCTCATTTAGATCAGAGTAAATATGAAGTTGTAGCAATTGAACTACATGACAAAAAAGAGCTTATAGAAAAGGTAAAAAACCTGGATATAGCCTTGTTAGCGCTTCACGGTGAATTTGGAGAAGATGGAACGATTCAAGGTGCCCTAGAAACGTTGGGTGTTCCATATACAGGAAGTGGGATACTATCAAGCAGTATTTGTATGGATAAAAATATATCAAAAAAAATTCTTCGTTATGAGGGCGTTGAAACACCGGACTGGCTTCATTTTTCAAATAGAGAAGAGCTTCAGTTAGATCAAGTAGAAAAAATGGGCTATCCTCTAGTCGTAAAACCAAATTCGGGTGGCTCTAGCGTAGGCGTACAAATAGTACATGATAGTGAATCTTTACTAGCCTCTGTTGCTGAAGTATTCAAATGGGGCTCTGAAATTATTATTGAAAAGTATATTAAGGGCGATGAAATAACATGCGCCATTATTGGTGGCGAGCTTTTACCTATCATCTCAATCAGACATACAGCAGCGTTTTTTGACTATAAGGCGAAGTATGATGATGCAGCAACGATTGAAGAGGTTATTGAGTTACCGCCTGCAACCCATGAACGTGTTGCTAAAGCCGCAAAAGCCTGCTATAACGTATTAAAATGCAGTGTTTATGCTAGAGTTGACTTGATGGTGAAGGATGGAATCCCGTATGTCATGGAGGTCAATACATTGCCAGGGATGACAAAAAACAGCTTACTGCCAAAAAGCGCATCCTTGGCAGGAATTACCTATACGCAACTTCTAGATACGATTATCGAAATTTCCTTACAGGTTAGGGGAAATGGGGAACATTGATAAAATTTAAGATGATGACATTTGTAGAACGTATACCGTATATAAGTTGATTGGAGTGGAGACTGGGCGACTCCTTGGGGATTAGCGTCACAGATGAGACCCTGCAGCGAAGCGAAGCGGCTCATCGGACGCCCCCAGGAAAGCGCCCAGTCGGAACGGAAATCAACCACACGTTATGGTTATAATCCAAAATGGGTAAGTATGAGTAGATAATAGTTCCAATGGAAAAAACACCTTTATGTTGATAAGGGATTAAACGCATTTTCAACAAAAGGTGTTTTTCAAATTCAGTTCTTATAAACTAAGCTTTCGATAATTCAATAAATCCTTGTCCAAAGACATCTCTTACATCGTGAATGGCGATAAAAGCATCTTTGTCTATTTCTTTAACGATTTTCTTTAGCTTTACAACTTCCTGTTTACTAATCACAATATAAAGAATTTCTTTTTGCTCTTTCGTATAATAGCCATGGCCTGATAGGACTGTGACGCCTCGATTCATAAAACCACTCACATGGCTGGCAATCTCTTCGGGCTTTTTCGAAATGATCGTAACTGCCTTTTTAGGGTTCACCCCTTCAATCACAAATTCCATTACCTTCGTTCCGACATATAGCATAATAATAGTGAGCATTAATGCTTCTGCCCCAATAATAAAATAAGATGAAAAAGCAACAATTAAATCAAAGAATAATAAGCCGTAACTTACACTCCAGCCTAGATATTTGTTCGTCATTCTAGCTAAGATTGTTGAACCTGCTGTTGTTCCGCCAACTCTTATAATTAAGCCTATACCAACGCCAGCAAAAACCCCGCCAAAAATAGTATTCACAATAATTTCATTTGAAGAAATAGACCATGATTCTGTCAAATGTAAAAAGAGTGAATGGAAGGATACGGCAATAATCGTATAAATCGTCGTTTGTCTACTTAAGAATCTATAACCAATCACTAATAAAACTGCGTTTAGCAAAAAGCTTACAATACTTGGCGACCAACCAAACAGATAATACGCGATAATTGTTATACCTGTTACGCCACCTTCACCTAGATCATTAGGAATAACAAATAAGTTTACAGCCAGCGCAAAAAGCAGCGACCCAACCATAATCATTAAAATATCCATAATGTATTTCTTCATACACACACCACCATAAAAAATTGATTTTTTCCTAAAGAACATACTATATCAAGTTCTATTCATATTATATACTTTTTGGAATGTTCATTTGTGATAAATCTGTAATTGTTAGTATGTCCTTTGCCAGAGAGAAAATTAAATATTATATTTGCGTAGAAGAGATTGCCAATGGCGATGGCGCAAATATTGGTGTAAATTGGAGTATTTTTAAAAAAATGCCTATGCGGATATAGTAAGTTACACTATTGAGGAGGTCTATGCTCTTAACATCTCGGAGGCATTGAAGTGGGGTGCTACTAAAAGTCCAGATAGCATTGCGTGTGGATAATGCTAACTCCACAGCATTGCAGGAAGGGGCTTATTAATAATGGAGGTATTAATTTGAATATAGTACTTTGGATTATTGCAGGTATATTAGTTTGCGGTGGTTTAGTGATGGGAATTGGATTTTGGATGTTTAAGAAAGAAATAAATGAAGAGAATCCTGAATATATTGTACAATTCATCAAGGAAAATATAGCTAGTGAAAATGTATCCTTAGCGATTCATTACAATAATGAGAAATGGATAGATGTTAATACGAATAAGCAATTTCCTTTAGGCAGCACGGTTAAAATTATTATAGCCATAGAATATGCACAACAGGCAGCAGACGGACGTATAAATCCTCAACAACAAGTTAGTTTAAAGGAATTAGAAACATTTTATATTCCAAAAACAGACGGTGGGGCACATGAAGCATGGATCTCTGCGTTAAATCAAAGCAAAAATATTGATAGTGTACCTTTAAGTGAAGTGGCAAATGGAATGATTGCTTACAGTTCTAATGCAAATACGGAATATTTAATGCGAGTGCTAGGGCTTCAAAATATTAATGAGGTTCTAAAGAGTTTGGATCTAGTAGATCATGAATCTTTATATCCAAGCACAAGTGCAACGTATATTCCTACTCAATTGATGAATGAAAAGAATATAACTAAAGAAGAAACATTAAAAGTTATGAAAAATATGGATATGGCTGAATATCGGGATCGAGCGCTGAATATTCATAATAACTGGTTAAAGAATCCTCTTACTGATGAGGAGAAAAAACAGGCATTAAAAATTCTAAATATGGATATACAAAAAGTATGGTCTGATCGTTTGGTAAAAGCAACTACAGCGGACTACATTTCTATTTTAGAAAAGCTCAATAGTAAAAAATACTTTCATGAAGATGTACATAAGTATCTTGATCCAGTCTTGGAACAATTAATGCAAAATCCTAAAAATCGCGAATGGCTAACTCATGCAGGTCAAAAGGGTGGATCTACTGCATTTGTTTTGACACTAGCGTTCTATGCAAAAGATAAAGATGGTAATCAGACGGAGATTGCTTTTTTTGCTAATAACTTAAATACGATAGAACAAGTAAAATTATCTAAAAACATCAATGGTTTTCAATTGAAATTTTTAAAAGAAGAGAAGTTTCGTATGCAACTAAAAAAAGAATTGTCCGAGATATAAAATTCTCATATATTACTGCAGGTGTGTTGATTAACCACTTTTATCCATCGCAAAGCTCTGATTTCCGCTACGGGCTACGGGTAATCCTCTCTGACATATGAAAATGAAGTACATTCCTTCCGTGCTTTGCATACGATAATTTTATCTACATTCAGCAAATGTTTGTAGCGAAAGTGAAATTCCTACCTCTGAAGGTACTGGGATGAATGCGGATGTGGTCCCTTTTCAGGGTATCCAAACATATACTGAATGAAGATAAAGCCTCCGGCGGATGTCACGGATTTTGAAAGGAATGAATTGTGCAGGCGCAATTCAAAATCCGGACGCAATTACGCCAAGGCGAAATTGATAATGTATGAGAGGATTGAAGTAAATGTACTATCCTTATTACGGAAATACATCGGTGTATAATTATGGTTATCAACCTGCGTATTGGGCTTATCCTAACAACGTAGCATACGATAACAGACCGAATTCCTTCTATTATGTCAACAATGGCAACAACAATCCCCAGCTAAAGGATTATGGACCAAAGCCCTTTGTCGTTAACATCGAAGAAGCTACTAAGCAGAACAATAATTACCGTACTGCGCTATGGACGGGATCAAATTTACAGGTTACAGTTATGAGTCTTAATGTGGGAGAAGATATTGGCTTAGAAATGCACCCCCATGTTGATCAATTTTTACGTATTGAACAAGGCAATGGAGTCACTCAGATGGGTCCTAGCAAAGACAATTTAAACTTCCGAAGAAATGTAAACGAAAATTTCGCAATAATGGTACCTGCTGGAACATGGCATAACGTAACGAATACAGGGGATATACCCTTAAAACTTTACACGATATATGCTCCTCCAAACCACCCATTTGGCACTGTACATGTTACGAAAGCAGATGCGATGGCTGCAGGTGATTAAGGTTTAATGAAAAAGACAACTCCTACTTAGAGAAGTTGTCTTTTTTGATGTCGTTTAAATGAAATATAAATAGACAATAAGCCATTTAATGCTAAAAGAGTAATCGTTAATATAGTCAAAAATGCAATATCAGGAGAAAACGATCTAATAGTGTTCCAAGGTGATCCTGTACTATAACTTAATAACGGAACGGTGATAACTGCCAAAACTAAAAGTGTCATACCGAAAATACGCCACATACGTCTTTTTTTCGATTTTTTTGATTTAGCCTTTATTAGTAGGCAAATAAACATCGCGAAAAGTAAACATAATAGAGCAATTGTTATGAGTTGAATAGTAGGTTTATATTTAGGTACATCAACCGGTTCTTCTCCATTTAAAATATTGATAATCCCTTGTTTAAGATATAGAAGTGCCTCTTCTTCTAATATATGGCTTTTATTAGTAAGAATCACACCGCCCCAACCTGTTTCCGGTATAAAAAATACTTCTGAACGTGCATCAGGGTTTGAACCAGAATGCCACATCATCTCTTCTTCTGAGTTTGGATTTGTGATGCGTACACCAAGGCCATAATATCGATTTTTACTAGTTTGAACGAGAGGGGATACATAAAGGTCCATAGCATTTTTGCTTAAAAAATTATTATTGTCAGATTGACTAAGAAGTCTAATGTATTGGACCATATCTGTTGCACTTGCTGTTATATATCCATATGGTGCCCCGCCATTATCATAGGTTACTGAGCTTTTTCTTGGAAGACCAAACCATGACTGATAGCCAGATAAATACCCTTTTTTATAGGCCATGCTTTCATTAGCGGCTGCGTTTTTCATCCCTAATGGTGAAAAAACTTGTTCCTCCATATACTCAGAATAGGTTTGATTGGTAACTTCTTCGATGAGAGCACCAAGAATAGAAAAGTTAGCATTACTGTACTGGTGTTTTTCCCCAGGTGCAGCGGTCAACTTAACATTTGATAAACTTTCTACATTGTCCTTTATAGCACTTAAATCTTTAGATTCTTTATCTGAAATAGATAAGCCAGAATAAGTGCTTATCCCACTTGTTTGTGTGAGTAAATGTTTAATGGTAATTTGGGATGCTGCTTGTTTATCTTTAAGCGTAAACCATGGAATATACTTTTGGACTGAATCATCTAATTGAACCTTGCCTTCATCAATTAATCTCAATATGCCTAAGCCTGTTAATGATTTACTAATAGAGCCAATTGCAAATGGAGTGTCAGTAGTTACTTTTTCAGCAGATTCTCCCGTTACGCCCCACGATTTGGAGTAAAAAAGATCATTATTATGAACAATGGCAATAGATGCCCCAGGAATTCGCTGTTCTTCTAAAAAGTTTTCGACATAATTATCTAGAGTACTCTTGATGTCTTGTTGTGCGGAAATTTGTGAGACTGGTAGAAATAGATTGAACGGAATGAATAATAAACATACTAATAAAACTTTAAATATCGGAAATGTTTTCATTGTCATTTCACCTATTTCTTCCAATAAATTTCACTGCAAGTATAGATATTGAACAGGAAATAGAAATACTCATTAACATCAGTAAGGAATTCCACCAAGCATTATCAGAAATTTGGTAGACAATATGATAATCAAATGTTGCGTTCGTATGTTGCGGGTTAAAGGAATCCGTTAAAAACATCGATAGTATTAGCTGGGAGCCAAGATAGGCAACAATAAAAGTACAAAATCCAATAATTAATGATAATCCGGGTCTACTTTTCCGTATTTGTTGTATTTCCGAATGAAGGTCGACCCCCTTAATCTCTAGAAAATCTTTAATAAATGTCGTAGTATCTCCCAATTGATCTATACTATCTATTCCATAGTCACGACATTCTTGAATATGTTCTACCAGCTGTTGTTTGATATTTCTTCTTTCTGTTGAGCTGATACGATACTGTTTTAATTCCTTTAGGACTTCGTTTAAATATTGCTTTTCTGCTAAACTCAATTCCATAGTCATTCAAAAAGTTCTCCTTTCAAACCACTTTGCAGTAGGGATTTTATATCTTGTTGTAACTCCAACCACTCGTTGATTTTTTTTTGAAGATACACTTCTCCTTTTTCATTGATTTCATAATAAACTCTAACCTTCCCGTTGTCCGTCATTTCACGGTAAGTATCAACCCAATCTTGATCCTTTAGCTTAGTCAAAATGGGATAAATACTGCCTACTCCTTTCAGTTTTAAGTTGTGTTTTTCTAACTCCTTCATAATTTCATAACCATAACTTTTTTTCTGCGACAATATAGACAACACGCACATTTCTAAATGACCTTTTATTAAACTTGTTCTATCCATAAATTGACTTTAACAAAAGTATATACTTCTTTCAAGTATATGTTTTTATTACGAATACTTTTGGGAGGACATAGAATTTCAAAGCATATATTATGTAGTAGAAAGGAATAAAGTGGTATTTTAAGTTCGAGAACGCTAATTTTATTCATTGGAGGATTATATGAATGGAATATAAACTATTAGTAGACGAAATTGAAAATTTAGTGGAATTATTAACTCAAAATAAGTGGATTCATCATATTGACCAAATTTTAAAAGAGGAGTCTATTCGAAAAGCGTATGCAGAAGGATACTATCACAACGGTCGCGAAACGCATTGGATCATTGATAATGAAGAAAAGGTTGGGATTATCATAATTCATGACATAAATGACACAATCCCGTTATTCGATATCCGTTTAGATGCACGTTATAGAGGAAAAGGATACGGGGTAAAGACACTTCTCTGGTTACAAGATTACTTGTTTGGAGAAAGAGGTAAGATTCGTATTGAAGGTTATACGAGAGTTGATAATATTGGTATGAGAAAATGCTTTACGAAAGCAGGTTTTGTGAAAGAAGGTTATTTAAGAAATGCTTGGGAAAATGCAGATGGTACTGTGACAGATAGTATCTTATATGGTGCAATTAAAGATGATTGGATGTTAGGTAGAACAACGCCTATAAAAATGGATGATGTACCATATTAAAAATTTCAGGTTAGAAAAGGGTGTTGTGGAATGTACACAGAAAAAGATTTGCTAAGAGCTTTAAAAAAATCCTGGTCAAATCAATCAAGTTCAAAATGGAGTCTAGATAATCCAGCAAGAGGACAATGCGGAGTTACTGCATTAGTTGTAAATGATATTCTTGGAGGCGAAATTTATAAAACATGGCTTGATGAAGGTTGGCATTTCTATAATATGCTCGCAGGGGAAAGAAGAGATTTTACAGAAGAGCAGTTTTCGTACAACCTCGAATATCAAGACCTTTGTTCAAGCAGAGAAGAGGCTTTTCAAGATACCAATGATGCTCAATATAGCTATCTAAAATCACAAGTTTATGAGAATTTAGGAGAAGGCTAGAGAGTCGAAGGCAGAAATGTTGGTATCACAACAACTCTGCTAAATCTCGTTTCCTCCATGGTGAGGTTTACATTGGATGAAAAATGTCAAACATATCTCATTCTAATTTGTCTGATTTTCTTGATATTTTAGTATGGCATCGTACTATTTTGATTCCAGCTTAGCGAGTCATCCTGTGATAAGTAATCTTTGAACTTTTGCGGAAGTGTTTTTTGGAATGATAATTCACCTTTGTTCATTTCTACATTTAGCTATTCACCAAAAGTTGGGGATGGCATATTCGTGCAATAATACATCCTGTTGCTGACGCTGCGTTTGCACTACGCTTTCGCACAGAAAACATTTGTTGCCCCGACGCCCTCAGGAAAGCGCTCAGCAGGAATGAAAATCACCCCATGTTATAGTGATGAGCCATATTAATTTAAATTTATTCTTTTGTTTATAGTTAAGCAGAGATGTTGTTAAGATAACATCTTTGCTTTTTTTTAACATTAAACAAACTTGTTGACGTAAATTAAACCAGCGTGTTACTATTATCTCGAATTCAAGATAACTGAATTCGAGATAAATGAATTCTAACCTTTTAATCCGGGTGGAAAGTTTAACTTTTCACATCATAAGGAGGTAATCATAATGGGTTTTTTAAATAAATTTTTCAGTTCAAAAAAAGAGGAGGAAAAAACAATGGCAGAATTAAATATCGGGATTATTATCGGATCAACACGTGAAGGGCGTGTTAGTCCACAAGTAGCACAATGGGTAAAAGAAATCGCAGATCAACGAGGAGATGCTAATTATACAATTATTGATATTGCGGATTACAAATTACCTTTACTAGGTGAACCAGGGCAAGATGCTTCAGGCGCTCAAGGTTGGTCAGAAATTATTGCAAAACAAGATGGATTTGTATTTATCGTACAAGAGTACAATCACTCTATTACAGGTGCTCTAAAAAATGCACTAGATTATTTACGTGTAGAATGGAATAACAAAGCTGCAGGTATTGTATCGTATGGTTCTGTAGGTGGTGCACGTGCAGCTGAACATTTACGTGGTATTATGGGCGAGCTTTTAATTGCAGATGTCCGTGTACATCCAGCATTGTCACTATTCACAGACTTTGAAAATGGTACTGATTTTAAACCAAAAGAGGTGCAAACAGATTCTGTTAACCAAATGTTAGACCAAATAATTCCTTGGTCAAAAGCTTTATATACAATTCGTTAACTTCTTTCAGCAGAAGTCTCCCACCTCTATAGGTGGTGAAATGAATGCGAATATAAGCTGTTTTTCAGCGGGTGTCCAAACGCCCGCTGAAAGAAGTTAAAGCCTCCGGCGGATGTCATGGAATCGGAAAGGAGTTCTTTGTGCAAGCACAAAGCCGATTCCAGACGCAATTATGCCAAGGCATAATTGATTTTTGTTCAAAGATTGAGGTAGAACGGTATTGGGTAAAGTATAGGTGAGAAATACATTTATCATGAAAGGGACTGTTAACATGAAAAAACATACTGCGGGTATTCACCATATTACAGCCATTGTAGGGCATCCACAAGAAAATATTGATTTTTATGCTGGTGTTTTAGGCCTTCGTTTAGTTAAACAGACGGTAAATTTCGATGACCCAGGCACATATCATCTTTACTTCGGTAACAAAGGTGGTAAGCCGGGGACAATTATTACATTCTTCCCATGGGCGAATGCTTATCAAGGTCGCATTGGTGATGGTCAAGTTGGTGTAACTACTTATGTTGTACAAGAGGGAGCACTAACTTATTGGATTAATCGCCTTGCAAAATTCGCTATTCCATTCCAAAAAACAGAACGCTTTGGTGAACAAGTAATACAATTTGATGATCCACACGGACTTCATATTGAATTAGTGGCACGTCCAGAAGGCGAATTGAATGAATGGACATTTGGTGAAGTAACTCCTGAGGTTGCGATTAAAGGATTTGGTGGTGCAACACTTTATTCAAGTCATCCTGAAGAAACAGCAAAAGTTTTAACTGAAGTCATGGGACTTGAAAAAGTAGCAACGGAAGGTGAGTATACTCGTTACAAATCTAGCGCAGATATTGGTAATACAGTAGATTTAAAAGTTGTTCCTGGTATGCGTGGTCAAATGGGAGTCGGAACAGTTCATCATATTGCTTGGAGAGCCCAAGATAATGCGGACCACCTAGAATGGCAAGAGTATGTAATGAATCATGGACAACATGTAACTGAAGTGAAAGATCGTAATTATTTTAATGCGATATATTTCCGTGAACCTGGTGAGATTTTATTTGAAATTGCGACAGATCCACCTGGATTCGCTCATGATGAAACACCTGAGACAATGGGTAGCCAATTAATGTTACCAGCTCAATATGAACAGCATCGTGAACAATTAGAAAGAACATTAATTCCAATCGAAGTGCGTGCGCTTGATTAAGGAGGATGAGTTGTTTGATTTCGATTGATCCTACGAAAAATACTGAGCGTGAAAACTATAAATTATTAATTGGCAGTATTATTCCGAGACCAATTGCCTTTGTTACGACGAAGTCAGAGCAAGGAGTCATCAATGGCGCACCTTTTAGTTTCTTTAATATTGTGTCATCAAATCCACCTATGATTTCTCTAGCGGTTCAAAGACCACAGGAGCGCTTAAAAGATACCGCTCGACATATTCATCATCAGCAACAATTTGTTGTGCATATTGTAGATGAGGATAATGTTAAGCAGGTGAATGAAACCGCAGCTTCATTACCTGTAACTGAAAGTGAAATTGATAGAGCTCAATTTACATTAACCGATAGCCAGCGTATATCTGTACCAGGTATTAAAGAGGCAAAGGTTCGAATGGAATGCAGCTTAGTACAGACGATTCCTTTGATGAATGGTGACGAACAGACAGGTGATTTGTTCATTGGTCAGGTTGTACAATTTCATATAGATGAGACCATTTATAATGAAGGTCGTATTGACCCGAGGGAATTAAAAGCGGTTAGCAGACTGGCTGGCTCAAATTACGCAAAAATTGGAGACATATTTGCGCTAGAACGTCCTCAATAAAAAATGCGAAAATGTTGATATAACAGCATTTTCGCATTTTTTGTTTTTATTTTTTTATTAAAATTCCTTCTATATTCAGTAAATCTCCTTTTGTTAAAAGGACATCGGTTGCTTTTACATTGGTAGCTACTTGTTTTTTAGGTGACAGATGAGCTAATACTACTTTTCCAAGTGCGCTTGAATGCATGGGTGTTCGAGTATCGATTGCGTGAAAAGCAGGCTGTTCAAAGGCTCCCTGATCACATTTTTTATCACCATCTCACAATCTTCCAAAATACCAATATAAGTCGTTATTTCTTCTTGCCGTGCTAATTGATAGGGCGCTACGAGAGATGTCCACTGGATATCTTTATGCCAAAATAAATGTTCATCCCTAAAAATATGCGGATTTAATTGATAATACTTATTATATTTAATCACATAGTTCATTTTTTCTAGTGTATAAAGCATGCGAAAAACGGATGTCTTGTTCATTGATAATTCTTCCATAATTTCAGTTAATGTAAGAGAATGTATTTGACGTAATACATCCAAAATCAAAATGCCTTTTTTAATGTCGATACTTCATAGGACTCCATTTTGCCCGCCCCTAACTTCTAAAATAACTTAATCTGTACGTGTGAAATATTAATGGTTACATTTCTAATATTATAAAGGCAATCTTTTATTTTTTAGCATAAGCAAATCTCAAATTTGTAAAGTAGTAGACAATTAAAGCAAGAAATGGCTCATCACCAAAAGTTGTGGATGACATTTGTTAAAATATATACTATGTAAATAAGTTGATTGGAGTGGAGGCTGGGTGACTCCTTGGGGATCAGCGTCACAGATGAGACCCTGGAGCGAGCAATGCGAGTGAAGCG
>Ga0213822_1001612_pt1 | contig 12257 bp, 11 predicted proteins | sample MC6MC0908MG_FD_179872 | JGI IMG/M metagenome (GOLD analysis project Ga0213822, IMG submission 179872) | Enriched soil aggregate microbial communities from Iowa State University, Ames, United States - MC6-MC0908-MG | ecosystem: Environmental > Terrestrial > Soil > Unclassified | place: USA: Iowa...
GATGAGGATGATAAAAAAATAATTGCCGGCATGATCAGCGACTTGGAGTATGCTCTAGAATGGTTGCGAAGCGGCAGGAATCCGGATGCTCGTCGCGGAATCGATAAACATGGGGTGTATTTGATGGATCCTGCAGTACTTGAAATTTTGCCAGTTCATAAATTTTATATGGATGAAGCTCGTGTAATTAGCAGTTGTGAAAAAGAAATTATCGAAGACGCTCTTTGTACATTAACAGAAAGGGAAAGATGTTTTTCTCATGATTAAAGTTGAAGGCATTACCTATGAATATACCGCTGAATTGCTGGGAATAAAAAAAAGTACAGTGCAATCACACCTAGAACGAGCAGAAAAGAAAATCGAACAGCGTAAAACGGAGAGTCTTTTTCTAGTTTCGTGAAAATAGGCTCTTTTTTGTCGTACAAATGGTGTATATATGAAGGTTATTAAATATTAAAAAGACCATACTTATTATTGAGGTGGTAAAATTGTGTCTATATGGTACTTATAAAATTGTTAATATAATAAATCCAAATCAAAATAAAAAACAAGTAGCTATAGATGCTTGTATATCAGAAGAAATACAGACACTTAATGATGAGGGGATAATTACACTTGGTTGCTGTTGCAGTCATGGAAAAGCTGGACAGATAACCGAGTATGAAAATGAATTTGGAAGGTGGAAAGTACCAGAAAATCCACCCCACGTATTAATTTCGGAAGAAAGTGCTGAGTTAGCAAGGGCTATGGGATATATTCCTTATCCATATCATTACTCAGATGGAACAACTAATGGGGTTTGGCAAATGAATTTAAAAAGTGGCTGTTTAACTGAAAAGGAATGTGAGGAATGGCACCATTTGAATAAGTTAAATTATAAAAAAAATCTCGGGATAATTGTATAGAGGGAGATCGCACCTCCCTCCATACAATATTTCATTAAAAAACTAATTTATTTCCTGTGTTTTTCTTTGTAGCAATGTTTGCAACCATCATAAATTGCTGGATAAAGGACTGTATAATCACTATCTGTGTCTATTCTGTGAGCTCTACTAATCTCATTGATTTTGCATGCAGCTACAGTTAGTGCAGTTCTGTGTACCTCTTTGTTTGGTCCTGAATTAACAATGTATCTTGCCATAATTTATCACCACCTTTTTTACAATATTCGGCAATAAAACAGGATATTCCTCCTGATTGTCGAATATTACTTTTAAAGGGCAGGATGCCAGAAGAAATTGGGAATCAAATAGGCCATATTTTTAATTCAATGGGTTTTGCAATATTTCAAACAATAATACTTTATTTTGTAGTACCTTTTTTATTAATAGTGTTGATTAGTAGATTTGTTTTGCGAATACGTGGGAAAGGTCTACAATTTATCTCATTTGTAGCGGCATTAGGTTGTTTTTATTTCTTTTCTATTTATGGACTGCCTGAAGTGCAAAATATCTTTTCTTCATTATTGAAATGAATCTATAGCATCCCACGGGGTGCCTTTTTTTTTGTCCAAAACAAACACAGGAGGTAGGTGCTATGTAAAATGGCTAAATTAACTGCAAAGCAGATGAGTATCTAATCGATTTAAATGCAACTCAGGCAGCAATTCGTGCAGGTTATAGTGTTAAGACAGCAGAGCAGCAAGGATATCAGCTCCTTCAGAAAACTTCAGTTTCTGAGGCTATTGCAGTGGCTATGGCTAAGCGGGCAAGGCGTACTGGTATATCTCAAGATAGGATTCTTCAGCAGTTGGCGAAGATTGCCTTTTCCGATATGAAAGACGTAGTGGAGTGGAGACAGATGGAGGTCATCATTGACTATAAGGACGAAGAGGACGAGGATGGCAACCTAAAAAGGGTCCCAATTACAGATTACATGATGCGTGTGAATATGCGTGATAGTGATCTTGTAGACGGGTCAGTAATCCAAGAAATCAGTGAAACCCAAAAAGGTGGCAGTATCACCCACACTGTTAAGTTAAATGACCGAATGAAAGCCCTGGAATTACTCGGTAAGCATCTTGGCATGTGGACCGATAAGCAGCAGATAGAAGTAATAACCCCTACTTTTGTAGATAATGTCCCAGAAGACGATTAATGTCGCGCAATTGATCGGCGGCGGCTACAATCGTTTTTGGCATAATAAAAACTTCTATCGAGCAATAAAAGGGTCCCGGGGTTCCAAGAAGTCTAAAACCACAGCAATTAATGTTATTTATCGAATGATGAAGCATAACTGGGCTAATACGTTGGTCGTTCGCCGCTTTTCTAATACTTTAAAGCAATCTGCCTATACTGATTTAAAATGGGCTATTAATAAGTTGGGCGTAGCTCATCTTTGGAAGACAAATGAGGGCTTACCGGAGCTTACTTATATACCAACTGGCCAAAAGATTATTTTCCGGGGGCTGGATGATCCACTTAAGATTACTTCCATTACTGTTGAAGTCGGAATCCTTTCGTGGGCATGGTTCGAGGAAGCATATGAAATAGAATCAGAAGATAAATTCAGGACCGTTGTTGAATCCATTCGTGGAGCCTTTGACAGTCCTGATTTTTTTAAGCAAGTAACAGTCACTTTTAACCCGTGGAGTGAGAGGCACTGGCTTAAACGAGTCTTTTTTGATAAGGAAACCCAAGAGGATGACACATTTGCTATCACAACTACTTTCCGCGTCAATGAATGGCTGGATGACCAGGACAGAAAGCGGTATACGAGTCTTTACCGCACAAATCCCCGTCGGGCACGGATAGTTTGTGATGGAGAATGGGGTATTGCTGAAGGCCAAGTCTTTGAGAACTTTAAAGTCGAGGAATTTAACAAGGATCAAGTGTTAGCATCGATACAGACAACCGCGTTTGTTCTAGATTTTGGGTACACACATGACCCAACAGCATTTGTTGCGGTTATTGTGGACCTTAAAAATAATAGGCTTTACATCTTTGATGAACTTTACGAAACCGGATTAAACAATAAAAAGATTGCTGACCGCTTAACTAAAAAAGGTTATCAACGTTCTTCTATTATTGCGGATTCGTCCGAACCAAAATCAATTGACGAGTTGGCCATGTTTGGAATGACGCGAGTCAAAGGTGCAGCTAAAGGAAAAGATTCTATAATGTAAGGCATTCAATTTATTGAGAATTTTGAAATCGTTATTCATCCATCTTGTATTCACTTTATCGAAGAAATTAACAACTATGTCTATGCAAAAGACAAAGAGGGCAACACCTTGAACAAACCTATTGATGAATTTAACCACTTAATGGATGCTCTACGTTATGCAATGGAAGCTTTTTCGATTGAACAAGAATACAGCAGCATTCTCCTACCGATAATTGGAGGATGGTCTTTGAAAGGGGTGAAGAATTGAATATTATTGACCGTTTTTATCATTGGAGAGCACAGAGACAAGTTAGAAAGTACTTTACAGGATTGAGGCAATCTGTAGGGTTTACTGGTTATATCGTTTGTTTTTCAGAGCTCCGAAGTTAGCGGATATAAGCGATGTGTGTAGAAGTTTAATCGGAATATCGAATGGCTTACTTTATCGAGGCGATAGAAACCATTTAATCGACTTTAATCTACAGAAAAAAGAAGTGGTTATGCAAAAATTGAGGTTAAATAAATTTGAAAATAAAATTGGACAATAAAGGAGCGATTGAATATGGATATTTATGACTATGCCAAATACCCTTCAAAAGAAGATTGGTTGGAGTTATGTGGGGATAAGCTCGAATCAATAAACAAGCTCAGCCTTGAAATGAAAGATCGTCATTTTGTTATAGATTTCGAGGATAGCTATTATGCTGTAAATCTCAGTTATTGGCTACAAGAATTTAATAATAAAGCTTTTGATTTGATTGCTAACTATACTCTACTGAAATCATATTACAATGCGGGCATTCCAGATGAAGAATGGTTCATTTTCTCCTGGGAAAAACGGTGAAAGCATTCAATATTTTCCACACTTTGAAGAAAAGCATTATGGAAACCTTTACTGGTTTGGTTTCTATATGGACAGCTACTACACAAGGTTTGAAGGGCTAATAGACGCTGTATATCATGTCATAAATATTAAATATAAATTAGATGTTGAGCCAAGTATGGGTTTCATCGGGAAAGTTTTAAAAAAGCTTGAACCAGCCGATAAGGATCTTTACGATTATTTAACAACACTACCAAACAACGATGTGTATTCTAAGGTGAAGGATTTCCGAAATAACATTGTGCATAATTTTAAACCAAGCCAAGTTGATTCTGGCCTTGTAAGAAAAAATAATGAAGATGGCTCACGGTCAATAACAATGACGGTTGGTAATTATACAACTTCGACTGAGTTCTTAAACAATATAAATGACAGTCTCGACTTGTTGGCAGAAATAACAGATGAAATAAGGGATAAAGTAATGGAATAGTAAGTAGCCAATCAAAGCCTTCCTTCGGGTAGGTTTATTTTTTTGTATATATAGTGAAGAAAAAATTTTTATAAATAAATTCCCCGTTTTACCTTACATTCAAAAATTCATCAATATAATAGTCGTGTAATCAACAACAACAAAAAGAGAACGCTAAATAATGTTAAAACCAACTATCACGCCAAAATAATTAAAAGAAATGGTCAAGCCAACGGAAAACGAATTGGAGAATTTCGCTAATACAAATGCGAAGCAAAAAGAAATAGAAATGTATCAAATGGACAAGTTTGAGCGTTTATTTCAACTTTACGAATGTGGGACTAAAGCTGAATGCTTCCGAAAAATAAATCAATATCGGATGGAACGCGGTTACAAAACTTGGAAAAGTATAGGTTCGCTTGTTCGACTATGGGACTTGTGGTTATAATAACAACGGTTCCAAATTCTCCTAAAATAACGGAGAATTAGTTTCGAAACTAGATAAATCGGAGTTGAGAAACTAATGATCAAGATTGGGGAATTTTTTATGATTAGGAAATTATATCAGAAAGGATGGACTATTAAAGCAATCTCTGAGGAAACAGGGTTTGATACAAAGACCATACGAAAATACATAAATCAAGAAAGCCACTACATTTAACATTAAAGGAGATTCTTATAGGCTTCGTGAGAAGCAAAAAGCTGGCATTCAGCCATCTTTCGTAGAACGTTGATAATAGGGAATTTGGTTCCGTTGAAAAAAGGGAATTATAAACCGTTGTTGACACATCTTAATGGCCAAGTCTGTCCATGATTTGTTCGAGTGAAACACGGGCTTGGGCAAGCAGTGACGTATGAGTGTCTTAGGAGACTCTCCTAGTAGAGTATCCCGAATTTCTTTGCTTTTATCCATACTTTTCGGTGGTTACCCTACAATTTGTAGTTTGTATCTTTCGATAATAACGGAGGTTTAGACCCGTACATTCGCAAGTTTGTCAATCCTATTGGACATACTCACCATAGATATTTTGTAGCATCCCGACCTATCATGAACCATATCCTTTGTAAGTAACTTAGGTTTTTTTCAGCCAACTTTACCTAGCTTCATACACATTCAGGCTACTACCATTATGTGCATGTAGGAGTATCAGAAAACTCGTTTCAGCACAACATGACGGTATTCATTCCGAGTTTCGGTTAATTAGTTATGATAGCTTTATAGCAATTCTCCTATTTAATGTATGCTCGTTTATTATGAAACGTTTCGCACAAAGCACCTCTTTAGATTGATACAAATATCGTACCAGGAGGTACTACATGTTTATATGCGTTGTTTGATGGGGGCTTACATTAATATTTAAATGGCCTAATTATAAGCTCTTTTTCTATTAAGTAAGTTAGAACTTTTTTTAGCAATTTCTTTTATAAAATCATCAGGTGTCTTTTTCCAATTGTAATAGGAATCGCTTGTAATAGTATTGAAAATGTCATTAATTCTTCTCGACTTTTCTGTAGCATTTTGTTGATAAGCATCTTTAGAGCTTTGAATTAGCTTGTCTTTTAATTGTTTTTGTTGATTCAAATTAAATCCAGGATAGTATGAAAAGTCATTTAAAAAATAAAAATAATCTGCTTCTAAAAACTCAGAGTCTGCACCCTTATTCTTATAATTTAAATGAAAAATATTAATTTTTAATATAAGTTTTTTTAGCACCGTTTTAAAACCTGGATTAATAGTAGTTAGAGTTTCATCCAATATATAATATGCAACAGAACAAAATACAAAATAGTTATTATTTTTATTAAGTATCTCGCACAAAAAATCACTGCTGATTTTTTTAGGTAAAGTTTTTAAATATAGTAATAAGTCATACATTTCATTTATTCTATCAGGATTATTTTTTAATGTAATAAAAAGATGTTGAAAGAATCTTTCTTCTAAATATTCGATTTTTACTTGAAGGTTCTCTCGTTCTTCATTAGATAAGTATTTGATTTTTTGTGTTAATACAGCAAATGTTGCTATTAAATTATGAGTACTATGATAATTTATACTTAATGAATAAATATTTGTAATAATTTCTAATATATATGCTAAGTTAAAATGGTGAATTTTTATGTTCAAAAGACTTCTAACAAATTTCAGGAAGTAATTTAATATTTTTGAGGTAGATTTAGGATATTGATGAATTATTAATTCTATATTTTGCTGCAACTTATACCAAAGATTATTAAACTTCTTATTATAGTTTGAAAGTGTTTCATCACTAGGATAATTATTTAGAAAAATATCTAGGTGTTGTATTAATTTAATGATAGCGGGATCCGACTCAAAGAAAGGTCTTGTTTGTAGTTGAGTTTTATTAACATTTAATTTCAAATTATAATTTTCTAATTCTTCAAAAAGAATCTTTTCTATAATATCCGTTACTTCAATAGTATTTGTAAAAATAAAATAGTCATCCATAAATCTATATATTTTATATTTATTGCCCATTTTTATATCTGCAGCTTCTAATTTATTGAATAAGTTTATATCAATTCTTGTTAAAAGTAATTCGGAAATAACTCTTGTAAATTCTGGACCGACTACAATACCATTTGTTTCATTAAAATTGATTATTTGGCAAATTTTATCTGTTGCATTAGCAAATACCTCATCATATTCTCTACCTTTATATTTTTTAGCAATGGCCTTATCACCAAAAATAGCCCATGCAAGAGAGTGTGTATATATGCTACCAAAGAAATTTTGAATATCTAATTTTTTGAAAAACTTATACCTATACATATCTCTTTTGAATTTATTAGATTTATATAAATCTGTAATTTTTTTGTAATTTTTATATGAAAAATAATTATAGAAGTAAGCTTCAGTTTCATCACTAGTTATTGTAGTGTTTCTTGAAAAACTGAATTCCTGTTCAATTCTTTTTATCTCAGTTTTTAAAGTATGAGATAGAACAAATACCGGTTGATTCTGTAAAATAGGCGACCGGACACTGAATTTTGAATTTTTGCAATATGAAACTATCAATTGGTCGTATCTTAATATGTATTGAAACATCTGGAGTTGGGCTAAAGGATGTATTAATGACATTTTCCTGTTTTCTATATTGTTCTTTGGTATATAAAAATAAAGTGGAACTGTGTGAAATGATTTTAAAATTGTTTTATCAAAATCTTCTAGTTCATTTATGACTGATAATTTAAAGTTGTTATATAAAACTTTATTTGAAAATAAGAGTGGAATCTCTTCAGGCAATGTATCTGTTCTTACAAATAAATTTTCTCTCATTGAATTTAAAAGACTCCTTCGTTTTAATACTATTGATGTTACCTATATTATAACTTATAATCCTTATTATAGGAATTTGGATTCTTATTACACTACAAGCTGCTGTTAATTCAGCAATATTCCTTTGAAGTAACTTCGGTATGATTTCAAAAGGATACACACACGATGATTATTTCGAGATAATCAAAAGTTTACAACTTTACCACTCATAGTCCAGTTACATTACATAGTAATCTAAATCTATGAGTGGAGCTTAGTAGTGTTAATACTTGGAGGCATTAGATGAGAAAAGTTGAAAGTTTAAATAAGCTAAGAGTAGGGAAACGACTTTTCTATTTAATGGGAGAAGATGAGCGTATCCTATATAAGGATATAAAAATTCAACTTGAAAAAAAGTATCATATTAGTATGACAAACAGGGATTTAATCATTAAGAGATTAATAAGCCATTTAACTCAAGGTGATTATAAAAGTAGCTCTATCCCTAGAATGGGGATATCTGTTTTTCGAACTGATATAAAAAATTTTTTTCCGAGTGTTAATAAACATCGTTTGTATAAAAAGATAATTAAAGCCAATGTATTATCGCATGATTCTATGCAAGTCATAAAAAATATTTGTTTTAATAAAAAAATTAAAGGAATACCTTTAGGTTTACCATTTTCTAATCATTTAGCTGATATATATATTGAAGATCTAGATAATGAACTAATTAGGTCATTATCTCCCATTGCATATTTTAGGTATGTAGATGATATATTAGTTCTTAATTACGATTTTTCACATGATGAAAACGAACGAAAAGCAGTTGAGCAAAAGAATCAAGAAATTATTTCCACGTTGGCTAAGAAATTTAAATTAGAAATTAATACGGAGAAAACTGTTAGTAGTTTTTATAAATTTGATAAATCTAGAATGAATTTAAATAAAGACTTACATTTTGTTTTCTTAGGTTATGAGTTTAAAACAATTAATCAAAAATTACATATAAGTATTGCACCAGATAAAATAAAGAAGTACGGAAATAAAGTTGATGGTTTTTTTTATCGGTATAAAAAAAGTAAGAAGAGGGAAATAGATTTTTGGAGATTATATTATCAATTAGTTAATACTTTACATGGTGTTACTACAATTGATAAAAATAATAAAAAGATGAAATTAGGTATGGGTTACCACTACAGATTCATTAATGATTATTCCAATTTGGACGATTTTAAGCAACAATGTATAAAACAAATTTATTCTCTTAGATTGAAGGCTAGATATAGACATCTATTACTTAATATTATTGGTAATAATAATGGAGAGATTTTCTTTAAATATAGATATAATTATTTGAATTTGACTGATAGAAAAATGGAAATTATATCGAGAAGACTGTCTTTAAAAAATCCACCTAAAGAAAAAATTGGCTTTATAAGACAAATGTTTATTTCGTTATATAATACATAATTTTTGACAAGCGATGCCTTAAATAGCAACGTTTTGCTAGTTCAAATATGGATTGGTTTTGAGCATAATTTAGTCTTAAAAAAATATTTAATAAACAAAATGCTAACACTTTGCTAACGCAATCCAGTGAAAAACGGTAAATTCCCGTTTAAGATGTTACATCTCTAATTTATCAAAACCTTGATATATCGCACCTCTCGTTAACGATATTACACACTCTCAGCTTACTGGCGGCATGATGTAATAAGCCGCTTCACCCCTTGATATATAAGGGTTTTATGTAAGATGAGAGTGGTTTGACATTGAGGATATTAACGGAGGCTTCTCATGAGTTCAGTGAACTTTTGAGAGGCTTCTTTTTTTATTTCTTGCATGATATGGAGGTACACATTCTTTGTGATTTGATCAGCAGTATGATTAAACTTGTCCATGATTTGTTCGAATGATAAACCCGCTTCGGCAAGAAGTGACGTATGTGTATAACGCAAAGAGTGTGGTGTTAATTCTTGATTGAGTCTGGCGATGACAAGTAGCCTCACCATCCTGTTTTGATTATTCATAATGACGATAGGATAGTCATGTTGTCGCTCTGTTTTAGCAAAGATGAAATCTTTGTTTTAGTATGCATCACCTAGCCGTTCAATCACTTGATTTTGAGCCTCTTTATGCTCTTTCAAACTTATATCACCTCTTTATCCATAATAATCTTTCTTGCCTTTAGTGGAAGCAGTTGATACTGAAACGTAATATTTTTCTCATTGTAATAAGTTTTTGTGATGCGTACCGGAAGGTACGCTTATTTTTTTATAATTCGTGCTTACAGTTCTAAGACCTGGGACCTAGAAAAGGTTCATGCCAGGGGCTGTTTCAGGAAAGCTTGAAAACTTGTAAATTATAGAAGTGGAACTGCGTTAAAACAGAGTGTAGATGTAGAGGACTGTTTAGGAAGAAAAGTAGGTTTAATTAAAATGTGATTGGGAAGAGGTGAATATTGAATCTGTTATCAAAATTGGATTGAAAAAAGATAAATAGTTATTTAGGACTGTATTTTTACATTATTTTTGCAAAAAAACAATATTTTGTTAAAAAATACATAAATTTCAGGCAGAAATCTAGTACAATAAAAAAGCGCGATGAATCAAAGATGAAAATAAAGGAGGTAATATTATATGTCTTTACTTACAAAATGGGCCTTTAAAAATAAAGCGGCTTTAATAGTCGTTGTTATTTTATCGTTAGTAATGGGAGTTGTAAGTTACTTTACACTTCCCATGGAATTCTTGCCAGAAGCGGATAATCCACAAGTTACGGTGGTGACACTTGGGCAGGGATATGATGCGAAAACAATGGTGGATGAAGTCACTACACCAATTGAGAATGCCGTCGTAGCTGTTAAAGGAAAAACCAATGTATATTCTACGACAGGTGATGGGTACTCACAGATCAACATTTCCTTCGACTCCAAAACAAAAATGAAGGAAGCAAAGGCCGAGGTTGAAGAAAATATCAATCAAATCAGCATGCCTGAAGGGGTGCAAAAGCCTAAAGTTGTTCAACTTAATACAAACCAAATTCCTATTGCTCAAGTTTCTTTAACATTTAGCAATGGATTAACAAAAGAAAATATGGAAAAGGCTGAAAAACAAATTGAGCCTAAATTTAAATCTATAGATGGAATTGGCAGTGTTACTTTATATGGGAAAACGGACCCAAGAATCGTGATCCATTTGGATAATGAGAAAATGGCAGCTGCTCATATCCCACTTCAATCAGTGATGGGGATTCTCCAAGGACAGAATTTGGCTGTATCTATTGGAGAAAAGACGATTGATGGAAAAATGTCCAACTTGAAGGTTATTGGAAATATCAATAGTCTAGATGCAATCAAAGACCTAACCATTCCTTTACCTGTCCCTAATGCACCAAAAGTAAAATTAGGCGATATTGCAACAGTGAACCAGGAATCGAATCAGGAAAGCATTACGCGTATAAATGGGAAGGAAGCTCTAGTTCTTGTTGCAACAAAGGCTGGTAATGCAAGTGCTGTGACTGTTGGGAAAGAGATAACAAAAGTAGCCAAGAAAATCTCTAATGAGGTACCAGGTGCAAAGGCAGATGTTGTTTTTGCTACATCTGACATGGTTCAGCAGTCAGTCAATAGCATGATGAGAGAAGTATTAATGGGGGCACTTTTTGCAACGATCGTAATTGTTTTATTCTTAAGAAATATCCGTTCAACCTTAATTACGATTATCTCGATTCCACTTTCATTAGGAATTACCCTATTTTTATTATCAAAATCAGGAATCACTCTAAATATTTTGACCCTAGGCGGAGTTGCAGTAGCAGTAGGCCGTTTAGTAGATGATAGTATTGTAGTAATTGAGAACATTTTTAGAAAAACACAAGAAAAAGAGTTTAATAAAGCTACTGTTCTAGAGGCGGTAAAGGAAGTGGCGACAGCTATTACTTCTTCAACGCTCACAACGGTCGCGGTTTTCTTGCCTATGGGATTAATTCAAGGTTCTCTTAGAAGCTTTATTTATCCATTTGCATTAACCATCACCTATTCATTGCTTGCTTCACTTGTAGTAGCATTAACGGTTGTCCCATTAATGAGTTTAGGAATGCTGAAAAAAGCAAAGCTGCCTGCACATAAGCAGCCAGTGCGGTATATAAAAGTATTAAGATGGTCCCTTAACCATAAATTCGTTCCAATCTTGCTAGCTGTTATCTTCTTTGCAGGATCCATTGGCCTTTATTTTGCCATGCCAAAGGGGGCCATTGATGCTAAAAATGCAGAAAATGTAGCGATTCAATTAACATTCCCAAGTCAAACCCCAATAGATATAGTCAAAAACAGGGCAATAGATTTTGAAAAGAAAGTCCAAGACCTTGATGGATATAAATATCTCATCACTCAAGCTGGAACAAATTCAGATGCAGCATCATGGGGTCAGGTAAGCAACCCGACTGAAGCAACATATACAGTAATCATGAAAGATGGCGCTGATGCGGACAAATTTATGAAAAGCGTTAAAAAACTCAAAAATGAGTTTTCAGAGGCGGACCTTTCTGTTTCAGCAGGTTCTATGATGGGATCTTCTTCA
>Ga0213822_1001622_pt1 | contig 12193 bp, 10 predicted proteins | sample MC6MC0908MG_FD_179872 | JGI IMG/M metagenome (GOLD analysis project Ga0213822, IMG submission 179872) | Enriched soil aggregate microbial communities from Iowa State University, Ames, United States - MC6-MC0908-MG | ecosystem: Environmental > Terrestrial > Soil > Unclassified | place: USA: Iowa...
GGCCCCACCGGTTTTTCTGGTGTTGTTGGTTTTTCACTTGGCCCCACCGGTTTTTCTGGTGTTGTTGGTTTTTCACTTGGCCCCACCGGTTTTTCTGGTATTGTTGGTTTTTCACTTGGCCCCACCGGTTTTTCTGGTGTTGTCGGCTTTTCACTTGGTTCCACAGGTTTTTCTGGTGTTGTCGGCTTTGCTGGTTCAGCTTGATTCACTACTTTTAACTGAATAACAGATTCTTCGTTTACCAAACTAACTTCAAAGTCGATTGGTTTTGCATCCAGCTGATAACCTTTTGGTGCTTTTGTTTCCACAAACGCATATTTACCCGGACGTAAGTTATCTACTTTAATTTGACCGTCCTTATCTGTTACTAATTTTATTACTACTTCTTTACCCTCTTGATTAATGAGTTTGAATTCTGCATTAGCTAAAACTGGTCCTTGCTCATCTTTAGCATGCTTTGTCAATACTACCGTTGTCTTGTTATAGGAATTTTCTACTGTTACTTGAACATCTTCTTTTTGATCGTTTTCAATTGTAAATTCCATTTTTTCATGTAAAGGTTTATATCCATATAACGCTTTTGTTTCCACAAACGCATATTTGCCCGGAAGTAGATTGTTAACTTTAATTTGGCCGTCTTTATTAGTTACTAATTTTTCTGCAATAACTTTGCCTTCATCGTTAATTAACGTAAATTCAACGCCCTCTAATTTATCTTTAGTATCAGCATTTATTTTCGTTAAAACAATCGATCCTTTAGGGATTTTTGTATTTACAATATTATAACCTTCAACTTTTGACTCATATCCCTCTACTGGTTGCTCTTTCACAGCATATTTGATTTCTTTACCGTCTACTGTGTATTGGTCTAAGTTTTCAAAGCTATACTTCCAACCATTTTCTGCTGTTACTGCTTTTGTAGCAATAACCACACCGTCTTTTAGTAAATCTACTTTGATTTCTGAAGGACGATCTTGTTCACGATCGTTGCTCCAAGTTTTCGTTCCTTCAATCGAGGTTTTTTTCAAACTGTTAGCAATTGGTAATTCAATACCTTTTGCAGCATCGGCGTCTATTGTAAATGTGATTTTATTACTTGCATCAAATGTTACATATTCAGGAGCTGATACTTCTAGAACATAGTAGTCACCAGCCTTCAAGTCTGGTACTTCTACAATTCCTTTGTCATCCGTTTTATACTGATCGCCAATTTGTTGCCCATTTGATGAAAAAACTTTAAATTGAACATTTGGAATGACTTGTTCTTTATGACCATCTATATGTTTCAGTATTCTTAATGTACCTTTGGCTGGTAAATCTCCTATAGCCCCACCATTGGCTGAAATATTTTTTACTTGAGCTACATTTTTCTCATGTACTTCCTTTTGGTTGTAAACTTTGTAAGTCAAATCATATTCATTCTTAAAATATTCTTCATTTAACCCTTCAGCTGTAATAGTTGTTTCATAACCTACAGTGAACTCTGAAAAACTTGCATACTCACTATAAATCACTACATTAAATGAATTATCATCCGTAAAACTTACAGATCCATATCCTTTACTTTCAAACTCTTCTAGTGTCAACCGCTGATTGCCTAGTTTGCCACTTGTGTTGATATAGAAACTATCTTTCTGTATTTGTTGACCGCCTTTTGAAGAATCTTGTAAAACGATATCACTTTCAAGGGATTCCTTCTTACCGTTGAAGACTAGAAACCACCGAACTTCATCAGCATTTTCTGGTATAATATCGCCTGCTTTATAGAAAAAGATTCTTGAACCATCACTAGTTGGGTGAGTAACTGTTACAGCTTGTGCACTTAAATCTGTTCCAAAGCTCGTATTAACCGTTTTTGTAACTCCATACTCTACATTCGTCGCCATTATAGTGAAATTAAAGTAACCTTTTATATTTTCACGTTGATCTACTTTACTATTGAACGTACATACAACTTGTTCGTTAGTCACATTACATGAACCGTAATCATCTAGAGGAATATTCTTATTAAAACCTCTTAATTCAGGTGGTAATGTCATCGTAAGTGTATCGCCTGATTTTAATTTCAGACCAGGCTTTTCACTAAATGTTACAGAGACTCCTGTTTGTTCACCGTATAATAAATCTGTTTTTGTAATTTGCACACTATCGAGAAGTCCTGTATTGCTGTGTTCTCGTGCTTTTTCTACAGGAGGTGTATTTGTTTGAGTTTGTTCGGGTTTTACTGCGTTACTATCTTCTACGACAGTTTTAGATTCTTCTGCAAGAGTACTTGACTTGTCTGTAGGAGCATTGGAGTTGTCTGTTTGAGTGCTTGAGTTCTCTATAGGAGCACTTGGACTGTCTATTTGAGTGCTTGAGTTGTCTATAGGAGCACTTGGATTTTCTGTTAGAGTACTTGAGTTGTCTATAGGGGCACTTGGATTTTCTACTTGTTTAGGCGAAACAACGCTGTTATCTTTTTCGATTGCCCCATCACTTACACCAGCGCCTTCAATAGCATTCGCTCCGTTTCCTTCTACTGCTGGTGCTTCTTTTGTTTCAGTTGTTCCTGTTGCTCCAATATTAGCATCCGCTTCAATCGCAAACGCTGAGATTGGTGATAGTACTGTTTGTAATACGATCAGTAATAAGATTGCTACTATGTTTAATTTTTTCATGTTTTTCTCCTTTCTAAATCCTGAGAGATACCTATTGGTGTTTGCTGACAACGTTCATACATTCATAATGTTGGTAAGGATGTCACAAACAATAAGTTGATACCTCTATCCTTCCATTCACTTCTTGTCATAAATAAATACATTGCTAATAAATTCTTCAAAGCATAGGACAAAATCGCATGTATAGGTCCTATTTTCACCTCTCCTCAAATAATGAATCTTACTTTATAATCATTACAAAGTAGGTCGCTGAACAAATACTAAATGATTCCAGACTTTTTGTCTACATAAATTTTAAAAAGTTCTCCATTTTTTTCATTTATCTTTAAACAACAAAGAAAAAACAGTAAAAATTTACTTGCAATGAGTATTTTTTTACTATTTTCTATTAGTAATATGTTAGGAATCTATTAAAACGTTCTCGCTTCATAAACATTTTATTAGAATAGGAAATGATATTATATTGAGAAAATATTAGTTGAATTGATATTCATAATAAGTAATTATCATGCATGGTGGGCTATAATAAATGTAAAAAAACGTCCATATATAAAACCACACATTTAACTGTGCTAAAGTCACAGAAATGCGTGGTCTCGTTATTCACTATTCTTCAATTAAACCCATTGGCATGGCTTTTATAAATTCTTTCACTTCACGAATACTAGGGAATTTACTTTCTACAAAGTCCATCCTAATAGTATTTTTTCTGATTTTTCTCAACTTTTGTTTAATTTATAACAAAAATTGATTTTGTAATATTTATAGCTACTGATATGTTTATCATATACCCGGGGGAAGTAAAGAAGGAAATACCATGCTAAAATTTTTTACCTGTGTTTTCGATTAAGATTTATCTCCTTGTAGATAAAAACACAAAATATGGATTAAGTTAACGAAACTAAAATATATCGATATTACCATAAATAGATAGTTTGTGGTAAACATCACTAAATCTTAAAATTCTAAATTACTCGAATATCCCAAATTAACACAGAAGACCAAAATAGTAATTATAAGCACAGACAGAGAGGAGAACAAAAAGATGGAATCTCAAAAATGGTTGAAACAATTAGTTGTAGCAGTACTTTTTGTATCGGGATTGATGCTAAATGTAGGGGTAATGAAAAGTTCGGCAGAAACAATTAGTAAAGATGAAAACATGGAGGGTATGGAGTCCAATGATTTTTCAACTCCAGTAGTTAGTGAAGAAGAAGCAGAAACGATTAGTAAAGATGAAAACATTAAGAGTATGGAGTCCAATGATTTTTCAATTCCAGTAGTTAGTGAAGAAGAAGCAGAAAACGGATATATGAATGACGGTACAGAACTTCCGGATGTATTTATTGTTAACAGTAATGAAAATACGAACCCGTTGTTAAGAAGTGCAACATTAGGGACTGAGGAATGGACAAAAGAATCAACTACTAGAAAAATTTCTAATGACTTTATCGCTTGGCATCCAGGTTGGAGCGAATATCAATACAATATCTCGTATTATTATTTTAGCAAATCTACTATGTCATTTAGTGCAAGTATTGGATATGGATATTTTTCTATTTCTGTTGCGAAAGCAGGATCTAATGGGCAAGCTATTAAAGCTGATCCAAAAAAATGGACAAGACCGGGTATTTATGGAGATGTAGATGTGACTAAATACAATGTGAAGAAATATAATGGAGCAGGAATATACACTGGTTCCACGACAAAATATGTAAGCAAGGCATCAAGTACGTATGTTAAGAGTAGCAATAAATAGAGAGTAGTGTGCAATATGAAAAAAAAAATATTTTGGATTATTAGTATAATAATACTAATAATCTCCTTGCTTATAACTGCTTATAAATTTGACGAGAGCAAAAACAATCTTGTGGAGATGCTGAAAATTCAAGATACAGTCTATGTAGTAACCAATGAACCAGTTGGAAAATCGCAAGCAGTAAGGAAATTGGGTGAGATTAAGCAAAAAATAGATAGAAATCAAGTTCCGAATACTAATTTTGAGTCTAATTCTTTAAATGAGGGTACTCCTATATATAAAAGAAAAAACGGAGATGAGTTTCCAAAATCTGTATTGTATAAACGAGATGGTAAATTTTATATTGCTACTGAAGTAATAAACCGTAGTAATTATGGAAATTGATTGAGCAACAACCTCTTTTTTAGAGATAAATTGTAAAAATGGCTGACTTTTTTTGAAGGTTAGCCTCTGAAATACTTGTACCACGTATTTCGGCTGTTACTACTTGAAGTGATGAAAAGCATTTTTGATTTAAAACCATGGTTAAAGTAAGTTACGAAATATCTTTTTTCACCCTAAAAAAAGAAAATTCCACAGAAAAGTCTTCAACCTTTCCGTGGAATTTTGTGTGATTGGATATTCACTACTTCACTATTCTTCTTCAATTAAACCCATTGGCATGGCTTTCATAAATTCTCTCACTTCTCGAATACCAGGAAGTTCACTTTCTACAAGCTCCACCCCGACAATTTTTGCTAGTGGTTGAAGCATCGGTTTTACCTCTCTAGAGACAAATATTTTACTTGGTCTTACCTCTAAGCTTTGTAAATATGCCCATAAAATACTTTGTGCGATTGGTGGCGTTTTGGGCATCGGGAACATTTCGTGTCCAATAACCAAATTGCTTCCTCGTTCAACAAGCATACCAACAATCGGATAAACAGTGCGGTTCGTCAGTTCCGTTTCTACGCCAAAAGGCATGTAAAACACATCATATTCTAATTGTAACGCACTTTTAAGCTTTTTCTTATATTGTGCTTTTTCAAACATCGAAATTTCCTCGTAGCACTCATACGTTGGCTTCGGTATATTTATTTGCAAAATATAGATTTCTTGTAACTCACCATCCATTTGTACTTTAAACGTTGGATATTGATGTGCAGCTACCTGTGGATATTCCCAGCCATCCTTCCGAGCTTCTGTAATATTAATTATCCTACTTACAACATCAATTAATAGCTCTACCTCTAGATAATTTGGTCTTTCAGGATGCGTTCCTTCTTGATAGCTACGGAATTGAATCCAGTTCTTCTTCCCTCTATACGACAGCCCACAATCTTTAATTAGCAGATAATCTGCTGGATCTAACTCTTCTCTATCAACAAAACTCACAGTTAAAGCGTTTAAACTATAGGAAAAATCACTCGATATATTTTTCTCAAAAAGTATTTTCGCTAAGCTGTCATAGCCATTTTCCATATCAAAAATCATTAATCCAAACTCTTCACCACCAGCTCCCATTACAGAAACAAGTACTTTGTAATCTATATCTGCAAAGTGAATGACAACTACTTCATCATCCCTTAAATATTGCCATGGTTTTAATTTTTTCAGGTCATTAGTAAGCTCTAATAAAGTAAGATAATCTGGCTCCAGGTTTTCTAGTAAACTATTTGCCTCTTCATCCTCCCGTATCAGTTCATTAATTTCCTCCAAATTAATCTTGTCCATTTTGCCAGTATGAATATTGCCTGCTCCAGCGATACATATAGGAGTTTCCGTGTTCATCGGTAATTCTTCATTGCTCTCGAATCGAATCGTAAATGATTCACTATTATCAATTACATGAGCAATGGCTTCATCACCAGATTTTCGAAGCCATTCATCGACCAACTCTTCATCTGTATCTAAATCCGTATCATTTTTAGGTAAAAAACAAATCTTCTCTTTAGATACTCGCCCATCTTTTTTAACAATTTCAAAATTAAAATAGTCCGAACCATCCAAATCAAAACTTAGTAATATCATTTCATCTAGCATGGAAAAACTACTGTTCTTCGGTAACAATAACTTTCGATAAATCGCCGGTTTTTTCTTACTTTCAATATGCAACTGGATCATTGTTTTACCTCCTACGTCTACTTGTTATAGCCATTCTGATGAATTTGGCATAATCTTCACTCATATACAAATGTATTAATCTCTTGCTCTATCTCTTCAGCGAAAATTTCAACTTTGTAGCTATTCCCTGAGCGAACCACTCTTTATTCACTTTACTGACAATCTCTCCATTCTGCAATACTTCAAACTTCATCCCAACCAATTGCTACACATCTCAATATCTGTTGCATTAATTGTACAAAACACCCTAAGTGTTGTTCTAGCAACAGCTACGTATTGTAATTACAATGTTCACATTTTAGAAAGCTGAGATTAACCTTCCGACTTTTCTCAATTTTTGTTTAATTAATAACAAAAATTGATTTTTAAACTTTTACAGCCAATGGTATGGTACTAATAGTAGGGGAATTTTATATTCACCAGTGTAGAAGTTATTAAAATACCTTTCCAAATTCACGGAAAAAGAGTAGGAGGAAAAGATGAAAAAATCGTATAAAATGATCGTTGCTATTCTTTTGAGTATTTTCACTTTTACTTCAATTACATTTTTAGGAACTATTGCTATTGTGTTATCTAATGTAGAATTTTTTAATTTTCAATCTACGTTTTTTGGTCAAGATATTGTTTATGTTCATATTCAAGATAGTGTATTTCAAGCTAATGTAACATGGACAGGTGTACTAATATTTGGTCTTTTAGGAGGTGTTATTCAACTTCTTATTAATAAATTTAGTAAATCAGATAACCACGCGTATTGATTAAATAAATCAGCCAATCTTCATTCGTAAAACTTCTGATAAAACACCAAAATTTCATTAATTCGACAAGCGCCATTACGAGGAGGATTGAATGTCGCCTATGACTACAAATAAGAAAAAGTTGAATGAAACTGGAGTTCTAGGTCCATTGAGTAATGGATTTTATGTAGCATTAGTATACGGAATGTTATTCGTTTCTTTAATGCTCGTAACAGGAAAAGAGCTGACAATTAATGTTTTAGCTATACCAGCTTTAGTCTTATTTTTGGTTGTTAGATTTACTGAAAATTTTGTGACAGGAAGCGAAAAAAAAGATATGCCTCAATGGATTATAGTGGGGGCATTTGTTATGGCTGTTCTTACTGCAATAGGTATGACGGTTATTTTAAACTAAATCAAGATGGTCATAATGGAGGAGTATGGAAAGGCCCAGCTCTATAAAAATTTAGGTTCAAAGAAAATACGTTCAGGAACCTATGATGCCGAATTAAATAGGAAACGAGATTTATAAATTTTGGTAAAATTAAAAGACTTTAATATTGATTTTGACTGTACTCAAGTGACACCTTTTTTCCAAGTCCATGAAGACAATCGGATACGATTTGATATTGAGAAACTAAGCAGCGTTAACCTACAATTAATTATTAATCAAATATTTAATAGGAACAAAGATATTAATGCTATCTTTGTTTCTGAGTATATTTTTAATAAAAAACGTAAGTCAGCCAAAACAAAGATTGGTCAAATTATTCACTTAAAAAATTGGAAAGAGGATGTATTATTAGAAGGCTATACAAATGATGGATTAATTTATGCTTCTATAAAAAACTTAGATCCTTTAGATGTATATAATTACTGTTTTAGCATTAAAAAAGGTTTAACAGGAGCATATATTTCATTCTATTCCAATGAATATTTATTATATGTAAATAATGATGTTATTGATATTATTTCAAATGACTCCATGAATATTAATAAGCTAAAAGATAACTATAAAAACCTTTATGATACGTATTATGAGATCTCTAATAAATAATTAAAACATTTATTAATTTACTAAATAAGTAAAGTAGTATTGTACTTAGGTGCTTTCCTTGAAAAAAGGGAGTCCTTTTGTTATGTAGCTAAAGGGGTAGCATTCTTGTATTAAATGAAGTGGAAAAAGAATAACATTGTGAACAAATATACTTAAACCTAGATTATTTAAATGTAAGCGCCAAACACTACACACTTTCTAATGAATTAATAATCGTGAGACAACCTCGATGATCATTCATTAGGAGGTTTTTTCATAGCCCGATCAGAACTCACCTCTTAAATAATAGACACTGCATAAAATATGTTTTTCCTTGGCCTGATTTACCGGAAATCAATAAATGTCGCCCTGTTGCTGAAAGTACTTTCATGGAGGTAAACTTTCAATGAATGAAGTAGATTTTTTTGGTTGGAAAATTCGTTTTAAAGATGGATTAAGAGCTATAAAAGATAACGATGCAAAAGAGATCATTATTATTGAAGGTATTCTAGAACTAAATGCAATGATTCGCATTGATGAACACGGTGAACTTCAAATTAAACCTACTTGGGATACTGTTGTTTTAGTTAATCCAAACGATAATATTATTACTATTCGCCATGCTAATAAAATGAAACTTTAATCAGCGGTGTAATAGGTCCATTCGGTGCTGCTTTAATATTATATCCATATGAACAGGAGTGGTTAGGAGCACAAGACGATTATAGAAAAATTTAATTTTATAAAAAAGGGTATCAATTCTTCGATATCCTTTTCTAACCTTTTAAAAGAAGGTGAAAACTTTGAGTTATATATTAATAAATATATTTATTTTATTTCTTATCATTTTATTTGCTGAGTCATTAATGTATTTAATTACAATAAAAAATACAAAATTAAAAAGCATTTTAACTTATATAGTAATGGCAGTAATAGCGTTTATCACCAGTCAATATATACCTAATGATTATAAGGAATTTACAAAAACAATAGCTACAGCATCTTTAATTTTAGCATTAGTATCTTTATTCAAAAAAATACCAATATTAATTAAAATAGAGGGATTAAATGTCGACAATGACTACAAATAAGAAAAAGTTGAAAGAATCCCGGGTTGTAGGTCAATGAAGTAATGGATTTTATGTAGCATTAATTATTTGTGGTTGTTAGAGTTACTGAATATTTTGTGACGAGAGACGAAAAAGATATGCCTCAATGAATTATTGTAGGGTCATTTGTTATCGCTGTTCTTACTGCAATAGGAATGACGGTTATTTCAAACTGTAGGGAGTGAGAAGATGCTACATAATGGAATAAAATATATCGGATTTTTAGCTATGCTAATGTTTGGAGGCATTTTTATTTTCAGATGGTTTCTTCGAGATGAATTATTATTAGATCAATTCATTGGTTTTTTGGTAGGTTCTATTCTTTTTATAGTGTCTTTTTTTGTTAAAAGAAACTAAATTAGTCTGGTCGTCTCTACGATTACTATTGAGCTTTATAAATATGTCTCTTTACAATAGATGATTACTATCTTTTGCTTCACATTTTCTATACCTTCAATTTCTGCAAATGCACCTACATCTTTGTCATTCTCCTGTATTATAACTAAACAATCTAATTGCCTATCGTCGTGATAGATGGTTCTATGATTACACCTATATTTTTAACATCTTAATTTAGCACTTCATGAATCGCTCCTCTCTTTTTTACCGTGGTCGCCTTAAAGCGGATTTTCTTTCTTGAAAAAACGTTTTTATGTGCTTTGAAATAGTATTTAATTAAAAACATGTTGCAATAATAGATGTTTTATTATAGTATTTCATTATTGTGCAAAAAAATAATATTTTTTCTTCTTATCAAGAGAGATGGAGGGACTGGCCCTATGATATCTCGGCAGCGGAACTTAGTGATTAAGTTACTGTGCCAAATCCAGCAAGCAATGGCTTGATAGATAAGAGGAGTGTTTTATAAATATAAGACCTCTTCTTGTTATTTCGAGAAGAGGTCTTTTTTTAGAAAAAAAATGGACAAGGATGTGTCCATTTTTAATTTTTGGAGGTAGGACAATGAAGAAAGAGAATCCATGGGCGCTGATCCCATTTGTTGTTTTTTTGATTTTATTTATTGGTTCAGGGGTTATTACAGGTGATTTTTATGCCTTTCCTGTCATTGTAGCCATTGCCATTTCGGGCGCTGTGGCTCTGGCGATGAATCGAAAAGAATCGTTTTCGCGAAAGGTTGATATTTTCTGCAAAGGCGCAGGAAATTTAAATGTCATGCTGATGGTTGTTATTTTTCTCTTGGCTGGAGCCTTTTCAGAGGTAGCAAAAGGCATGGGGGCAGTGGATTCCACTGTTAACTTTGCTTTATCGGTCATTCCGCCAAACCTGCTTGTCGTAGGCTTGTTCATCATTGCCTGCTTTATCTCCCTGTCAATGGGTACATCGGTGGGAACGATTGTTGCACTGGCGCCGATCGGAGTTGGGATAAGCGAGCATATCGAACTTCCCATGGCTTTAGTAATGGCAGCGATTGTTGGCGGTTCGATGTTTGGCGATAATTTATCCATTATTTCAGATACAACAATTACTGCCGTTCGTTCACAAGGCGCACAAATGAAGGATAAATTTAAGGTGAATTTTTGGATTGTGTTGCCGGCAGCTATTGTAACGAGCATTATTTTAGGGGTTATCACAATGGGTGAAACCGCACATGTAGAACATTTAAGCTATAGTTGGGTAAAAATTGTTCCCTATGTTCTGGTTATTATTTTAGCGTTAGCTGGAATGAATGTTTTCTTTGTTCTGGCATTTGGGATTGTTCTCGCCGGGGCTGTAGGCTTAGCGGATGGCAGCTATCATTTAATGAGCCTTATGCAAACGATTGGCGAAGGAATGTCAGGCATGTATGAAATGGCATTTCTTGCGATATTAATAGCTGGAATGGTGGAGGTTATTAAGTTTAACGGAGGAATTGACTTTCTACTTCACCTTACGACACGAAGAATTAAATCGAAAAAGGGTGCTGAATTTGGGATTGCTGGCCTTGTGGGTCTAACTAATTTATCTACGGCCAATAATACGATTGCTATTCTAATTGCTGGTCCACTTGCAAAAAATATTGCTGATCAGTATGGGATTGAGCCAAGAAAGTCCGCAAGTATATTAGATATTTTCTCCTGTACGGTCCAAGGTCTTCTCCCATACGGAGCCCAATTCCTGGCAGCCGCAAGCGTAGCTGGAATATCGCCAGTAAGCATGCTACAATACTCTTTCTATCCGATCTTGATAGGAATTTGCGGGATCATCGCTATCCTTATTGGATACCCCGCACAAAAGAAAGCCTGAACTTCATCACTTTAGAGTGATGGGTGTGGCTTTAGAAAATATTGATTTTACATCGAAAATAATCCAATTGTTTTGAAAGAAAGATTAATCAAAACGATTGGATTTTTTTATGAGGTTGGTAAGGGTATAGATGATCATTCCTATTGAGCTTTTTAAATACGTACACGTGTAATTGTTCTAAAGTCATAGAAACGTGTGGTCAGATTATTCACTATTCTTCAAATAAATCCATTGACATGTTTTTCATAAATTCTCTCACTTCTCGGATGCAAGGAAGTTCACTTTCTACAAGCTCCACCCCGACATTTTTGCTAGTGGTTGAAGCATCGGGCTTAACTCTTTAGAAACAAATATTTTACTTGGTCTTACCTCTAAGCTTTATAAAAATGCCCATAACACGCCTTGTGCAATTGGTGGCGTTTTAGGCACAGGGAACAATTCGTGTTCAATAACCAAATTGCTTCCTCGTTCAACAAGCATACCAACAATCGGATAAACAGTGCGGTTCGTCAGTTCCGTTTCTACGCCAAAAGGCATGTAAAACA